>ERZ1106951.3409-NODE-3409-length-11527-cov-7.654986_pt1 | contig 11527 bp, 12 predicted proteins | sample MGYA00403676_ERZ1106951 | MGnify/ENA primary metagenome ERZ1106951 (study PRJEB35170, sample SAMEA104062398) | human gut metagenome | biome: human gut; feature: human-associated habitat; material: faeces | place: Denmark | collected 2012-04-23 ...
TGCTTTCCAAAATCATGAGGGCTGCCCGCGATGCTTAAGGATGCTGAATGCTTTAGTAACCGCCTCATAGTGGGTACTCCCCAACCATTAAGTATATGGGAATATGACAACTCTGGCAGGTTACAGAAAAGGTTTAATATGTTAATATTGTTTTAAAGGGTTTTATTTGGAGGTAATGGTAAAGTGAAAGCAGAGGAGAAAAAGTCAAAGTCCTGGTATCAAAAAAATAAAGAAGAAATAATTGATACAATAACTATTAAAAGACAAATGGAATATACTGGAAAATTGAAAGGAGAAATAAATGACAGAATAGAAAGAGAATATAAGACAATAAAAATCCCATTAATTATGGGATTTTTATATGTATCATTAGGTATAATTTTGTTATATTGCATACATAATAAAAATTTATTAGTTTCTTTTCCTGAAATGCCTATAGTTGGCTTGGAATTGATTGTACTGGGAATATATGCCTTACTATATTCCTTTATTTTTTATTGTGTATGTGGGCATAATAGTGACAAAAAAATTATTAAAATAATTGAAGAAATTTTAATTGTTTTAATGTATCCTTATCATTTTTGTATTAAGGTTATAAAAGCATTTATAAAGGATAAAAGGCAAGAACACGTAATATATCTATTTCCCTATTATTTGATTAGTTTGGTTTTAGCCCTATTTTCCGCTTTTTTAATAATGTATATTATCTCTCAAATTGGTGTGAATACTGTGTATGAACAAGTTATTATTTTTTTTATTGTATGCTGGTTCATATTTGTATTTTTCGCGTTTGGAAATTTAAATATATTTATTTTAGTTAAGTGGGCAATTAGAAGAGAACAAAAAGAGCAAATAAAAGGTATTTCGAAAGTAAATTGGCGTGGAACAATGAAAGATGAAGCTCATAGACAGGCTCGAAAAAATAAATTTAATTGCGAATGGAATATTATAAAAAAAGAGTTGGAGTATACAAGAATTTATGTTTATATAATTTTGACAATATTGGTTTTGTGGATACCAAAGAGAAGTGGTTCGTTAACAGAGATGTTTGTAAATCAATTTTTAGGGATTACAACAATAGCAGCATTGGCTAGGGAAGCAAAGGCTAAAAGAAAAGATGATGATTTATAAAATGTGATTTAATACCAGTGAATAAAGGGTGTAAAAATACGAATGTTTGTAACGGTGCTTCCATGCAGTCCTTATGTATACGCAGAACTTTGTCCAAACATCATGAAGTCCGATACCTTTATCAACTGCTATGTACATGCCTATACCTGTTTTGGTGGCTCCACCTGTTTATTAATCACGGATAATCTCAAAGCCGGGCAAAGTTTCAAAACGATTATCTCATAATTGATGGAATCAATAAATACTTAGTTCCATTTGCTCTAATTGAAGAACAGGTGGATATTCGCTTAACCAGTGCTACAATGGAGGTCTTTTATCATGGTGGGCGTGTCGCTTCTCATGTGAGGAAGACGGTTTCCTAAAGAGATCCCATTTGTATGAGGGAACATATGCCGCTCAATCCATTTATTCCGAAAAAGAATCGGAGCAGGGATGCAAGTATTGTGTCGGAATAATGAAGGCTGCTGAAAAGTAAGGAGACCTCCGAGTTGAAAAATCTTCCGACCGTTACAGTGTAGCCGTTATTAGGGAGTATCATATAAAATTATAAATAAAGCGTAATGGGAGGAAGAAAATAAAATTATTTTGACATAATTTGAAAATATGACAACTCTAGCAGGTTACGAAAGTTTAAATATGTGTTATTGTAAAATATATAAAACTTGTGAGATTAAGGAGCCAGTAAAATCAATAGATTTAGGCTTGACAGAATAGAAAGGAGTACTAATTGAAAGAATGTTTTGTGGTATCAGGTATAGGCTCGGAAGGGACTGATGTTCGAAAGAGAGCAGATCAAGTATTTAAATATATAATATCACCTGTATGTGAAGAATGTGGATTTAATGTGGTACGCGTGGATAAAGTAAATCAGGCAGATTCTATTACACAGACAATTATAGAATATCTAATCAATTCGGAGTTGGTCATTGCTGACATTACTGGGCATAATCCTAATGCTTTTTATGAAATGGGATACAGGGCATCATTACATAAGCCAATGATTCACTTAAAACAAAAAGGAGAAAATATTCCATTTGACATATCAGGAATAAGGGCATTTGAATATGATCTGGCAGATCTGGATTCGGTTTCAGAGGCTAAAGATAGATTGAAAAAAACTATTGAAACAATGTCTTTTGAAGAGGTTGTGGATAACAATAATATAACAGTAGAAAGTAATAACGATGAAAAATTTGATATATCACAGTTACTTTCAGTGCTCTATACAATTCAGGATGAAATATCAAATTTAAAACAGGAGATTCATGATAAGGATATGGAAACAGTACAAGCAATTGTAAAGGCTTCTATACCGACAACACCAATGGAAGATCCCAATATGACATTGATGAAAACAATAATTCCGGAAATGATAAAAAATCCAGATTCAATTAAAGCAATAATGGAACTTAGCAAGGCGTCGGAAAAAAATAAGAAATAACCTTGTTGATAAAGAGACAATATATTTTATATACTTCATATTTCTACCTGTCATGTATCAAATTTACAGTAGATTAAAAACTTTTAAGGGGAGGTAATTATGCACTGGTGCTGCGAGCAATGTTTTCAACAGGATGACATTAAAAACTATATTAAAAAAGATCAAAAAATAGGAGATTGTTGTTATTGTGGTAAAAAAAACGTTGCAATAAAAGAAACTAAAGAGGTTGGAGAGTTTATAAGAGACGCTTTGGATAAAGCGTATGAAATGTTAGGGGAGGATACTGGGTCGATGTACGATCCAGAAGATGATGAGTATGTTGGCCCTGATGGGGAAAAAACAGGTATTTCTGTTAGAGAAATATTATTTTATGAAGAAGAAATTTTTAATTATAATTCAGGAACTGAACAACTATTTTCTGATTTATTTCATGATTCAGAAATTAGCTATGAAGATATAAAGAATGGTGAATTTGATAAATATGAAGATATTGAATCAGATTTATTTGTTGTGAAAAATGCGTTATATGGCAGTGAAAGTATTGCTGAATATTGCGAATGGGAAAAGTTTAAGCATTTAGTAAAATATTATAATCGTTTTTTTGATATTAATCCTAAAGGCGAAAAAAGAGATAAATTATTAGCAGCATTAAATCCATACTTTAAAAAAATGGTTGAGGTATTGCCACAAGGCGCCAAACTTTATCGAGTAAGAAAGATGGATATACAGAGCGCGGAACATTTAAATTCTTTAGATATTTATAAAGAACTGTCGCCGGCACCACCGAAATATGCAGTCAATAATCGTATGAGTCCGGCAGGAATCTCTTACTTGTATGTTGCAACGCAACCACAAACAGCATACCTGGAATGTAGATTGCATGATGGAGATTGTGCAGTTCAGTCCAAATTTATTACAAAAAAGAATCTACATGTATTGGATTTATCTTCAAAAGTAGATTTTATTATAAATAATAGCATTTTTTCTGCTACGTATAATCCGGATAATATGTGGATTAACGAGTTTTTAAATCATTTTGAGGATGAGATAAGCAGACCGGTAAATCCCGATCAAGATAGGTCTTATGAATATATTGCAACACAGATGGTAGCGGAGTATATCCGATTGTTGGGGTATGATGGGATAAAATATAGAAGCAGTGTTAGTCCGGAAGGTTTTAATTATGTGTTCTTTTGTGGACCGAATAAACAAATTAGTGGAAATATATATGATTATTATGATGGAACAATAGGGCATGAAGAACTTAGATATTTTACAGATTGGTTTTACATTAAAGATGTTAAGGCAGTAAAGATAAGAGAAAAAGTGGTGTCATTCGTAAGCAGTGAAGATAGGTTTTTTGCACATGACATTAGAAGAAGTGATATTAGTGCAAGAGATGTATGTGAAGGACATGGAGGGATATTTACATACAGTTCATTTATTGACATTAAACAGTTTATAGAAGATATTCCTCAATGTTTGTTAAAAGATGGATATGGAGCAGATATATCAGAAGATATAATTAAGCATTTAGTTGACAGTATCCAAAAAGACGAAGGAGAAACTCATATTTTTTCATGTATGGTGGGATTTGGCTGGTTGAACATAAATATAGATAGCAAAGAGTATATTTATTACAATGGGAAAAAAATTGAAGATTATATAACAATATGAACCTTTGCAATGCAAAATGCATATCAAATGTGTTGCATTGCAGAAAACCATGAAACTATGCTCTTTTAATGAACAGGGAGTCAGTTAAACTAAATACTAATTAAAAATTGAGAGGAAGATGAATATAAGTATGAGTAAATTGGATTGGATTATAAGTTGGGGCTTATGGCCATGTTATTTTTCTATTATACTTTTAATAACAGCATTTATATTTAAGGGAACAAATAGTGATAAAAATCAGAAGATTATTTTAAGTAAAGAAAATAACAGACATAGAAATCATATAGAAAATATTGATAAGTTATTTGTTTCAATTTCAAGGTTTTTATATGCAATAAGTTTAATTATACTATCAAGTCCATTAATGGTAATATTTAATGAAAAATATTTATATTATATTAATAATATGATTGGGAAAATTGAAGTCTGGAGCAATTTATCTATAGGTTTGACATCATTTGTAATTACATTGTCGGTATTTATTGTCGTATTTGATAAAAGTTATTATCTTGTATTTTCTATAAGAGATGTGCTAAAAAAGTATAAATTTTATTATATATTAAAAGTAGAAATATTAGCATGTATACTTACATGTATCTTAACATGTAGTCTATTAGATGGAAAAATTGAATCCGTATTTGATGAAGTTAGATTTATAGCTTTGGAATATGCATTTTTTATTTCTTTAGTACTTTCAACATATTTACTTATTGTTCTCATCAACATAGTATTTTCTGATACAAAAAAAGAATTAAAATTACTTAAACATTTATATGAACGCTTGTGGGTATCAAAGATAGATATTGATTTCCAAAAGGAAACTATAAAAAAATGGAAACAGGAAAACACAGAAATAAATGTAAATTATTTAGTTGATGAATATAAGAAAAGATTTGAAAACATAGATATAAATGAAATAAAACAAATAGAATATGTTTATGTAAAGAAAAATTACAAGGAAATGTACATAAAAGATGCAAGCAAAAGATTAGAAAAAACAATGATTTTGCTATTTATTATAAATATTTTTATTTTGGCAATAATTAAACCTCCTATAGCTATTATAGGAATTAATTTTATTTCTACATTTGTTATAGTTATTCTTTGCAAAACACCATGTAAATTGTTGGATTCGGTTATATTTTTATTGTATTGTGGCAATCAGGGTTACGATATAGTAAAAAAGATAATACACATAGGCCATTAATTGTAGCTGTACCTTTAAGAATACTTGGCAAATATGATAAATATTTAAATATATTAAATAGCTTAATAGCTTTTTTCTACATTTGGATTTATGATATGAAATTACAAAATAATAACAAAGAAGAATTAGTAAATCAATTTACAAATATGATAAAATATTTTAGATGTTCCGAAACAAAGAGTATATTTTGGGCTCTTCCTGTATTTGTAATTGGATATTTATGTTTTGATAACGAAATTTATATTAAAGAATTAAATGAATATTATATTGAGCTTATTCATACACAAGAAGATAATTATGTATTTCAAAAAATATTATATAGTCAAATACATTATATTTATTCAAAATGCAAATATGATAAACTTGAATTGAATAAAAAAATTGTCAAATATTTTGATTGGATACAAATAAAAAATTAAACCAACATAGATTTATTTGATTTATAAAATAGAATATATCTGAAAATCTGTTCAAAATTATGAATTACAGAAATTTAAGTGAATTTTGCTATTGGGTAATACGAAATTTGTTTGATACCTTCTTAGAATGGATGAAAGATAAATATTGTCATAACAGCAAGCATGAAATTTAGAAAATTTAAGGAGAAAATATATTATGGGAATAAATAACATTGTTTTAGTGGTGACATGTTGTTTTTCAGGTATATCAATAGTTGTATCAATTTTGGATTTAGTACTTACAAAAAAAATTTCAAAAAATAATGGATATATAAACACAATTACTGCGTCAAGATCAAGATGGGCAGATAGTATTCAAAATAATGGGGCTTCATATTTGGCATTAGTTGATACAATTTTTTTTGAAAAAAACATATTAAAAAAATATAAAAAATTATTGAAATACCAATATGCTATTGCAATTTCATTATATAATTATGAGGATGACAATAGGGTTAAAAATGATATGCAGACTATTCAGTACATTGTATCTAAATATATAGGCTTAAAAAATCAGAAATTTCTTGATAAGGATATAAAGACGATTGAAACACTTAAAAATGACATTTTTGTTATATTAAATAAAAAGCATGAATGGGAATGGAAAAAACAGAAAAAAGAAGTTTCATAGAAATCTCCATGAAGAATTCCTGGGGTGGGGGCTCCATCGCCTGTCTGAGGTATGGAAATCATCGTTCTGTTTTATTGGAAATCACAATTCCGCCAAAAAGGAAATCACTTTGTGTTCAAAACCTTATAATGAATATATGCACCCAATGGTATAAATTCATTACAAGGGGATGAGTAGCAATTGTTTGTGCCTTAAATAAAAATAATTTTTTGAAGGAAGTGTTTAAGAGAAATAATGGAAAATATTTTATTAGTTGGGAATGGATTTGATATTGCACATGAATTGCCTACATCATATTTAACTTACGCCGAATATGTGGACACATTTGAACGCTTATTTCATAATCCTATAATAATGGAATCATCAGGATTAAATATTACGGCAAAACCAAAATATAATTATTTAGATACATTTATGTTTGCTTTAGAAGATCAGAGAGATGAATTTGCAAAGCTTCTGGATGATAATATATGGAACATTTTTTTTAGAGAAAAATACGGGAGGTTAAAAATAGGAGACTACTGGTATGATTTAGAAAATCTAATAAAGCTGGAAGTTAATGATAGAAGTAGTAAAATTTTAGAAGACTATGATAGAGCTATTTATGATTTTAACAGATTCAGACGTGCATTTGAAATATATATTTATTATTTTACAGAGCTGGCGATGGGGAATATATACAAATATGTAAAAAAGCTTGATGTATATAGGCATATGAAAGATATAACTCCACAATATATTATTAACTATAATTATTCTAACACATTTTCTAGATTTTATGATTCCATGATAGAAGTAGATTATTTGCATGGTCATGCAGAAGCACGATGGGGTACGGACACCTGTAACATCGTTTTTGGTATAAATGAAATTAGTATTGACGAGAGAAAAGAAACATGTAAAGAATTTACTAAGAAGTGGCAAATGAATGAAGCGGGGATAAAACCTAAATATAAGGAATGGTTATGCAATGGAAAATATAACCTGCATGTGTATGGTCACTCTTTGGATGAAACAGATAAAGAATCTTTGAGGGAGATATTATTGTCAGAAGCGATTAACCAAATATATATATGGGTATTGGATGAAAAGGATGGATTAAGAAAGCTAAATAACATAAGCAGTATAATAGGTGAAAAAGCCGAAGTTGTTAAAGAAAAAATAATGTTTAATAAAATATGAATGTAATTAATATTTTAGGATAGTAGATTGTGGATGATATGTAGAAATATAACGTAGAAGCTAGTTTTTGTATATATTATAAAGTGGTGATTATAGGTAAAACTATTGAAAATAAAGTAAGCGTCTATGAGGCGTTTACGTTTAAACCCGAAAATTTATGCATTAAAAATAAAAAAGAACATATAATATGCTTGAAAATATTACTTATAGGTAATATAATCCTCCTAATGAGGAGGAATCATGTGGAACCAGAGAAGTTGGAAATAGAGGGGTTGAATGATGTTTATGCTCTTTCGGTTGTAAAAAAGGAATTCAAAAAAGCTGTTGACGAACCATGGCGAGATGAAAAGCCGTGGAAAAGGTATCAGAAAGCACTTCTTCAAGATCTGGCAATTTTGGATGCACAAAAGGAAAAAGCAATTGTTTTGAACAATTTGAGCCTCTATCGGGAACGGAAAATTTGTATAGTATACGTCATCCAAAGACACAAAAAACGTGCGTGTTTTGTATACTTTTACAGAGCGTTTAGAAGTGGTATTGTTGGTTGCTTTTTTGGAAAAGAGTACATCGGACTATCAAAATGCTATGAGAACTGCTTCTAGCAGGTTGAAGTGGCTTAAAAGCTGATAATACGGAGGTAGTTAAATGGGAATTAATGAGAAAATTGCAAACGCAAAAAAAACACAGTGGGTTGCAGACGGAATGTCAAAATCTGATATCAAGACAACTGTAGAATTAGCAAAAATTTCTACAAAAATAGAAATGTGTAGACTGGATATGGGAATGACACAAAAGGAGTTTGCTGCTTATATGGGAGTATCACAGGGAATGGTATCTAAGTGGGAGAGCAGAGAATATAATTTTACAGTAAAAACACTTAATGAAATTTGCGAAAAATTAAAATTATATATGACTGTAGAAATATCCACAGATTATGAGAAAAAATATATAGACGTTAAGTGGGATAAAGATAATATGGATAAAATAAAATTTGGAACAAAAAATAATAGTTGGATTAAAAAATATGATTATGAGGGGGCAATAGCCTGATGGAATTAAATTGTATTGTAGATGGAATACGTCTGGTCGGTACTGCAATAAAAAAATTGAATATAGAAAATAATATTGCTGATATTGGGTATAATGGAAAAAATAATTTTGGTTTTAATATAAACGAACCGGAATTTAAAACAGGATCTGATTACGTGATGGCTAATATGCTCATAGATTTTGAAATCGAGATAAGTTATGGTGAGCAGTCATGTAAGATACAGATGACAATGGAGGGAGCATTTGTATCGAATGGGACAATTGATTTGGATTCATTTAAGAACATGGTAATAATAAATGGTGCTGCGGCACTTATTGGGATTGCGCGTGGTAAAATTGAAGCTATTTCTGGAAATATATTTAATAATGGTAAAATCACAATTCCGTTTGTTAATGTGTTTGATTATTATAAAAGTATGTCGAATGAATAGTATGTGTTGAGGCTTACCTTATACTTTTTATTGTATAATATTTTTGTCATACAGGATCACTTTCCCTTGTAATGTTTTCGCAAATCCATTATACATCAGAAAGTTCTGTACGATATCTTTTTTATGAAAAAGTTGTAAAGTGGTGTATTGGTATTATGAGGCTAAATTAATGATATGTCACGGCGTGGGGATATTTTGCGCTTACTGTCGTAATTCGTGAAGGAGCTGTTGACAGACATACAGGTGCTTGCACGGATTGTAAAACACACAGTTGTTGAAGTGGAGAATCTGAGCATAGAGCAGATAATGGCCTGCATTGACCATGACAGTATCTGTATTGGTATGGTTCCCGTGGAGCCGGGTCTGACCAATATGGGCAGGGTCGATAGTGTACAGACAGAGGACGCAGTACCGAATGAGGGTTATGTGACATACGATATCCGCTTTATGCTCATAGTCATGGAACTTGAATTAGAAATAATTATCAATGTTGAGGCACAGCGGAGCATGGCATATAGCACCCTTGGATATCATTTGGAGAATCGTATGGTATTCTATCTGTCAAGGCTTATATCCTCACAAAAGGGTATAAACTTCGTAAATAGTGAGTACGATAAGATTTAGAAGGTCTATAGTATATGGATATGTATGGATGCGGATGATGCTGCGGATTCAATCAGCCGGATTTCTCTTAAGCAGGACACATTATTTGGAATGCCTTACGGCTTTCCGGAGCTTGATAAGATGTGCGGTATGGTCATACGCATAAGGAACAGCCGTAATGTCACCGAGTCGAGAAACAGGCTTATTGCGATGCTTGAGGACGTATTATCGCGCGAAGACTTCGATGTGAAGAAGCGGAAGCTTGAAGAGAAGTATGCTATGAAGATGACGCTGGAGCTGGAAGGGAGGATAAACAGAATGTGTAATCTGAGTGACGTGGTTGTAGAACGCGGAATTGAATTAGGAATACAACAGGGAATACAGCAAGGAATGCAGAGGGGGATTAAAGTAAAATATACCCCATAGAATGGACACGATAAGAAGAAGGGTTCCTTAAAAATGGACACAAGAAGAAGGGATAAAATCCTGGTTAGTGGACAATAAAAGAAGGGATTTCTTCTGGTAGATGATGTATAATAAAAGTATCTATCGGAGGAAATATGAAAGAATACACATCGAAACAAATTAAGGAACTCAAAGCTAACCCGTACACACTTAATGTGACAAAGAACAAGCTTTATTTTACAGCTAAATTTAAAGAAGATTTTTGGATCAGCTATCAGGCTGGTAACGCTCCAAGAAAAATTCTTCTGGATTTTGGATATAATCTAGAGTACTTTGGACAAAAACAGATAGATGACATTGTGCAAAGAATAAAGCGTCAGGCTCTATCGGGCAATGGCTTTACCGAGGGCGAAAACAGACAAAAAAGAATTTCTATAAAAGCAACAAATGAAGAGGATTTGTCATCACCGCAATCCATAGAACGTATGCAGAACGAGCTTTTGTATCTAAGACAAGAAGTAGAGTTTTTAAAAAAAATTATTATTGCGGACAATTCGAGGAAGAGAGATTAGTCATGGAGACTTCAGAAAGCAAATTTGAAATCATCCATGAGACGATAAATAAAGCAAATAATACATTGTCAGTTAAGATGCTCTGTGAAATAGCAGGAGTATCAAGATCCGGTTATTACAACTGGGTACATTCAGCGGATAAAAGAGCAGAAAAAGAAGCACAGGATAGAGCCGATTTTGAATTGGTATTAGCTGCATATAGCTTCAGAGGTTATGACAAAGGGGCTCAAGGAATCTATATGAGATTGTTGCATATGAATCCACCAGTTGTTATGAATGTCAAGAAAATAAGACGATTGATGAAGAAATATGGTCTTATGTGTAACATAAGAAAAGCAAATCCTTACAGAAGAATGGCAAAAGCAATAAAAACTAATAACGTTGCCGATAATCATGTGAAACGGGAGTTTGAAAAATATGGTTCGAGAAGGATATTGCTTACGGATATAACCTATGTTCCATTTGATGGTCGATTCTGCTATCTATCAACAATTATAGATGCCTTTACAAAACAAATTTTATCGTATGTGTTAAGCGAATCTTTAGAAGTGGATTTTGTTTTGGAAACAGTCAACCTAATGATAGAAAAGCATGGAGTTTCCCTTACAACTAAAACAATCTTACATAGTGATCAAGGGTGCCATTATACGAGTTGCAGTTTTATACAACTTGTCAAAGATAAAGGTTTAAGACAGTCTATGTCCAGAAGAGGAAATTGTTGGGACAATGCACCTCAGGA
>ERZ1106951.3419-NODE-3419-length-11499-cov-32.758826_pt1 | contig 11499 bp, 8 predicted proteins | sample MGYA00403676_ERZ1106951 | MGnify/ENA primary metagenome ERZ1106951 (study PRJEB35170, sample SAMEA104062398) | human gut metagenome | biome: human gut; feature: human-associated habitat; material: faeces | place: Denmark | collected 2012-04-23 ...
GTCAACAAGTTCCTGAACCATATTGTATTTGTTTACGTAGGATGGATTATGGCATGCTACGAAGTTTGCTTTGTGGATCAGGTATGTGGATTTGATCGGTTTTTTACCGAAACGTAAGTGGGACATTGTAACACCACCGGACTTCTTGGAGTCATAATCAAAGTAAGCCTGTGCGTACATGTCTGTGTTGTCACCGATGATCTTGATGGAGTTCTTGTTGGCACCTACTGTACCATCAGCTCCCAGACCCCAGAATTTACAGTTTGTTGTTCCTTCAGGAGTTGTTACGATCGGAGCACCTGTCTCAAGGGAAAGGTTAGTAACATCATCAACGATACCGATTGTGAATTTTTCTTTAGCAGTGTTCTCATAAACAGCTACGATCTGTGCAGGTGTAGTATCTTTGGAACCTAAACCATAACGTCCGGAGAATACTTTTACGCCGCCGAATTTGCTGTCTTTTAATGCTGCTACAACGTCAAGGTACAGTGGCTCGCCAAGTGCACCCGGCTCTTTAGTTCTGTCAAGAACTGTGATCTGTTTTACAGATTCCGGAATTGCATCGATGAGTGCCTGTGCGCAGAATGGTCTGTAAAGACGAACTTTAACAACACCGACTTTCTTTCCTGCTGCTGCAAGGTAGTCGATTGTCTCCTCGATTGTATCGTTTACAGATCCCATAGCAACGATTACGTGTTCTGCATCAGCAGCTCCGTAGTAGTTGAATAATTTGTAATCTGTACCGATCTTAGCGTTAACTTTGTCCATGTATTCCTGAACTACTGCCGGAAGAGCATCGTAGTATGGGTTACATGCTTCTCTTGCCTGGAAGAAGATATCCGGGTTCTGAGCTGAACCTCTCTGGCATGGGTGATTTGGATTCAGTGCATGATTTCTGAATGCATCGATTGCGTCCATATCTACCAGATCTTTCAGATCTTCATAATCCCATGTCTCAATCTTCTGAATCTCGTGTGATGTACGGAATCCATCGAAGAAGTTGATGAATGGAAGTTTTCCTTTTAATGCTGCACAGTGTGCAACTGGTGTTAAGTCCATAACTTCCTGTACGCTGGATTCGCAAAGCATTGCTGCACCAGTCTGACGACAGGCGTAAACATCAGAGTGATCTCCGAAGATATTCAGTGCGTGGCTTGCAAGCGCACGAGCGGATACGTTAAATACTCCAGGAAGCTGTTCTCCTGCTACTTTATATAAGTTAGGAATCATTAACAGAAGTCCCTGTGATGCTGTAAATGTTGTTGTCAGAGCACCAGCAGAAAGAGATCCGTGTACTGCTCCTGCAGCACCAGCTTCTGACTGCATCTCTGTTACCTGAACAGTCTGTCCAAATATGTTCTTTCTTCCTTCTGTAGCCCATTCATCTACATGTTCCGGCATAACTGATGATGGTGTAATAGGGTAAATTGCTGCAACTTCTGTATATGCATATGAAGCATGAGCTGCGGCCTGGTTACCATCCATGGTCTTCATTTTTCTTGCCATTTTCGTTGTTCCTCCTTGATAATAGTACAAATCATATATTGACGTGTATGATTTTATTATATCTCCTGTCTATGGAAAAGTCTAGTTATTCTCTTGGTTATTTTGTTCATTTTTAGGTACAAATGCGGATTCTTGTAGCATTTTGTCGGGCATATTTGCCCATAAAACCGAGAATAAATCCCAAATTCATTTGGAAAGAATATGCTTAATAAGCACATACATCACAATCGCAAATGCAAATAAATACCCAATCGCACCAATTGCCGGGATTCCGCAGATCTTCGGGCTCATATTGGTAGTGCAGATAATGCTTGAACTGATCAGCAATGCCATCACCCACAATCCCATTACCACATTCCGCACCAGACGCCTCAGTAACTGTGCCAGATCGTTGGATGCATGCAGATCCAGGTTAACTCTTGTCTGACCTTTCATCAGACCATGTAGTGCATCCGCCGCAAGTCCCGGGACTTCTACTGCTTTATGCATCGAACGGTAAAGATTCTTTCCTGCATGTTTTAATTCTTTTTTCCAATCCAGATCTTTCCACATACTCTCTGAAATATGTCTGGATGCGATCTCGATCATATTGATCTGTGGAGCAATGTCTGCAAGCACGCCTTCCATGTTAGTCAATCCTCTTGCCAGCATCGTCAGACCATGCGGCATACGGATCTTATTTTCCTTCATCACTTCCATAAGATCCATCATCACTTCTGCAACATCGATCTCTCCCATATCTAAGGACCCATACTTCGACATCAGTTCACTGATATCTTCATACAATACGCTCTGATCTGGTTTCTCTTTAAATTCACCCAGTGCCATGACTGCTTCCTGGATCATGCCGATATCATTTTCTGCAATGCCGCGGATTGCTTTTCCGATCAGTTCTTTATCCCGTTCGGTCAGTCTTCCCATCATTCCCATATCGATCCATACAATCTTGCCATCCTGGATCTTTACATTTCCCGGGTGGGGATCTGCATGGAAGAAACCGTCTTCCATCACCTGTTTGATATAATTATCGATCAGCTTGATCCCGATCTCTTCCAGATCGTATCCGCCTGCCAGAAGTTTCTCTTTATCATCGATCGCAGGCCCTTCGATGTATTCCATGACCAGCACATGCATGGTTGTATATTCCTGATATAGTTTCGGTGTTCTTACATATACGACATCCGCATTCCGTCTGGCAAACTCTTCCATATTCGATGCTTCGGTGAGAAAATTCATCTCTTCCCGTGTCACATTCCAAAGTTCATCCAGTACCTGGTCGAAGTCAGCCATTCCTTTCAGACTGATCGGCGGCATCAGCTTTACTGCCTTCCGAAGGAGTCCGATATCTCTTGCCATAATTTCATAAATGCCTGTTCGCTGAACCTTGATAACAACCTGTTCACCGCTGAGCAGTTCTGCTCTGTGGACCTGTGCAATGGATGCTGATCCCAGTGGTGTATCGGAAATAAATGCAAATATTTCATTCCACGGACAACCATATGCCCGTTCGATCACTTCTTTTACTTCCGAAAATTCCATCGGAGTTACTTCTGAACGCAGACACATCAGTTCATCACAATATCTTTTCGGTAAAATGTCTGAATGCAGTGACATAATCTGACCGATTTTAATATAAGTAGGCCCCAGATCCTCCAGTATCATCCGGAGTTTCTGAGGCGTAATTCCCCTGGTGATTCCATATTTATGAAGTACGGATGTAATCTCCTTTAACCTGGTACGGTATTCTTTGGATTCTCCCTTACTCATGAACCTGTTCCTCTTTAAATATCTTCGTTCTCAGCTGTCTCTTCTTCCGCTGCTTTCTCTGCCGCATCTTCGCATACGGATTCGTCTGTCACATCTTCTACCGTCTCTGCTGCTTCAAATTCTTCCTGTTTTTTCTCCATCTCATCAATTCTCTGTTTCAACAATGCCCTCTGTTCCGGAGTCATCTTATCCAAAAGCTCATCCAGTTCTTCCGGTGAAGATGTTTTTACTTTTACATTCACTTTTTCTTTTACTGTCGACTTGATGTTATGCTTAAGTTCTTCATTCAGTGCTTTGCCCTGTTCAACAGTCAGCTCACCCTTTTTCACCATCTCATCCAGAAGTTCTTTTGATTTCTCTCCTGTGACTGCAACTGCTCCGATTCCTGCAAGTAATACTTTCTTTAATCCGCTTCCTAATTTTTCCATAGGTCGTTCTCCTTTCGATGTCTATATAGACAGGCTTTCCAAAAGCTTTGGAATAAATATGATCATCCCTGCAATTGCTGCCATGATTGCCGCGATCAGTACTGCTCCGGCCGCCGCATCTTTTGCAAGCTTTGCAAGCGGCTTTCTCTCTTCCGTAACCAGATCAACCACTGCTTCTACCGCCGTATTCACCATTTCCAATGCCATGACAAGACCAAACAATGTCAGGCAGATACACCACTCTACCGGTGTAATATGAAATACGAATCCTGCGATCACCACACAAACCATTGCCACACAATGAATCTTCATATTCCGTTCCTTCGTTACCACTGCAAATATTCCGGCAAATGCATAACCGAAGCTTTTATACAATGGATCTTTCTTTTGTTTCTTCATTTTTGCACCTGTCCTTTGTTTTCTTACATTTTAACACATTTTGCACAAATTTACACAAATATTGTATGTATTTTGTTTTATTTTAGAAATAATACGGACTTTTAAAGAAAAGTATGACCTTTTATAAATTCTGCATCCAGCATATTTTTTCTATCAAAATAAGAGGGCAAAAATAAATACAGGGATTCTGCTTCTTATACCAAAATTCCTGTATTTTATCACCATATGCTCTACAGAACTTATATTCTATTATGCATTCTCTGCATTCATTCCTTTGAGAATTCTCTGATTCTTCTCTTCCACATTCAGCTTTTCCGTAAATGCTTTCGTTTCTTTTACTATGACTTTGCTGAGTGCAAGCAAGGCTATCAGATTCGGGATTGCCATCAATGCATTGAAGATATCTGCGATATTCCATACTGCCGCAACCGTCATATATGGTCCGATGAATACACATATAATATAAAGCCATCTATACGCTCTTACAGCTTTCATATTCTTATTAAACAGATATTCCAGGCAGCGTTCTCCGTAATAATCCCATCCAAGAATCGTTGTAAATGCAAAAAATACCATTGCAACTGTAATAAAGATCGGCCCGAAAGAACCAAGTGATTCCTGAAGTGATGCCTGCACCCATGGTGCTCCCTGCAATTCTTTTGCCGGATCGATCCCGGATGACATACACATCATTGCTGTTGCTGTACAAAGCAACAAAGTATCAATAAATACGGATAACATCTGTACCAGCCCCTGTTTTACCGGATGACTGACATTTGCCGAAGCCGATGCATTCGGAGCGGAACCGATACCTGCCTCATTGGAATAGAGTCCCCGGCGGATTCCCTGCATCATGGCTGAACCGGAAAATGCTCCGAAAATTGCTTTGAAATCAAATGCTTCTTCAAAAATGCGCACGAACATTGCCGGCACGTTCTGAATATTGATAATTACTACCAAAAGTGAAATTCCGATATACGCAATCCCCATTACCGGCACAACCATTGAAGTTACTTTTACGATACGTGATCCGCCGCCAAGCAGACACCATCCTGTCAGCACTGCCAAAATCCCACCGATGATCCAGGGACTCATCTTTGCCTCATAAAAAGAAAATACTGAAAATGTAGACTGCAGATTATAAGATGCCAGCATATTAAATCCAAATGCGTAGGTTAAAATCATTGCAACGCAGAAAATAATTGCCAGCGGGCGACAATGAAGTGCCGCTTCAATATAGTAAGCCGGTCCTCCATAACAGCTTCCGTCTTCTCCTTTTTTCTTATAAATCTGTGCCAATGTACTCTCGATCAGTGCAGATGCACTTCCGATGATCGCAATCACCCACATCCAGAATACAGAACCAAATCCTCCTATACAAATCGCCGATGAAACTCCGACAATATTTCCCGTTCCCACACGGGATGCTGTTGAAACCATAAGTGCCTGAAAAGAGGAAATTGCCTTTTTATCCTCCGGCTTTTCCATTACGGATCCACAAGCTCTCTTAAATAATCTTACCTGCGGAAATCTTGTGCGGACTGTAAAATATACTCCCGCACCAATCAGTAGAATGACCAGCAGCTTGCTGTACATAAAAGAACTGATTGCACCAATAATTGTTTGAAACATACCTTCTTTCCTTTCTCTGTTTGCTGTCAATATATTAACGGAAAGAAGATGGATTTGCAAGTTTTTTTACATTTTAGTACTTGGTTTGAAAACGGATGGAAGAATAACACGATACTGCGATAGAATAAGGAAAACGGTTAAACTAACTATTGCTGAGTGAGCAACAGCAAAAGTAAGCATGACTGGAAAGTGCTTGTGATCTTAGGGATTAAGAGAGGATACAGATTATGGAAGATTCTTACGTATTACAACTGTTGAAACCAAAGTTTAAAGATTTTCATTTGTGTTTCTGCGGATTTGCAGAATGCAAGCCATTACATAGCTATGGACCGGCCGCAAGACCCAATTATATTTTGCATTATGTAATGAAGGGCAAAGGTATCTATCAGGTAGGTGAAACGAAGTATCAGCTGAAAGAAGGACAGGCCTTTCTGATCGAGCCGGAAAGCCTTACCTTTTATCAGGCAGATAAAACGGACCCATGGTCTTACCTTTGGGTAGGATTTGGTGGTACGGAAGCACAGAGATTTGTCAGAGATCTCGGACTGAACAGTCGTCAGCTTATATGCGAGTGTGAATATGGAGAAGAACTGAAAGAAATTGTATTTGAAATGCTTCATCATACGCGTTCAACTGCAGAAAATCTTTACTATCTCCAGGGAAAGCTCTATCAGTTTTTCTCAGTACTGGCTCGTGGGATTGAAATTCAGCAATATTCGAATGATACAAAAGAAAGCATACATGTGCAGGAAGCAATTGCCTATATAAAGAATTACTATTCACAGAAAATCACAGTGGAAGATATAGCAAATTATTTGGCACTAAATCGAAGCTATTTATATACAATATTTATGAACAGTCTTGGAATCTCTCCGAAAGATTTTTTGACGGAATTTCGAATTTCCAGAGGTAAGGAGCAACTCGCACTTACAAATCTGTCTGTGGAGGAAATTGCAGTTTCCTGCGGCTATCGTAATTCCCTTGCTTTCGGTAAAGTATTCAAGCAGAAAGTGGGAATAACGCCGACCCAATATCGTAATGACAACAGAAAGGATGCCCGGGAACGATTGATCCGTGCACAAAATGAACTGAAAGAATATAAGAAGCATAAAACAATTTATGTAGGAAACATCGAAAAAGAATAGATAAAATGTTAAAAAAGCATCCGGCACCTAACATTTAAGATATAAATCTTAACAAAAAGGTATAACGGATGCTTTTTTTGTACGCTATACTTGTATCAGCAAACATAAGGAACAAGTGCACAGGTTTCTTCACTTAAACAACAAATAAACAAATGAGTGTTAGAGGAGGAGAATCATGGAGAATCAAAATGAAACTCAGAAAAATCCGCAATATAAATATGCGTCTACAAGAGAAAAATTATGTTTTGGAATTGGTGCAATCGGTAAAGATGCAATTTGCAATTTAGTAGGAGCATTTTTAATGCTTTATTTTACAGATACATTGTATCTGGCACCAGCATTTGTAGGCATACTGTTTTTTGTAGCAAGAATATGGGATGCGATCAATGACCCGATGATGGGAATGATTGTTGACAATACACATACACGTTTTGGTAAATTCAGAATCTGGCTTGTAATCGGAACATTGGTAAATTCAGTTGTATTTGTTTTATTATTCCACAGTTTTAACCTGTCAGGAACAGCATTGTACGTATATGTATCCGTTATGTACATCTTATATGGAATGACTTATACAATCATGGATGTCCCTTACTGGTCATGGCTTCCGAACTTGACAAATGATCCTCACGAACGTGAGAAAGTATCCGTAATTCCAAGATTTTTCGCAAGTCTTGCAGGATTTTCAGTAGCAACATTTGGACTTTACATTATCAATTACCTGAACAAAGTTGCAGGCGAGAGCAATCTCTACGCAGAAAAAGGATATACACTTTTCGCAATCATTATCGCAGTTATTTTCATCGTTACAATCGGTATTACCGTATTTAATGTAAAAGAGGAATCAACATTAGGGGTATCATCAGAAAAGACAAGTCTGAAACAGGCATTTCAAGTAATTGTAAAAAATGATCAGCTACTTGCATTTATCGGACTACTTTTGACATTTAACCTTTGTACACAGCTTGCAAAAAGCTTTGCTGTATATTATTTCAAATGTGTATGCCATGATGAATATCTGTATTCTATTTTTGGATTTGCGATTATTGCTGAGATGGCAGGACTTTTATTCTTCCCGAAAATCGCAGAAAAAATCAGCCGTGAAAAAGTATACGCATTTGCATGCGGACTTCCGATTGTTGGATTTGTACTGCTCGGTGCAGCAGGATATGTAGCACCACAGAACAAAGTGTTAGTTATTGTATGTTGTGCGCTTCTTTTCTTTGGATCAGGTCTTTCACTTGGAGTAACAACATGCTGTATGGCAGATGTTATCGACTATGGAGAAGTAAAATTTGGTGTACGAAATGAAAGTGTAACATGCTCTGCACAGACATTCCTTATGAAGGCAGCTATGGCAGCAGCAGGTGGATTAACAGGAATTGGTCTTCAGATTGTAGGATACAACGCAAAAGCGGTAACGCAGAGCGCAGCAACCGTAATGGGTATTCGCGTATTAATGATTGTAATTCCAATTATTCTTGCATTTGCCAGCTTTGGTATTTACAAAAAATACTACACTTTAAAAGGTGAGAAGATGGAAGAAATCACAAGAAAAGTAAATGAAATGCATGCGAAAAAGCACACAGCTTAAGAGACAACAATTCAATTGTAAAAGAGGTAGTATATGAGACAGATTATTTTTCACAAGGAAACGAAAACTTTTCATTTATACAATGAAAAAATCAGTTATATCTTATGTGTATTAGAAAATGGACATCTGGGACAATTATATTTTGGAAAACGACTTCATGATAAAGCAGATTTTTCTTATCTGGTTGAAAAATGTGGACGCCCAATGACATCATATATATATGAATGGGATCGTACTTTTTCATTGGAACATATCCGACAGGAATATCCTGTTTACGGTACGACAGACTACAGACACCCGGCAATTGAATTGTTGCAGGAAAATGGCAGCAGGATCAGTGAGTTCCAATATGACAGCTATGAGATTATTGCCGGAAAACCGAAACTCTCCGGATTGCCGGCAACTTACACAGAGTCCGAGGAGGAAGCGCAGACATTGCGCATCTTCCTGAAAGACGCTTTGACTGGTGCAAAACTGGCGCTTTTATATACGATTTTTGATGAATATAGTGCAATTGCAAGAAGTGCTTATATTGAAAATGCCGGTGAGAAAAATCTGCATGTATTAAATATGATGAGCTTAAGCCTGGATCTTCCGGATAAGGATTATGAATGGATGCAGTTGTCAGGTGCGTGGTCCAGAGAGCGCTATATTAAGAATCGAACATTGGAGCAAGGCATAACAGCTATCGACAGCATGCGCGGAAATTCTTCTCACGAACATAATCCGTTCCTTGCTTTAAAACGTCACAACACAGATGAAAATGCAGGAGAAGCAATTGGAATAAGCCTTGTATACAGTGGAAATTTCCGTATGCAGGCAGAAGTAGATACACATGATGTGACACGAATTACAGCCGGGATCAATCCGGAAGGATTCGATTGGAAATTAGAACCGGGAGAAAGCTTTCAGACACCGGAAGCAGTTCTGGTTTACAGTGAAAACGGATTAAATGGCATGAGTCAGACATTCCAGAAGCTGTATGCTAAGAGACTCGCAAGAGGGTACTGGCGTGATAAGGCAAGACCGATTTTAAATAACAACTGGGAAGCAACTTATTTTGACTTTACAGAAGATCGCCTTGTAGAGATTGCAAAGAAAGCAAAAGAATGTGGAGTAGAACTGTTTGTCTTAGATGACGGATGGTTTGGCGCAAGAAGAAATGACAGAGCCGGTCTTGGTGATTGGGTGGCAAATGAAGAGCTTCTGCCAAATGGCATCAAGGGCCTGTCAGAAAGAATTGAAGCACTGGGATTAAAATTCGGTCTTTGGTTTGAGCCGGAGATGGTAAATAAAGACTCTGATCTTTATCGAGCACATCCAGACTGGATCTTACAGACACCGGGAAGAAATACATCACACGGCAGATACCAGTATGTACTCGATTTTTCAAGAAAAGAAGTAGTAGATCATATTTACGGAATGATGGCAAAGTTATTATCGGAGTCGAAAATCTCATATATTAAATGGGATATGAACCGAAGCATTACAGAATGCTACAGCAGCAAACTTCCTTCAGACAGACAGGGAGAAGTGTTCCATCGTTATATTTTAGGTGTATATGATCTGTATGAACGTTTGACAAATGAGTTTCCAGAAGTATTATTCGAATCCTGCGCCAGCGGTGGCGGAAGATTTGACCCGGGAATGCTGTATTATGCACCACAGGGATGGACAAGTGATGATTCGGATGCAATTGAGCGTCTGAAGATTCAGTATGGAACTTCTATGTGTTATCCGCTCAGCAGTATGGGAAGCCATGTGTCTGTTGTCCCGAATCACCAGGTATTTCGCAATACCCCATTACATACAAGAGCGAATGTAGCATACTTTGGAACTTTTGGATACGAACTGGATCTCAACAAATTGACAGAAGAAGAGATCAAAGAAGTAAAAGAACAGATCACATTTATGAAAGAATACCGGGAAGTGTTACAGTTTGGAACATTTTATCGTCTGAAAAGTCCATTCGAAGGAAATGAGACGGTATGGATGGTGACAAATGAAGACCGCACGCTTGCAATCGTAGGCTACTATCGTGTTTTAAATGGAGTGAATCAGCCGTATAGCCGTGTCAGATTACAGGGATTGAACCCGGATATGATTTATGAAAATGTATGGAACCATACAGAAAATTACGGAGATGAATTGATGAATTATGGATTGATCACATCCGATGCGACAGCTGGTGAAGTGCCTGGGAATGTGACTCCTTGTACTGATTTTGAATCTAGAATATATATGCTGAAAGGCAAAAAAGTTCAGGAGGTAAGATAGAGCATGACGAAGACAAAAAGAATCATTGGAATGGTACTGGGAATATTGTTTATAGGATTATGTGTATCTTTCTTACGACTTTCACAATTTGGTGTGGATCCGTTCAGCGCGATGAATCTTGGAATCAGCGGGTTTATCGGATGGAGTTTTGGAACATGGCAGCTGCTTGTCAATGCGATCATTCTTGTAGTTGTATTCTTTCAGGCAAGATCCTGCATTGGTGCGGGTACCATTATCAATATGATATTTGTCGGATACATTGCAGACTTTATTTGTTATGTAGCGAATGATGTAGTGCAGATTCAGATGAATCTGCCACTGCGTATCATTGCACTGCTGCTTGCTCAGCTGATGGCATCTATGGGAGTGGCATTATATATGGTAGCAAATATGGGAATCGCTCCATATGACAGCGTCGCAGTTATAATCGAGAAACTGACACATCAGAAAATTCCATTCCATAAAGCAAGGGTTCTTTCAGATGTTGTTGTTGTGATTATCGGAATCATATTTGCCATTGCATCTGGGGCAGGTATCTGGTCGGTAGTAGGGATTGGTACAATTATAAATGCCTGCTTCAACGGTCCATTAATTCAATTTTTTAAAACAAAACTGGAAAGATTTTTCTTGTAAAATCTACGGATTACAATTCTCCAATTCTTGCAAGGCTCATATCTATAACGGATACGGGCCTTTCTTTTCCATGACTACACCTCAGCCTCTACAATCACAAGCTCACTCTTTATACCAT
>ERZ1106951.3427-NODE-3427-length-11474-cov-4.930029_pt1 | contig 11474 bp, 7 predicted proteins | sample MGYA00403676_ERZ1106951 | MGnify/ENA primary metagenome ERZ1106951 (study PRJEB35170, sample SAMEA104062398) | human gut metagenome | biome: human gut; feature: human-associated habitat; material: faeces | place: Denmark | collected 2012-04-23 ...
AGGTGCTTCAAAAATTTTTTCTCTGATTGTGTTGCACTTGACTTGACAATCTATCATTAAAACAAGATAGAAAAGAATGTCATGGGCTTGGAATTAAAAATGTTGTAGAAACAGTAAAAAAATATGATGGTAAGTTTGAGTATGAGCAAGAAAAAAATGTTTTTTCTGTTTATGCGATGATGTATGAAAGATGATGATATATATTTTAGTGATCCACTAAGAAGATGCAGGTAATAAAAAATTACCTGCATCTTTTTTATTTTCAACATAGATGTTGAAAATACTGTACAAAATATAGAAAACTTTAAATTTCGCCATTTAATTATACGATTTTCGGTATGTCACGGCAGAATAAACGATTTTATGTTATAATGTGACACAAATTGAGGAAAGGGGGATTTTACAATGAAAAACTTTATTTGCAAGTATGCTGTAAAGCTTGGAAGTTGTATGGCGGCTTTGGCTGTTATGGCGACAGCGTTGACTGTAAACACAACTTGTGTGTGGTTTAGTCATCAGGAAAAACTTCCGGAAACAGCTAAAAAGCTTCGAAAGTTTTGATGTTTGAAAAGATTTCTGTAGCAATTACAAAGGTTTTGGAAGACAAAAAAATCATTCAATCATCTACAAAGGAAGTATGTGCTTATGGTCTGCGGCAGATATTCTCAACAATTTTAAATGCTGGGACAATGCTTCTAATCGGGTTTTTAATGCAAATGCTGATAGAAGCTATTTTATTTACAGTGATATACATTCCTGTTCGAGTATATGCCGGAGGCTATCATGCTTCTACACCGCAGCGATGCTGGGCGTTTTCTGCGATAATGTTATGGATTGCACTGTGTATCGTAAAATACACGCCCAAAATGTATTTTTGGGTGATTACAACATTGTCGTTGATCGCCTGCATCGTTGTTTTTTTGCTGTCGCCGGTAGAAGATCGAAATAAGAGATTGGATGAAAAAGAACATCATGTTTATCATATTCGAGCAATTGTTGTGATGACAATAGAAGCCGTTGCAGCAATCCTGCTGTTTGTCTTTCACTTCAAACAATTTGTTCTGGTATTGGAAGTCGCATGGTGTTCTCTGGCAGTGATGTTGCTGTTGGGAAAAGGAAAGAATGTTTTTGAAAACAAAAAAGGAGGATGTGCATGAACAAAAAATTGACAAGAACACTTGCCGGAGCCATGTCCCTAATGTTCATGGGACAGGTCATGATTTTTGGCGACGGCAGTGCCCAAGGCCTTTTACACGCTGATACAATTGCATCTGCTGCAGAAGCGATTGAAGGAGCAAAAAATAAAGACCAGCTTGCCAAGGAATTTGAAGAAGCAACAAAAGATCTGGGAAAAGTGGATTTTTTTGATGTTGCGGATGAAAAAGAAAATGGAACCGTTGTCAATGAAGATACTGCAAAAAACGATATAGCTGTGCAATCTGATGAAGCGGGTGCAGCAGTTCAAGATCGTTCAGCAGCAGTTATGGCTGCTTCGGAGGGCGATGCTCCAGCAGGTGAATTAACTGTAACTGGTATCGTTAAACAAGGGGTTATCAATGGAATTCAAGATAAAACTCCAATTTATGTGCGTATTTTTGATGAAAACTGGAATGAACTTGAATATCAGGAACTTCAAAGCGGTGACAGTTATACTGTAACAGCAAGCAGTGGTAGTGGCATTTATCATGTCAAGTATGAAAGTGATGGTTATTTGCCGTTTTACTTGAAGGATTTTGGTACTGGTACCTATACTGTTGGATCTGGCGATTCTCGCAATGCAGTGACATTAGTTCCAGGTGATACCACTTGGAATGAAGAACACGACAACGAGTGGAGCGATGATGTCATCAATGGAAAAGACTTGGCGTATGTACAGAGTTGCTTAGGAGCATATCGTGGTGATTCCGATTTTAATCCCAGTATGGATGCAGATGGTGATAATATTATTAGTCCAGCAGATTTGAAAGCATTTTGCGATTTTTATGATCATCTTGCTGATGATGAATATTATGAACTTCCACAAAATGTCCAGAATCTTGATATAAACCTAGATGGAGTAATTAATGATACGGACTATTTGCTTTTGATGGATGCTGGTGCAGGAGAAGAAGAATTAGCTGCATTTAAGGCAGAAGTTGATTCTGCGAGAGATGTAAATTCATGGGTTTATATCTATAATCATGAATTTACAGGAGATATAATCGTTAATAAGGACGATTATAATGATGGTATTGATTTGATCAATGCAGCGGCTCAGAAACGTGGACGTTCTGATAATTACTACGCATACATGGACAAAGACGACAGCGGCACAATTGATAATGCAGATGTTGCATGGTTTTCAGCCGCATACAAGGCTTCTGGCGATTTGGATTGGGATCATGCCTTTAAAAGAACACTGATCATGCAGGAAAGCGGTGCTTTTCAGGGCAGCTTAAATTTGCATGATACGGATTTGAACCTGAATGGCTGTTCTCTGTATGTAGGCGACTGTATGTCCTTTACAACTGATATTCCGAAATTTTGGTCTGGCAATCAAGGTGCAACATTGAACATCAATGGTGGCGAACTTTTGATTGAAAACAATCTGGTATTTCGCACTGCTTCTCCAGATGGTTGGGGTGGAAATGCCGGACAAAATATGCGTCTGAATGGCGGTACAGTAGTTATTGGCGGCGATTTTAATTTTGGTCAGGCAAATTGTTATGATACCATCTGGATGACAAACAGTGCAGATTGGCTCGAAGTATATGGAAACTGGAATTATATCACATTGACCGATATGGAAGGAAAATGGACAGCAGGTAATATCTGTTTCTTTGGACCAATCTGGGAAGTCAATGAAGCTTCTGGGCCGAAATCGATCTATTCTTCCGGTTCACAAGTCATTCATTTTGGTTATGAAGGCGGCAAGCAGACCGTTCTTTGGGACAACTGCGAAACATATATCAATAATGAAGATGGTTCTCTGAATACAGAAAGAACATTCAATTTTGATGGCGGTATTGACTTCATATATGATTTTACTGCTGAAAATTACTGGTTCCGTCCGTGGTGGAGAACTTATGATGAACCGGACTATACCCTTTACCGTAAAGGTTGGGAGATTGGCGATGGTGTCCATATCGCAACTGGTAACTATACAAAATCTTTTACAGATTTAAGTGTAACTTCTCCCGGTGTCACATCTGATTTTGTCCGCACTTACAATTCTACCAGCAATGAGGAAGGCTCTTTCGGCATTGGTTGGGATTTTAATATTGATGTCAGCAAGATTGTAAAGCCGGCTGCTGGGTATTATCAGGTTGTTTTGCCCGATGGCTCGAACACTACATTTAAGGATAATGGAAAAGGTGGATTTGAGTGCCTGAACGCTCATAGCACTATGACAAAGTCCGGAAACGAATACACTATTACAAATGCAGCACAGTCAAAATATCACTTTAATACAAACGGCGAATTAGATTGGGTCAAAGATGCAGAAGGTAATGTCTTAACCATCTCTTCTATGACAAATAACCAGCGTATAGTGACAGATTCCACTGGCAGAACTTATACGATCACCTATAATGGCAATAAAGAACATTCTCGGATTACCAGTATTGAAGATACCGCCGCAGGTCGTGTGGTTACTTATGCATATAACGGAGATTTTCAGTTGGTATCTGCAACAAGCGTATCTGGCGGAACAGAATCCTATGAATATGATGGAAAAGGCAGACTTTGTAAAATTACAAACTGCTACGATGAAATGACAGACCAGATCGTGTATAACGATAATGGCTCTGTAAATTGGCTGACCAATGCATCTGGTCTGAAACAGGTTTATACCTATGATAAAACACAGAAACAGACGGGACTGAAAGAATATGATGGTGATACGCTGGTCAAAACGTACACCTATAACTATGATGAAAAGTATGCAGTAAAGACAAATACTGTGGAAACCGATGGTCAAACCTATGAAGTGGATAAAATCACTTATAATATGGTTGATGGCGAAAATAAGTATGATGAAATGTCCGAAAGCGTTGATATCATGGGAAATACAACAAAGTATGAGCGTGATACTAACGGAAATGTTATCAAAACAATAAATGCTGACGGTACATACACACTTGCCAATTACAACGATAAAAACAGTGTTATTGCAGAAGTTGACGAATCTGGGAATGCAACTATCAAAGCATATGATTCGAATGGAACTCGGCTTTTGAAAGAAGCAACCAGTCTGCATCCATTGTCTCAAACTGATATCAATACAGTTACAGCAGATAATTTTGATCCAGTGAAGTATCTTGCAGCGAATGAGGCAAGTTATGCAATCACGAGTCATGAATATTATGCTGATAGTTATGTGAGTGGAATTGCAGGGTTGATTCGTGCTACAACCGACCCCGAAGGTAATGTAACTGAGTATGATTACTACAAGGATGGCGTTGGAAAAGGACTGGTAAAATCTAAGACACTGAAGGATGGAAATACTGTTGTAAATACAGTTTCTTATGAGTATAATGCACAACTTCAAGTGTCAAAGAAAACCACCAGTTTTGACATTTCCAAAAATCTTTATTCTGTAAAGGAATATGAGTACGATAAGTTCAACAATGTTACAGTTACTAGAGATTACGGAACGGGAAGCACACCGGCGACTACCGTTGCAGAATATGATTTGCTGAGCCGCAAAACTGCGGAGTATACACCGAATTATTCTGCGGATAAGAGCCACGGCAGCTTGACAACTTATTATCCGGACGGAAACAAAAAATCAGAAACAAATGCAGAAGGTAATGTTACCTCTTATGTGTATGATGCGTATGGACAGGTAATCAAGAAAACCAATCCAGACGGCACAATGAATCTGACGGCGTATGATGGTCTTCAAAGAGAAAAGGCAACATATTTCTTGGGCAGTGAAAATGGCACAAAGCAAATTTTAACGAAGATATCCTATGAATTTGCAGGATACAATTTTGACATTTATTCTGCACTTGATACGTCAGCTTCTCACTCTTGCAAGGGTTTGAAAACAACTAAAACGACCTACATTACTGAAAACAAGCAGGTTATTTCCGAAACGCTGACCGATATCAAGGAACACACAATTTACGAAAAAACAAATGGTGAAACTAAGCGAACTAGTGCATACTATGCCAATGGACAGCTTGCTCGTCAGACAGATGCATTGGGCAACATCACGAAATATGAATACGGTTATCTGAACAAGGTTACTAAGACTTACACACCGTTCAACACTAAATCAGATGGTTCTGTCAACTACTCTGTAACGGAAAATCAGTATGACAAGAATGGCAATGTAACGCTGGCAAAGCAAACTGTTCAAAAGCAGGATTCGGATACAGTAAAGTATAGTGTAACTGAAAATCAGTACAATGCACAGGGGTTGCTGACACAGGTAACATTGAGTGACGGCACGTCTAATGGTGAGAAGAATATCACCAAATATTTCTACAACAATGCTGGTATCCAAACCAAAATGTACACGGGTTTGAACAGCACAAATGATTCTGACTACATGACCACGAATTATGAATATGATGCGTGGGGACATTTGGTAAGAACGACTGACAGCACAGGCTATAACTCTGGTGCAACAACCTATGATCTGAATGGTAATGCATTGACTGTAACCGATGCCAATGGCAATGTGACCACTAACACCTATGATGCACTGAACCGTGTGCTGGCAGCAAATACTGTTTGCAGTGATACTTCTAATGTTTCCAAGTCCTATGCTTATGATAGCATGGGAAGAATCACCAAGAGTACAAGAGACGATTTGACCACAAGTTACACTTATGATGTAATGGGAAGAAAGTCAACCGAAGCAGAGTATACCAGTGTGTATGCAACATTTAAGGGCTTCTTCTATGTTGGTGTATCACAGTATGTAGACAGACAAATTGTAGGAATCAATCACCTTTTGATGTACTCGTATACATCTTATGAGTATGATAGTGAAATGCGTGTTACCAAGGTGAAAGAAAATGGTGATGAAACTGCTTCCTACACCTATGATGCAAATGGCAACAAGGCAAGCGAAACTCTTGCAAACGGTGTGGTTTCGACCTATACTTACAATGGTTGCAACAAGATTACGAGTCTTGTCACCAAATCCGGCAATTCCACCATATCGGAGTACGAATATTCGTACTATTTAGATGGTTCTGACGCTTGCAAAGTGCGCAGTGAAAATGGTATAATAGAGACAACGAATTACGAGTATGACGGGTTAAAGCGTCTGACGGAAGAAGCTGTTACAACCGGTAATTCCACAGATACCTATGCATACGAGTATGACGATTACGGCAACCGTGTGCAGATGACTGCCACCGGTTCGGAGGAATACGAAACTGTCTATAGCTACAACGATGCAGATGGCAATTATACTGCACTGTTGCAGGAAGAGGTCAAGACAATTGAGGGCGACTCCGACACAACAGCCAATGGATTAGCAAGCAGTCCGCTGGATTTGACAAGTGCCGCTTCTGAAGATTCTGGTGTGGAAACCACTGTCTATATCTATGATGCGAATGGCAATCAGATCACCAAGAAAACGGATGATAAAACGGAAACATATACTTACGATGGTCTGAATCAGCTGATCGGGTTTACAGATGGCGAAACTGTTGCAAGTTATGCGTATAACGTAGATGGTTTGCGGATTAAGAAAACAGTAGATGATAAAACAATACATCATGTATGGGATGGCAGTCAGCAAATCATTGCAGACGTGGTAGACAATGAGTTTTACGAAGCGAACTGCTATCTGCGCGGAACCAATCTGGTAGCAACATATAACTATCAGAATGGTGTGAAGTCAGGTTATACCTACTATACACAAAATGCACATGGTGATGTTGTTAATCTGACCGATGAAACTGGTGCTGTCACAAAGTCGTATACCTACGATGCATTTGGTGTGGAGCAGAATATCGATGATGCGGATGATAATGCATTCCGATATTGTGGTGAGTATTATGATTCTGAATCGGGTACGATTTATCTGCGAGCACGGTATTATGATCCGGCTATTGGGCGGTTTATTTCGAGAGATTCAGTGACCGGATATCGCCCCACATCGGAATCCGGATGCAGTTTTCACGGTTTTCCACCAGGATCTCCTCCGGAATCCCACGGCTCTCCGGCCCGAACATGATGTAGACATCCGGGTCATAAGGAACATCCGTGTATACATGCTCGCCCTTCGTGGTCGCCATATAGATCTTCGCCCCCGGATTTCTCTTTAAAAAATCCTGATAATCGCTGTACACTGTTACGTCCAGCTTATCCCAGTAATCCAGTCCCGCTCGGACTAAATGCTTCTCGCTGAGCTTAAATCCCAGCGGCTCGATCAGGTGCAGCTTCGTGTTCGTCGCCACACAGGTGCGCCCGATATTTCCTGTATTGGCCGGCATTTCCGGCTCGTATAATACGATATTCATTGTTGATCTTCTCCTGTCATGTCTGCCGCTTTCCAATTTCCACGATCACTCAGAACTAATGTCAGCAATCCGGATTTTCTCACGAAATATAAGGTGCAGACATATAAAACCCCGGCCCGACCATCTTCATGATCAAGCCGGGGAAACTATATATTTTGTGACCGGCAGATCTCTGCGCAATCACAGCATTTCATCTATTGTGCGTCGTTCAGATGTCTCTTCACGAACCGCTCCATCCTCTCAAGAGCACGTTTCAGATCATTCAGGGAATACGCGTAGGAAATTCTTAAATATCCCTCTCCGCAATCACCGAATGCGGTACCCGGAACAACGGCAACCTTCTCCTCCTCCAGAAGCTTTAACGCAAACTCATCGGAGGTCATTCCAAATTTCTTGATGCTCGGGAATACATAGAATGCGCCCTGCGGCTCATAACAATCAAAGCCCATATCACGGAGTGCCTTCACGAGATAACGTCTTCTCTGGTCGTATGCACCCCGCATCTCAGCTACATCTTTGTCTCCGTTTTTTAATGCCTCGACCGCAGCGTACTGGCTTGTCGTCGGCGCACACATAATCGCAAACTGGTGGATCTTTAACATCTGTTTCAGGATCAGCTCCGGCGCACACGCATATCCAAGACGCCATCCTGTCATCGCATAGGATTTTGAAAAGCCGTTGATCAGAACGGTGCGCTCCTTCATTCCCGGGAATGCGGCGATCGTACAGTGCTGTCCCTTATAAGTAAGCTCTGAATAGATCTCGTCGGAGATAACAAACAGGTCTTTTTCGATACAGATCTTCGCAATCTCCGCCAGATCCTCCGGCTCCATGATGGATCCGGTTGGGTTATTGGGGAATGGAAGGATCAGAACCTTCGTTTTCGGCGTGATCTTCTCGAGTAGTTTTTCCTTTGTAAGACGGAATTTATCTTTTTCTTCGAGCTGGATCGTAACCGGCACACCGTCAGCCAGAACCGTACACGGGGTATAGGAAACATAGCTCGGCTGAGGGATCAGAACCTCATCCCCCGGATTTAACATGGCACGGAGAGCAATATCAATGGCTTCACTGCCGCCGACCGTGACCATAACTTCCTTATTATAATCATACTCTACATCAAAACGTCTCTTCAAATAATTACAAATCTCGATCTTTAATTCCTTTAAACCTGCATTTGAGGTATAAAAAGTCCGTCCCTTTTCCAGAGAGTAGATTCCCTCGTCACGGATGTGCCACGGAGTATCAAAATCCGGCTCACCGACACCAAGGGAGATCGCGTCCTTCATCTCGCTCACAATGTCGAAAAATTTACGGATCCCGGATGGTTGGATCGATACGATTTTATCTGATAATGGGTTTCTCACGGTGTAATCATCATCCTTTCATCTTCTGCCTTACCGCACATAACTGTTCCATGATCTTTATATTTCTTGAGGACAAAGTGTGTCGCTGTGCTGAGGACCGAATCCATCGGTGACAGCTTCTCCGATACGAACTGCGCGACCTCTCTCATCGTTTTGCCCTCAATGATCACGGTAAAATCAAAAGCACCGGACATCAGATATACAGAAGTCACCTCACTGTACTGGTAGATGCGCTCCGCGATCTTATCAAAGCCCATTCCTCTCTGCGGGGTTACCTTCACCTCGATCAGAGCGATCACTTTCTCATCGCCTGTGTTATCCCAGTTGATCATCGTGTGATAACCGCAGATAATGTTCTCCTTTTCCATCTCCGCGATCTCATTCGCGACGGCTGCTTCACTCTCACCCAGAAGGGCGGCCAGATCCTTTAAATCAATTCGGCTGTTCTTTTCAATGATCGCCAAAATTTTTTCACGCATAATTGTTCCTCCTCATTGCATCTATCATTCTTTTTCAGAAGCTGCATCCGTAAGCTTCCGGATCTCATCCGGTGCCGGTCGTTCCAGAAATCCGGTCGTTCCGATCCCGACCATTTTTCTGGCGATCCCTTTTTCGACTTTGCCGATCACTGCAGACGGGATTCCGGCTTCACTCAGGATCTTCACGGCATCCCCTCCGTTTTCCACTGCCATCAGGAGACATTCCCCCGATGAAAGTCTGTACGGGTTCAGGTCAAAGAACTCACAGATCTCGATCGTCTCCTGCGCCACCGGGATCTTCCTCAGTTCAAAGGAAATCCCCTGCTCGTAAGCTCCCGATATGATCCAAAGGGCGGCCAGTATGCCGCCCTCCGAAATTTCTTCCCATTCTCCTGCGCCGCAGGCGTTCAGCATCTCCGGAGTCAGCTCTGATTTTTTATCTGCCTGCTCCCGGATCCGTTTGACAAACCACTCCGGAAAACGGGCTGATATCTCTTTTTCTTTTGCCGACAGAGCCGCCTTCACACCGTTTTTTCCGACAGTTCCTGCAACTACCAGGTCCTGTCCCGGTCTGAAGATCCCCGCTCCGTTGGGTTCGCGCTCAATTTTTCTCATGATTCCGGTCTCTTTTCTATGCGGCCTAAGCCGCGTTCTCTCCCGCCTGGGCACTCATTCCCGGGCCGTAGTTCTCGCCCGGCTGCGGTCCGGCTGTCTCCGGGGCCGCGGTTTCAGGTGCCTGTGTCTCCGGCACTGCTGTCTCTGCCGGGGCCGCAGCTTCCGTTTCCGCAGGTGCTGCCGGGGCCACAGGTGTTGTCTCTGCCGGAGCCGCGACTCCTGTACCTACGCGGTAAACAGTCTTTGACGCGTTGTATGTGTCAGAATTCAATAAAGTGCGTTCCTGTAACTGTCCACCTACATAGACACACTTATACAATTTCGATTTTAATCCCGTATGTCCTGACTCCACTTTCACGCGCTGGCCTGCCGGGAGACTCGGGTCCTGGATCTCCTGGGTAGGGGACGGCGTCGTGGAAAGCGTCTCAGACTCAAATGCCAGAGTCCTGTTCGACGGTCTCGTCTCTTTTCCGTAGATCGTAAAGGTCAGGGTCTTTCCCTTGGTATATCCCTCGATGTAAATCGGGGTGTCATACGGGTTCTTTACCTTAAGGTCTTTATAAGTTCCGGCGATCGCCGCGTCCATGGACGGCTTTACATAGCTGACGGACATGGAGTGGTTCTGCCTCTGGACGATCTCAAGCTCCGCGTATAAGGACGCGTTGTAGAGTGTCGTTGAGATCTGGCAGACACCGCCTCCAATGCTGTCAACGGACTTGCCATTTTCGTAAGCAGTTGCCGTCTTGTATCCATTTTCCAGTGTAAACGGGTGCATGCACTCATATCCGGAGAGCACTTCGCCCGGCATCAGCACATGTCCGTTGATCTTTCCTGCACCCACCGCAAGGTTTGTGGAACGGGACGCACCGCTTGTCGCAAAGCTGGTGGAGAATGTTCCGAGAACATCCTTGATCGTCGCGAGATCTTCCTCTGTCACCTTCGGCTTTTTAACGGTCACAGACGCCTCCACCCGGATCGCATCTGTATCTTCACTGTTTAATGCATCGTTGAGAGCCGCCTTCGTCGCATCCATATCGACAGTCAGACCTTCTTTTGAAGAAGTGATCTCAAATTTTCCGTCTTTTCTTGTCATCGTCGCGTCAACGGCATCCGCCACCGCGGAACCGCATTTCTCGGATACAAAGGAAGATACCTTATCCTGGTCCACGGAGAGATCCAGCTCGATCTTCACCGGATTTACCTCCAGGTCTTTCTTTTTCATGTACCGCTTTATAAGGTTTCCCTTGAGCTCCGTCCCCTGAATGGCCTCAGCTACCTCATCCCGGTTATCCCAGGCGACGCCAAGGGTCTGCGCGTCGGCCTTCGCCTCCGTGCCGTTTACCACAAGCGTGATATCCTGATTTAATTTTTCATTTACATAACTCTCAATCTGCTTTTCGGCTTCCTCTTCCGTAAGTCCGGAAAGACTGACGGCTCCAACAGAGACCCCGTCCGGGATCCGTTCATCTGCCAGTGTGAAAACCGGGGCAAGCCAAACAAGTCCGGCGCTTAAAATCGCCGTCATGCCTGCGATCCACACATTTTTC
>ERZ1106951.3440-NODE-3440-length-11453-cov-2.747500_pt1 | contig 11453 bp, 9 predicted proteins | sample MGYA00403676_ERZ1106951 | MGnify/ENA primary metagenome ERZ1106951 (study PRJEB35170, sample SAMEA104062398) | human gut metagenome | biome: human gut; feature: human-associated habitat; material: faeces | place: Denmark | collected 2012-04-23 ...
GCCCCGTTTTGCGGGAGACAAAATGCAGCGGAAGCATCCCGCAGGGCTTGACCGTCACGGTTTCGCCCGCAACGGTATGCAAACCCGGTTCCAGCTTCAGAATGACAACATTGTCGTTCGGTACGACAGTCACGTCCTGAAATACGGTCAGCTTCTGCTCTGTGTCATTGACAACGTCCCCGTTCCCGTCCAGCAGGACGGCGCGGAGCGTCAGCGTTTCGCGGTCTTGCGCGGTCTCTGCCGGGAATTCGGCACTGGCGATATAGGCTGCGCGGCAGGCGTCCGCGTGCGCGGGGATGCGCCCGGTCTGAATCAGCTTGTTTTGTTCGTTGTAAAGCTCAAAGGCAAGCGTATACGCGCCGGATTTCGCGGTATCATTGCACAGGAACGCTTCGATCTGAATCGTTTCGCCCGCCGTATAGGCAAAGCGGTCGGTGCGTAGCGACACCAGCAGGGGCGCGAGTGCATCTCGGTAGGCAAAATACGCCTGCTTCGGGATGCGCTTGCAGTCCATGATGGACTTCATCCAGCCGCTGGGCCATGCGTCGATGAACAGATGAATGGCGTTCGAGACCATGCGGTCGTCGCGGCGGAATGCCTCGGTCATCATGCGCGCGGCAAAGGCCTGATACCGCTGGCTGCGGCTGATCCAGCCCTGCATATCCTCCTGCGCGTCATAGAAAAAGCCGCTGAAGCTCTTTGTCTGGCTGCGGACGATATGGCCGGGGTCAAACGGCTCGCGCAGCCATTCGCGCGGGTAGCATTCCTCCATGACCTCCGCCGAGTCCAGCCCCTCTGCGCCGTATTCACCGCAGCCATAGTACCAGCCGGGCTTGACAGGCAGCCAATAGCCCCGGTGCAGACGGCCAATGTCAATACCGTGGCCGTTATACCACATGGGATAGCAGTGGTTGTCCGGCATCCCGTCTGTGGGCGGGTCATAATCGCCGTCCACGTGCTTGATGACCTGATCGGGGTTCGAGAGCTTCACAACAAGGTCACAGCAGGTAAAGAAATTTTCCAACTCTGGACGCAGCAGATGTCGGTGCGGCTCGTTATTGGCGTTCGGAAACGGCTCGTTGATATAACTGATGACGACATTGCACGGATGCTTACGCACCATGCGCGCCATCTCCTCCGCCTGCCGGATGCCCTCCGGGACGCGGAAGCGGCGCATGACGCCGAACAGCGGAAGATCCGTCTGCGTCATAAGGCCGAGCTTGTCGCAGTATTCGTAGACCTCATCCTGCACCGGCCGCTGCGTCAGACGCAGAAAATTCATGTTGCAGATTTTGGCCAGCAGAATATCGTCGATCAACTGCGGAAGATCGCCGCGCAGCACGTCCTGCTGCTCAAAGCCCATCGTATTGGCCCCGCGCAGACGGATGGAGCGGCCATTGAGATAGAACATCCCCTTGCGCTGCGGACTTTCTGTGTCCTGCGTAAAGCTGCGCATACCGAACTGCTGCGCAAGGCGGTCGGTGCACGTCCCGTTTACAAGAACGGCTGCATGGAGCTGGTACAAATACGGGGTTTCCAGATCCCACAGCTTTGCGTCCGGCAGGTCAAATTTGAGTTTGTACAGATTCTTTCCGTGCTTGAGCGGCATGGGAATGCCCTTTCCAAGCTCAGACTTGACGGCGGCCTCCGTCAGGCTGTCGCCCATGCCGACAAAGCGCGTCGTCTCCGGCGTAAAGCGGTGGTCTTCAAAGACCGTCTCGGGGAAGTTCTGCCCGTAGAGTGAAAGCGAAAGCTCGACCGGGAGGGTATCATATCTGTCGTTCTGAATTTCCAGCCATGCTTCTGCCTTCCCGTCCAGCGGACGGATATAGAGGTTGCTGATATGGACGGAATTTCGGATCTCCACATAGACGCGGTTGTAAATGCCCGTCCCGGAGGGGCAGTGGTGCCAGCCGTCCAGCGGACCGTCCCAGCCGAGACCGGTGGCGGCATAAAGCTTGTCGCCTTCTGTTTCTTCGCTGCCGCCGGGATCGTTTCCCATATAAATATGGTCATTGTACAATTCAACTTTCAGCCGGTTTGTGCCGTCTTTGACGATGCCTGTAATCTCAAACTCGAATGGAGAGAAGAAGCCTTCATGCTCTCCGACAAATGTGTCATTGACGGTAACGACTGCACGGTAATCCGCGCCGTCAAAATGGATATAGACCGACTGGCCCGCCAAAAGCGCAGGCAGCTCAAACGTGGTTTCATATGTCTTTTTGCACACGCCGATCGGCCCGCCGTATTCCGGGATCGTGACCGGTTGACCATCGCGCAGAAACGACGTGAGATCCATGCGCCGGCGCAGGCTTTCAAACGCAGGCGCGTGATTTTCCAGAAACGGGCGGTATGCTTCCCGCATGGCAGCAAGCTCGGTTTTCAGTTCTTCCGTTGTAGACAGATGCGGCTTGACTGCGATGGGCTGTGCATCTGCCTGTTCCAGACGGCAGATAACGGTTTCATGCGGAATTGGCGTGACCGGCTCCAGAAGCGCAGCGTTCCCGCCGATGCCGTTTGCCGCGATTTGTGCGAATTGATCCATATATGTTCTCCTTTTCGCTGCTTTTTCGTATCGTAACACAGCGCATATAGGGAGGCAATCTGCAAAAATGACACTTTTACCCGCAAAAATGTCATATTTGCCGCCTATGAATTTTGACCCGCATTCTATTAGAATGCGATACAGAGGATACTGGACCGATGGACGGATGCGAGGCAGCTTATGTTTGAAGCATTTTTTACGGATCCCTGTATGCGATACCGCACAGAGGTGATCAACGGCATTGACTTTTACGGGTTGGGATTCAGCATGGTACGCGGCGAATGTGTGGCGGAAGGAACGCTGCGCTGGATGCAGAAAGGCGAAGCTGCGGCCGTGCTCATCACAAATACGAGCCTGCCGGATATGTCTGGGTTTGAACTTGCCAGATATGTCCGCAGACAGTTTCCGTGCCTCCGCGTGATTTTTTTGACTGACACGCCGAACCTTGCGGAAGCGCAGCAAGCCGTCCGGTGCGGTGCATATGACTATTTGCCGAAGTCTGACGGGATCGACGCGCTGCGCAGCGCGATGATCCGCGTTTCAGAGGAACTGCACACGGAAAGTCGGGAAGAAGCATATCTGCGCGGCCAGCAAAACTGGGATGAGTGCATTTCGAGACTTCTGAAGCTGCTTCTGGCACTGAAGCCGGGCATCGACGAGGATCACTGGCAAATGTATTCCAAAGTCAAGCCGCTGCTGAGCGATGCTCCGCTGCGCATGGAGGCTCTGCTGGTGCGCTCTTTGATGGAGGAACTGCGCGCAGAAATTTGCCGCAGGGATGAGGCACTGGCCGCGCAACTCCGAAGTAACATGATGGCTGCGCCGCTGGGCATGCTGACCTCCGCGCAGGGAACGGCGGCGTACATGGACGCCATCTGGGCGCTGCTTTCCGAAAAGGGCTATATCACGCAGGAGGACGCGCTGAAAAGCGATCCCATCGGGCGCGCCTGCGTCTATATGCAGTCGCACCTCTCGGAAAAACTGACTGTGCAGGAGCTGGCTGAGTATGTCCACATCAGCCCGCGGCATTTTATCCGGAAATTCCAGACAGAGATGAACGAGAAATTTACGGATTATCTGGCCCACATCCGTGTTCAGGCGGCAATTCAAATGCTGGAGGCTGGTCGGGATGTCAAATCCATTCCGGAGGCGGTCGGATATAGAGACGAAAAAAGCTTTTATTCCGTGTTCCGGAGGTTCGCGGGCTGTTCCATGCGCGAATACCAGCAGAAACTGAACTTGAGCCAGCGAAAGGAGAAGCAACCATGATAAAGCTATGGAACCAAACCATGCCGCACCGCTGCGTAGAGGATGCGTTTGAACCGTATCTGACGCCATATGACTGTGACGCCGCAAAGACGGCAATTGTCGTGTGTCCGGGCGGCGCTTACTGCGGCCGGGCAGACTATGAGGGAAATGACGTTGGCGCGTGGCTGAATACCATCGGGATAACAGCCTTTGTGCTGGAATACCGCGTTGCGCCGAGCAAAGCCCCGGCGCAGCCGTCCGACGCGCAGCGGGCCATGCGGCTGGCAAGAAAGCTCTGCATGGAGCGTGGGATCGAGCGCCTTGGCATCATGGGCTTTTCCGCCGGGGGCCATCTGGCAGCGACACTGTCTGTCCACTATGATGAAGCCTTTTACCCGCCGCAGGATGAGCTTGACAATCTATCTGCCTGCCCTGATTTTACCGTCCTTTGCTATAGTGTGATCGACATGGGCGAGTACCGACACGATTGGAGCCGCCGCTTTCTACTCAGCGATGTGCCAGATGAGGCACAGATCGAATTCTATTCTCCGCTGCCAGTGATCTTCATCGATTTCCGGCTTCAAAGCCAAGAGCAGCTTCAGGAGCTTCGGAATACACTCATCCCAGTTTCGCTGACTGCACAGATACGCTTCTTCACGGCTTTCCGCGTGCAGTTCCTCTGAAACGCGGATCATCGCATCCTGCAGCGCCTCGATGCCGTCAGATTTCAGCAGGTACGCATATGCACCGAAGCGCACAGCCTGCTGCGCTTCGGCAAAGCTCGGGGTATCCGTCACGAAAATCACGCGGACGCGCGGACATTGACTGCGAATGCGCTCTGCAAACTCGAAGCCGGAGGTGTCCGGCAGTTTCGTGTTCGTGATGAGCACCGATGCCGTTTCGCCCTTCTGCATCCACTGCGAGATCCACTTTCCCATGCTCTCGCCGCGCACCATGCCGAATCCCAACCCGTAAAAATCAATCCCGTTAATTACCTCTATGCGGTATCTCAGGCATGAATCTGTAAAAAACGCTTCAAACATAGGTTACCTCACATCCATTCATTGGTGTTGCACCTGCCGGGACGGCAAAAACGCACAAAGCGGCTATTACTTGTTTCCAAAGGCGTTCACCATTACGCAGCCGGCGGTAATCAGCACAAGACCGATGATTCCAACCGTGGAGAGTTTTTCCTTGTATGCAAAAATCGAAACCAGCGAGGTGACAATCAGTCCAACGCCGCACCAGGTTGCGTATCCGATATTCAGGTTGATCCGATTCAGACTTTTTGCAAAGGTGTAATGGCAGACAATATACGCCGCCGCGCAAATCAGCGATGGGGTCAGCTTTGTAAAGCCCTCCGTCTGCTTCAGATAGCTTGTGGCGATAACCTCCGAGACAATTGCAATGGCAAGAAATGCATATTCCATTTTGCCTCACAGTCCTTTCTGTTCTAATTGCCGGATGAGTGCCGGAACATCGGCGACGGAATCCAAAATGTAATCCGCCGCAGGCGCCAGCTGCTCTCTGGATGAAACGCCGCTTAAAACACCAACGGCGATTGCGCCGCCGTTGTGCGCAAAGTTCATGTCGTTTATCGTGTCGCCCACAACAAGGATATTTTCCGGCGCGATGTGCCACTGCGCCGCGGCGCGCGAAATGATGCGCCCATCCGGCTTTAACGGCATATCCCCTGCCATCTGATCTCCCGCGAAAAAGGAGAACAGCGGCAGAATCTGCAAGCCTTTCAGACATTTGACCGCGGCCTCGCAGGTATCCGTGGTTGCAACGCCGAAATGAATGCTCTTTTCATGCAGCGGCTGCAAAATGGCCGGCAAATCTCCAATGCCCTTGATACTTTTGTTCTCCGCAAAGCTCTCCTCGTCAAAATACCGGGTGAGCTTTCCCTCCAAATCCCGCGTGTCAACCGGTGCTTGCGCGGGCATCGCTTCCAGCGCCGGCTTCATGTCAATCGCCATATCCAAAAATGTTTTCCACGCGAATGAACCGTCAGGAAGCACGTGATTTTGTATAATTCCGATAGAATTGAGCGCTTTTTCCGTGTGGATATCGGTGACTGGGATTTTGTAATCCGAAAGAATGCGCCGGATGACGCACTGCGCGGCAGGAATCCAGAATTCGTTGAAATCCAGCAGCGTTCCGTCTTTGTCAAAAATAATCCCGGATATTTTCATGTGATCTCTCTGTCCTTTCTCTTGCAGAACGTAATGCTGCGCTTCGATAACAGCAGACAGTTACATTCTAAAAGAATGTGAGCCAGTACGAACAGGGTGCATTCGTGACATTTTTATACGCAATCACGCCATGATTGCAATTGCTCTTAAAAAGTGTGCATGCTATGATTTTAAAAGAAAGCAACCGGAGAATCAAGCGTTTGAAAAAGAACCACCAGTCATGTGTGCAATGCATGACTGGTGGTCTCCTTTATACAGTAACGGTCAGCTGCTTTCTTCCGTCCACATGCGGGAGAAGCAGCTTTTGGTTTTTCGTAATGGTGATCTCATACCGGCAGCCGCGGAACACGCGGGTGACCTTTGCCGGGAGCAGATGCTCCGGCAAACAGGGGTCGATCTCGAGGCCGTCCCACGTTGGGCGGATGCCCAAAATGTACTGCGTTGCGGCCAGATACATCCATGCCGCTGTTCCGGTCAGCCACGAGACGTTGGCCAGGCCGAATTTATCGCTCTCCGGGCCGAAGATGTTCGAGGAATAGACATACGGCTCTGCCTTATAACGCTCCGCGCCTGCCGTTTTCTGCGCGATCATCGGCAGAAGCTGATGATAATACTTCCATGCGTTCTCCGGACGCCCCAGCATACATTCTGCGATAATTGCCCATGTATTCGCGTGGCAGAAGACGCTGCCGTTTTCGCCGCAGCCCTTGTTGTAGCAGGTCAGGTTTTCTTCCTTCGTCGGGTAGTCCGTCGTCATGGCCGGGTGGATCTTCTTGATGCCGAGATCGGTATCCAAGTATTCTTTCACGCTGTTCATGGCCTGTCTCTGCTGCTCCTGTGTGCCGAGGCCGCTGAGGACTGCCCAGCTCTGCGTGTTGAGCCAGATCTTTGCCTGCGGCTCAGACTCCGAGCCGATAAAGCGGCCCTCGTCCGTGATGCAGCGGCGGAACCACGCGCCATCCCACGCAAGTGTGCGGCAAAGCGCCTGCTGGCGGGCATAGAGCGCTTTGCATTCCTCTGCAAATTCCGGTTCGCCCTTGCGCTCGGCCAGCTCCTGCATCATGCGCAGCGCGACGGCAAACTGCATCCCCGTCCAGATGCTCTCGCCCTTCCCCTTGCGGCAGACCTTATAGAGCATATCGTTCCAGTCGGAGCTGAGCATCAGCGGGAAGCCGTGCGCGCCCATGTTCTGCGTGGTGAAGCGGATGGACTGTTTGATGTGCTCCCAGATCGTGCCGCTGCCGCCGTCGAAATACGGGGCCTGCGTGTCGAGGTACGAAACGTTTCCCTCTTCCAGCGCGATGTGATAGGCGTCCATGACCAGCCAGAGGTGGTTGTCCGAGTGGACGCGCGTGACCGGCTCCCAGCCCTCGGTGGGGAAGAAATAGTGGTTGCAGTGGCCGTCCTGATACTGCTGGGTCAGGAGCAATTCAAATTTCTCTTTTGCCCGGTCAAGTTGAAGCGGGATCATGGCCAGCACGTCCTGCGCGGTGTCGCGCACGCCGATGCCGCGGAACGTACCGGTGGCGTAGTAGCTGATATTCCGGGAGAAGCGGAAGTTCCGCTCCATCTGATAGGGGTTCCAGCTGTTAATCATCGTCTCCGCGTTCTTGTCCGGGAGGCTGCACTGGAAGCCGGAGAAGAAATCCTCCCACGTCTCCGCCAGCTTCTGCATGGAAGCGGCGAAAAAGTCAGGGGCTTTGCAGGCCGCAAGGGACCGGAAGATCTCGTCCTCCGTCATCTCCGTGCCGAGATAGATATTGACCGACTTCGCTTCTCCGGCACGGAGCGTCAGCGGCAGTTCCAGCGCGAAGCACGGGTCGCCGCCGAAAAGTGTGGAATTTTTCAGGTGCTCATGTTCGAGTCCGACCGGCGCTTCCTCACTGCGGTAGCTGCCGATGAAGGCATCACGGTCACAGTCAAACCCGGCGGCGGGCGCGTCGCTTGCGAAGTACACAAGCGGTGTCTCGTCGGGCTTCGGCTGGTTTTCCACGCCGTAGCGGTAGATGAGCACGCCGTCCTTTTCGTAGACGGACAGCTGGTGCTTGTTGTAGCACTGCCATTGCAGCTCGCGCATGAATTCCATCATGCCAAGCTCGACGTAGGGGTAAATCGTCACATCCCGGTCACGGTCGGAGCGTAGTTCCAGATGCCAGAGCATGACGTTTTTCAGCGGACTGACCAGATATGTAACCTCGGTGCGCAGACCATCACGTTCTGCCGTAAAGCGGGTGTAGCCCATGCCGTGCGCAGCCTCCCATTTCTCGGGCTTACATGCGCACGGTTCGCTGGTCGGGCACCAGACGGCATTGCCGTCCTTGATGTAAGTATAGAAGCCGCTGCGGTCGGTCGGCAGGTGGAAGAAGCGGTAGTGGTTGATGCGCCAGATCTGCGGCGAACGGTACCACGCAACGCCGCCGCCTGCCTGCGAGATCATCGCGTGAAGTGTCCCGTTGGACAGATAGTTCATCCACGGGGTCGGCATATTGTACCGGGACAGCACAATTTCCCGATTCTGATTCTCAAAACGGTATGGGTTCATTTGTCCGTCTCCGTTCTTTTTTGTGCCAGCAGCCACTGCAGGAGCATTTCATCATACGCATACGTCCATGCGTCATGGCCGCAGTCTCCAAAAACCGTCAGCCTTACATTGCCGCCCGCACGCTGTATTGCCTTGACCATATCGACCGTCTCCGTCAGGGGTACGACATCGTCCAGCGCACCATGAAACGCCCAGACCGGCATAGTCAATACCTCTGCGTTCCACGGCATTCCGCCGCCGCAGCAAGGCGCGATAGCCGCGAACAGCTCCGGCGCCGCCATCGCAAGGAACCATGTGCCGTATCCGCCCATGCTGAGTCCTGTCAGCGTGACCCGATCCGGGTCGCAGGCGTATGCTTCGATCATGCGGCAAACGAACCGCTTCAGTTCCGGAAGCATCGCCACCCAAAAGGACCCTTCCGGGCAGCGCGGTTCGATCAGCACGCAGTCTTCTTCCCGCGTTTCTGTCAGGATGTTCGCCAGTCCATGAATCTCAGCCTTCTCCAGATCCTCACCACCGCCGCGTTCACCTGCGCCGTGCAGCTGGATAATCATTGGAAGACCTGCGTGCATCCGCTCCGGCATCCGGACGGCATAGGCAAAGCCCTCATCTGTCAACCGATGATATTGTACGTTCATTTTGTATCCTCCGCCCTGTCTCAAATGACATTTGCCGACGCGATCTCATGCCAGAAAATTGCCCGTGTCGCCTGTCCGTCGGCTTTTTCCTCGCAGCAGCAGTCGAGAACCGGCTCCTCCAGCTCCTCGATCCGGTCGAGCCGTCCTTCCGCATAGGCCAGCAGCCGGTCTCTGCAATGCAGCAGTCGCTGGCGCTGGCCGCCGATGCGAAGATCAACCACGTCAAAGCCCTGCGGCTTGTTTTCGTGCATCCACTGCTGCTCATAGGCCGCATAAAACGCGTCCAGCCGTTCGAGCGCCGCGTCATAATCGGTGCAGAGCGCCTTCGCGGCTTTTTTATCGCCGGACAGATACGCCGCCCTTGTGCGGATGCCAAGGTCTGCTTTCACACTCAAAAATGCGCAGAGCGCCCGCAGGGAGCGGAACAGGTAGCCGTATTCGGCGTGATCCGCATACACGGCCAGCCTCGCAGCACAGTCCGCATAACCAGCCGCGTCTGCCGGCTTCACACGGTTATCAAACTGCCCCATGAACGGGTCACAGTAGAGCAGATACTTTTCCGGGTTATAGATCGCCTCAGCAGAATCGTTCTGCGTCCCGATCAGGTCGAGCGCGCGGAAATCCTCAAACGGAATGCCGAATTCCCGTTCGAAATTCGCGTGAATGGTTTCCACATCGTCAATGTCCTGCGCCATCTGCGAGACGGTAAACAGCGCCGGAAGCACAGCAAATTTGGAGCATTCCGCGCCGTTGTCGCCCCACATGGTCATGACGACATTTTCAACGCCCTTTGCGTGGCAGGCTTTCATTGCCTCGCGCATAGTCGCGATGCTGAACGTGTTGTGCGGCGCAAAGCCCGCCCATGTCCAAAGTCCGCCCGCGAACCACGAACCGCTTTTGATTGCGTTGTGGGCGTCAATATTTCTCTCATAGCTCTGCCGGTCGCGGCTAAAATAATCCCAGTACACCAGGTGAATATTCTCCGGCACCAGCTGTCTGACTTCCTCCGGAATTTCGCCCAGCTCCGGGTTTTGATTGAAATTGGTAAAGTAATCCCCGCCCGCCAGACGGAAGAACATATCGCCCCACATCAGAAGCTCGAAGCCATATTTTTTCGCCATTTCTGACACCCTGCGCAGATGTTCCATCAGGATGCTGAAGCGATCGCGGTAGCCGTGCAGCGTCAGATATTTGCCAAGGCCGAGCAGATCCGCTTCGTCCATGCCGATGTTCACAATATTGGTGCGCAGACATTCGCGCAGCGTGCGGAACATTCCATCGACCAGCGCATAGGTGCGCTCGTCGCCGGTCAGCAGGATATCGGCGGCGTCGCGGATCTCCCGGTAGACCGGCCAGTGGAACAGGGCGTTGACATGGGCAAGCGTCTGGATGCACGGGATGACCTGCATCCCGTGCGCTGCCGCATACGCATCGATCTGTTTTAATTCCGCCTTGCTGTACCGTCCGCGCAGATGGCCGAAATAGGGCTGGCCGTCCACCTCATAGGTGTCCTCCATATAAAGATGCAGCGTATTGCAGCCGAGCTTCGCGGTCAGATCGATCCAGCGCTTGACGCTTTCCGCCGTCATAACGGCGTTTCGTGAGCAGTCGAGCATCGTGCCGAAAGTCTTGAAAGTATGTTCCATTTCTTTATCCTTTCCAGTCCGGTCAATAGTCAAACACGCGGTCTTCTCCCGCGCCAAAGCGCAGCAGATAGATGCGCCGCTGATTCGGCTTCAGGAGCAGCACGTCCCATAAATCTTCTGTTTCCGCGCCCAAGCCCCGCTCCGTGCATTTCCGGACGTTCGGAAACAGCGATTTTATCGGCTGCGGGCGGACTGAGTCGATCAGGAAATATGGGATGTGACAGAACGTAGTTTCGTAATCGCAGGCGTAGTGCCCTGCAAACCAACCACCGATGCGGATACCGTGCTTTTGCGCCTGCCGCAGCAGCATCATGGCCGGCTCAGAGGCGTATTCCATATAGTTCCATGGGTCAGTACCCGTTTCAAAACGCGACTTTGGCAGCGCGTGCGAAAACAGGAATATCGCCCATCCCTCAGGAAGCTGGAGCGCCTCTGTCTTGAGCCACGCAAGCTGCTCCACGCCGTATTGACAGCTTTTTTCAAAAAGCTCCTCCTGCTCGTCGATCTGCGGCAGATGGGATGAGAGAAAAATCAGCCGCATCTTTCGGTCATAAAAATCGACAAAATAGTACGGCTTGTTCCGCGGCCGGTGCAAATTCACGTAAGACTCCAGGTACGCCGTTTCTTCATACCAGCGCT
>ERZ1106951.3441-NODE-3441-length-11452-cov-3.816004_pt1 | contig 11452 bp, 10 predicted proteins | sample MGYA00403676_ERZ1106951 | MGnify/ENA primary metagenome ERZ1106951 (study PRJEB35170, sample SAMEA104062398) | human gut metagenome | biome: human gut; feature: human-associated habitat; material: faeces | place: Denmark | collected 2012-04-23 ...
GTACATATTTCTATATACACTGTTCTTTGTATAATCCTTATCTAAATGACATTGGATTCGTACTGTAGCAGTTTTATGTGCAATATTGTTAATTTTAGGAATAGCATTATTTGGATGTTTTGGGCAGATACGGGGCAGTTTACAGCAGCAGTTGATGAGCAGCATTGAGGGGATGGCAGAACAGAATGTAATATTGGTAGAGAAAGAAGTAAGCATGCGTTTTAGACTGCTTTCTGGTCTTGCGAGAGAGTCAGGCGGGGACGAAAAAATTATCGTTAATAAATTACAGGGATTTGTAGAGACGTATCAGTTTAAACGGATAGGATATATTGCGGCAGATGGTACAGCAGAAACGACGGATGGCTATCGGCTAAATATGTCTGACAGAGATTTTTTTCAACAGTCGATGTGGGGAAAAAACTTTTTGACGGATGCATTTGAAGACAGGATTGATACTTCACATGAAACCATAAATGTATTCAGTGTGCCGGTATATGAAAAAGAACGGAAAACGGTAAAAGGAGTTTTATTTGCAACCTGCAAAGATGAAATGCTTGAGGGGTGCCTGAAGAATGAGATATTTGAAGGACAGGCTTTTAATTACATCATAAAAATAGACGGTACGATTGTTGCAACTTCCGGAAACAGTAAAGAATGGGGAATCGGGAGAAATATTTTTAATACGGATGTTTCTGAGGATGAAAGAGATGATTATGCCGGAGACCTGATGCTCAGTAACATGAAAGAGGGAAAAAGTGGCTATGGATTGGATCCAAAACGGAAAGAAGTCTCACTTTATTACTATATGCCACTTAAAATAGAAGAGAGCGGTGAACCATGGTATGTGGTCACTGCAGTAGAGGATAGCGTTTTAACAAGCCGTATGCAGGTGGTCATGGATGCGATCAACAGTCTGATGGTGATCATTCTGGTTGTCATATCGGTCAGCGTCGGGGTGTATATTTACTCCTGGCGCCAAAGTAAAAAAGAACTTATGTCGCTTGCATATCAGGATCCTGTCACATTAGGAGATAATTTTGCAGCTTTTAAGAAAAAGGCAAAAAGCAAAAAAGATGGTGTAGGATGGCTGATTGCTATGGATGTGACAGATTTTAAGCTGATCAACAGCACCTGTGGAGTCAAAAAAGGTGATGAGGTGCTGCGTGTCATATGGGAGATTTTTGAAACCGAAACGGGAGAAAATGAACTGGCAGCGCATGTCAATGCCGACCGGTTTATATTGTTCTGGATGGATGAAAATCAGGAAAACATCAAACAAAGACTGGAACATGTAATAAGAAAGATAGAAGAGATACCGGAACGTCTGGAAATACCAAATCTTTTCCCGGTGTTTGGAATTTTTCATACGATCGTATTAGATGAGATCGATCCTTTATACGGAAATGCAGTGCAGGCAAAGCATCAGATCAAAGGAAGGCGTGACAGGCATTATATATTTTATGATGAGCTGAACCATGAGAGTATTCAGGAAAACCGTGAATTGGAAGAACATTTTGAAACAGCGCTTGAAAACGAAGAGTTTGAAATCTGGTATCAGCCAAAATACAGTGCACATTCGAGAAAGCTTGTGGGAGCGGAGGCTCTTGTGCGATGGCGCAGGGCGGATGGAGCACTGATTCCGCCGCTTAAGTTTATTCCATTGTTTGAACGGAATGGAAATATCATCCGGCTCGATGAGTATGTATTCCGAGCTGTGTGCAGGCAGCAGAAAGAGTGGCAGAAACAGGGACAGAAGATGCTTCCTGTTTCGGTAAACATTTCGCGTGTCAGCCTCTATTATTCAAGCGTCGTTGAAAAATATGAAAGTATTATCCGGTCGTTTGACCTTGATTCGAAATACATTCAGCTGGAAATTACAGAAAGTGCAACGATTGATAATAATGAAATATTTAATCTGTTAGAGCAGTTTCACACGGCAGGATTTAAGATACTTCTGGATGATTTCGGAAGTGGATATTCATCCCTTGCAGCTTTAAACCGTATGCATTTCGATACGATCAAGCTGGATAAAAGTCTTGTCGATTACATAGGGGACGATAACGGAGAGAAATTGTTAAACTCAATTACAAAGCTGGCACAGAGTTTTGGCATGGAAATTACGGCAGAGGGTGTTGAGACGGTAGAGCAGCTGATGTTTTTGTGCAATCTGGACTGTGATGATATTCAGGGATACTATTTTTCGCGTCCACTGCCGGTAAAAGAATATGAAGAATGTTTAAAAGAAGCGTGCATGTAATATGCTTTGCACTCATACAATATAACAATCGATACCATGGAGGTACAGGGTGAGCGCAAAGACGAGGATCGTGGTCCTTCATATGAAGGAGGTTATCTATACAGCGATATTTGTCGGACTTGGGATCGTACTGGTCATATTGCTGCTTTTCATGTTTTTACCTAAAAAACAGAAGGGCGATGCAGAGCCAACGATGCAGTATACGGCAGGCGTATACACTTCGTCGGTAATGATGGGCAGCCAGTCAGCCGATGTACAGGTCATTGTAGATGAAAACCGTATACAATCCATTTCCCTGGTCAGTCTGGATGAAACAGTGGCGACAATGTATCCGCTTATGGAGCCGGCATTGGAAAATGTCAGTGAACAGGTGATAAAACAGCAGTCGACGGAAGGGATTACATATCGTACGGATAATCAGTATACATCGATTGTACTTTTAAATGCGATTGAAAATGCGCTTGCGAAAGCGGAGATCGCAGAGGGAGAGGCAGATTAACACAGTTTAAAATCAAAGAATGAGAGGTTTGAGAACTGTGTGTTGTCAAGAATCAAAAAAGGTTCCGGATGTACCGGAACCTTTTTGTGTAAAAAAGTTATTCTTCTGTGCTGAGCGTATCCATGTAATTATTGATAGCGTCAAGATCAGCATAGATCGTTTTGATCGGTCTGCTCTTTTCGTAAGCGTTATAACCGGAGTATCCTGCCCATCCGACGATAAGTAATGCAATTAACCATCCACAGATGGTGCCTGCGATACGTTTTCTTTTTTCTTTTGCAAGAATCTTTTTGCGGTTTGCTTTCTCTTCTTTATAGCGGTCAACTTTTGCCTGACTCATAATCATCCTCCGTTTTATTATTCACATGCCCAGCATGGATAAAAATCAAATAAACATAATGATAATATACCCCATTCTGTTAGAAAAAGCAATAGAAATACACCTTGTCATTTTCGTGGAAATTGGGTAAAATGAGAGTTTGAGAGAGAAGAAACTGTGCGCGGGATAAGAGCATGATGCTTGAAAAGCAGTGCAGTGATCAGAATGGAGAATCGTGTGAAAAAAAGATCTTTCACACGGCTATTTGTTTCTGAGCAAAAACAAATAGCTTTGATGGCAAGGCATAAAAAAACATGCCTCCGAGAATTTAAGATTCTCGTCGCCTCTTCGCAATAAGTTGCTCAGAAATGAGGATTTTTATGAATTTAATTGTAGCGGCAGATGAAAACTGGGCGATCGGTAATAAAAATGAATTGCTGGTGCGGATTCCGGCAGATCAGAAGTTTTTCCGTGAGACGACGATGGGCAAAGTGGTTGTGATGGGACGAAAGACATTGGAGACATTTCCAAATGGACTGCCTTTAATGGGACGGACGAATATTGTGCTGACACATGATAAAAAGTTCCGGGTTCCGGGAGCGCTGATCGTGCATGATATGGAAGAATTACATGAAGAGTTAGAAAAGTATAACAGCGAAGATATTTATGTGATCGGCGGGGAATCTGTTTATCGCCAGCTCATCGATGAATGTGATGTGGCGCATGTCACAAAAATCGATTTTGCATACGATGCGGATGCACATTTCCCGGATCTGGACGCAGATCCGGCATGGGAGATAACGGCAGACAGTGAGGAACAGACGTATTTTGATCTTGAGTATTATTTTTACCGGTATGAGAGAGTCAGAAAATAAGTAAACGTAAACAGAAAGCAGTGCAGCAAAGATGGAAAATTTTATTTACAGTATCAATGTGACGTTTCCGATTTTTTTAGTGATGGTCATCGGCTATTTTTTAAAACAGATCGGTATGTTAAACGACAATTTTGTCACGGTGGCAAACCGTTTTAATTTTAAGGTAACACTGCCGTTTATGCTGTTCCGTGATATTGCGGGCGTGGATATCAGGGCAGTATTCGATTTAAAATATGTATTGTTTTGTGCGCTTGTCAGTACCGCGTGTTTCTGGCTGATCTGGGGTGGCGTGAAGCTGTTTTTAAAGGATCAGACTATGCGGGGAGCTTTTGTGCAGGCATCGTTCCGCAGTAGTGCGGCGGTGATGGGACTTGCCTTTATCCAGAATATCTATGGAACCTCGGCGATGGGGCCGCTTATGATCGTCAGTGCGGTGCCGCTTTATAATATTTTTTCCGTGATCGTGCTGACCTTTGAGGGAGAAAATGCAAGTGGGGGGGATGGAAAACAAAAAATCAAAGAGGCATGTATCGGAATCGCCAAAAACCCGATCATTCTTGGCATTTTAGCAGGATTGATCGTCGGACTTTTAGGAATCGAATTTCCAACGATTATCAATAAGACGGTCAACAGTGTGGCGCAGATGGCTACACCGCTTGCACTGATCACGATCGGAGCCGGATTTGAGGGCAGAAAGGCACTTGCGAAGATCAAGCCGACGATCGCGGCATCTCTGATCAAGTTAGTGATCCAGCCGCTCATTTTCCTTCCGGTCGCAGTCTGGATGGGATTTGGTGGGGAGAAAATGATCGCAATTCTGATCATGCTTGCATCCCCGACAACGCCGAGCTGTTATATCATGGCAAAGAGCATGAACAACGACGGTGTGCTGACGGCGAGTGTGATCGTGACGACAACGTTATTAGCGGCATTTACACTGACCGGATGGATCTTTATCTTAAAATCAGTCGGGTTGATTGGATAAATAAAATCATTGCATTTCCCAGTGAGATGGGATATAGTTTTTTGAAAGAAAAAATACCTTGGTTTTTGGGAGGACGATATGGATATAACAGGCAGAAAATTATTTGTAAAAGCGCTGCAGGAAGAGGGCGTGGATACCATTTTCGGTTATCCGGGCGGTACTGTGACGGATCTTTTCGATGAATTATATAAACAGGATAGTATTGACGTCGTCCTGCCAAGACATGAACAGGGACTGATCCATGCGGCGGAAGGATACGCGAAATCTACCGGAAAAGTCGGCGTGTGCTTAGTGACGAGTGGGCCGGGTGCGACCAATATCATTACAGGTCTTGCGGATGCGCATTATGACAGTATTCCACTGGTATGCTTTACGGGACAGGTTCCACTGTCTTTAATAGGAAATGATGCATTCCAGGAAGTAGATATTGTCGGAATGACAAGAAGTGTTACAAAATACGGTGTGACCGTGCGCAGACGGGAAGATTTGGGACGTATCATCAAGATGGCATTTTATATCGCATCCACCGGCAAGCCGGGACCGGTACTGATCGATATTCCGAAGGATATCCAGACGGCAGCAGGACCGGCGGAGTATCCGTCGAACATCCAGATCCGCGGTTATAAGCCGAATGAGTCGGTACATATCGGACAGTTGAAAAAAGCGTATAAACTGCTCCGCACCGCAAAGAAACCGCTGATCCTTGCCGGAGGAGGTATCAATATCGCACATGCGAATGACAAACTGCTCGCATTGGCGGAGAAGATGCAGATCCCGGTGGTCACAACGATCATGGGGAAAGGTGCGATCCCGACGAGCCATCCGCTCTATGTAGGAAACAGCGGTATGCATGGAAAATACGCAGCAAATATGGCAGTCAGCAAATGTGATGTGCTTTTTTCTATCGGAACAAGATTTAACGACCGTATTACAGGAGATCTGAATGAATTTGCACCGAAGGCGAAGATCGTACATATCGATGTGGATACGGCATCAATCTCCAGAAATGTCGTTGTGGATGTTCCGGTTGTATCGGATGCGAATCTGGCATTAGAAAAGCTGCTTGAATGGGCGGAATCGAAAGATACCGAGCAGTGGCAGAAGGAAATCGCAGAGTGGGATAAGAAAAATCCGCTTGAGATGCGCAGGGACTGTGGCATGACACCGCAGATGGTATTTGAGCATGTAAACCGTACCTTTAGAGAGGCTGTCTATGTGACGGACGTAGGACAGCATCAGATGTGGGCAACACAGTACCTGGAGTTGGATTCCTGGCATCAGCTGATCACATCCGGCGGACTTGGCACGATGGGATTTGGATTTCCGGCGGCGATCGGGGCAAAGATCGGCAACCGGGATAAGGAAGTTGTATGTTTTACGGGAGATGGCGGTTTTCAGATGAATATTCAGGAGATGGCAACGGCAGTCGTGCAGGAAGCGCCGGTGATCATCTGTCTGTTCAACAACTATTACCTTGGCATGGTGCGTCAGATGCAGCAGTTATTTTATGGAAAACGTTATGAGGCAACCTGCCTGCGCAGAAGGAGAACCTGTCCGGCGAACTGCAAGGGACCGAATGCATCCTGTCCGCCGTACACACCGGATTTTATCGCATTGGCAAAGAGTTACGGCGCACACGGGATCCGTGTGGAAAAAGAGGAGGACATCCAGGCGGCACTTGATGAGGCGCGTACCTACACAGATGCCCCGACCATCATTGAATTTATGATTTCCACAGATGAGATCGTACTTCCTATGGTAAAGAGCGGAAATCCAATGAGCGAGATGATTTTGAAATAGGAGAGGATACGGATATGAAAAATAGATGGATTGCATTATATGTGGAAAACCAGGTAGGTGTTTTAGCAAAAGTATCCGGTCTTTTTTCCGGAAAATCTTACAATCTCCAGAGTCTTACGGTTGGTACGACAGAGGATGAGACGGTTTCAAGAATGACGATCTGTGTGACCAGTGACGATATCACATTTGAGCAGATCAAAAAACAGTTGAACCGCATGGTTGAGGTTATTAAGGTCATTGACCTCACGGATGTGCCGATTCACATGAAAGAGATTTTATTTGCAAAAGTATTAGATGTCAATGAGGCAGGAAAGCTGGAAGTATTCCAGATCGCACAGGTGTTTAATGTGCAGGTGGCAGATATCGGCAATGACAGTGTACTCTTAGAGTGCAAGCTGACGGAACGAAGAAACAACGAGCTGATCGCCCTGTTAAAATCTAAATTCCGCAGGATCGAGGTTGTGCGCGGTGGAGCGGTGGCGATTGAGTCGATCAGTACGTCATGCAGGTAAGCATGCCGGCTGTCATAACGGCAGATAATAAAAAACAGGTTTGTGAAAATAGTTTTCCATAGAGAAAGAGGCAGGTGATAATTTTCACCTGTCTCCTTCTTTTTGGAAAAAATTTATGGAATTTATTATACGCGCTTATTTAAGAAAGCGATAAACTTTTCAAAATGCATCGGTGTTCCCTGAATTTCCTGTACTTTCAAGCGGTTTTTCTCGTTAAATCCTACAAGAATATCATGGTTTGCCTCCGAGAGGTAATCGATGATACCGTCGATGTCGGATTTAATATTCTTCGGGCACTGGATATACAGATGCTTGTTGGCACTGATATGCAGTGTGTAGGAGATACTGAAATGGTACCAGAAAAACTTGTGCAGCGTGGAGTATTTGTAGATCCATATGATCTCATCGATCGGTACGATCGCATTGCCGTAGACGGAAGTTTCAATGAAAAAATGTTCCGTGATAAACATATCTTCCGTTGCGAGCTGCGGCAGTGTGGCGAGTTCTTCCTCCGCCTGCTCTAACATCTTTTTCGGATTACCAAACAGTGCAAGATCCTGGCATGCAGGGGAGAGCACCGGGAAAAACATGTATATGACAGAGAGCACGATGCAGAGCAATGCGTAAATTCCGGTAATGAAAATTGCTGCAAACAGGATCCAGTTTCCAACGTGGTTAAATCCCGGTTCGCTGATATAGTAGGAAGAAACCTTGTTGCGGATACCGTTTTCCGTCCAGTTTAAATCGGTGGACAGATTGGAAAGCAGGGTGTCGAAATTTTCATTTCCCTTTGAAATCTTTCCTTTGATGGTGACTTCTTCGATGGAAGGCAGACCCTCCTCACTGGTATTTGGCGATAACAATACGATGATACATTCCTCGTCACGCATAGTGTAATAATAATAACCGTTGGTGTGACCGAAGATGGACTGGGTATATCCGGTAAATTTTAAATCGAAAAGTGTGGTGCTTATATACTGTTTACCACCCCGGAAAGCGGTCTCTAACGAGGTGTCGTCGGGCAAAATGTCCGGAGAAAATACAGCGGACAGCGAAAAAAAGTGCCATGCAAGAATGAGCACGATCAGGTAAATGATCGGAGCTGCAAGTCTGCGTTTATAAAATGCCTTGATATTTTTGCTGATGTAGTGATCGTAATTTTCGGGCATATCAAAATCCTTTTCTCAAATAAAAAATGACATACTGCTAATAGTATAGATTCTTTTTTGCTTTATTTCAACTAAAACCTGTGATAAGATGGTACTTGCCAGTAACAGCGATAAAAGGAGATTATAATTTGGAAGCATATACAAGTTTTGCGCAGGTATATGATCTGTTCATGGATAATGTTCCCTATGAAGAGTGGAGCAGGTATATTATAGGACTTCTGAAAGAATATGGGATCTGTGACGGAACAGTACTTGATTTAGGCTGTGGAACGGGAAAGATTACAAGATTGTTGAAAAAAGCGGGCTACGATATGATCGGTGTGGATAATTCACCGGAAATGTTGGAGATCGCGGCGGAGACCGGATATCAGGAGATGCCGGAGGATGAGATCTTATATCTGTTACAGGATATGAGAGAACTTGAACTGTACGGAAGCGTGCGTGCAGTCGTGAGCATCTGTGATTCGATGAACTATCTGCTGGAAGAGACAGATCTTTTGTCCCTGTTTTACCGTGTCAACGAATATTTAGATCCGGATGGTATTTTTATCTTCGATCTGAACACAGTATATAAATACAGAGAACTCTTAGGCGAGACGACAATCGCTGAGAACCGCGAGGAGGGAAGCTTCATCTGGGATAACTATTTCGATGAGGAAGAACAGATCAATGAATATGATCTGAGTCTTTTTATTGAGACAGATAAGGACAGTGGGCTTTATCGCAAATATGAGGAGACGCATTATCAGAGAGCGTATACGCTGGAGGAGATGAAGAAACTGATCCGGAAGTCGGGGCTGGAATTTGTGACAGCATACGATGCATTTTCAAAGAATGCGCCGATGGACACAAGCGAGCGCATTTATGTGATCGCAAGAGAACAGGGAAAATAGAACAGGAGAGAATTGTTATATGAAAGATTATATTGTAAGAGCAACTGCGGGAGACGGACAGATCCGTGCATTTGCCGCAACAACCGGAAATCTGGTGGAAGAGGCAAGAAAGAGACATGACACAAGTCCGGTAGCAACAGCGGCACTTGGAAGACTTCTGACAGCAGGAGCAATGATGGGAGGCATGATGAAGAATGAGACAGATGTGCTGACGCTTCAGATCAAAGGTGATGGACCACTTGGCGGAATTACGGTGACTGCAGATGCAAAAGGTGACGTGAAAGGATACGTCGATCATCCGGAAGCAATGATGCCGCCTAAGAATGGCAAGCTGGATGTTGGAGGAGCTGTTGGAATCGGTCTTTTAAATGTTATTAAAGATATGGGACTGAAAGAACCATATGTTGGACAGACTATTCTGCAGACAAGTGAGATCGCAGAAGATCTGACGTATTATTTTGCAACCAGCGAACAGGTTCCGTCTTCTGTGGGCCTTGGAGTATTGATGAACAAGGACAACACTGTACACTGTGCAGGTGGATTTATTGTGCAGGTAATGCCGTTTATATCGGATGAGGTGCTGGATAAACTGGAAGAGAATATCAAGAAGATCTCTTCTGTTACCAGTATGCTGGATAACGGACATACACCGGAGCAGATGCTGGAGCAGGTACTGGATGGCCTGAATGTGGAATTTACAGATACAATGGATACACAGTTTAAATGTAATTGTTCGCATGAGAGAATCGAGAAAGCCATCATCAGTATCGGAAAGAAAGATATCCAGGAAATGATCGATGACGGAAAAGAAGTAGAAGTAAAATGCCATTTCTGCAATACGGCGTATACATTTAGTGTAGAAGAACTGAAACAGATTTTAAAACAGGCAAAAAGATAAAGAGGTAAACACATGAAACAGGGATTTATCAAAGTTGCAGCGGTCACAGTTGATATTCGTGTGGCGGATGTCTGGCACAACTGTAAGGAAATCTGCAAACGTATGAAAGAAGCTGAGAAGGCTGGCGCAAAGATCATTGTTTTTCCGGAGCTTTGCCTGACCGGGTATACTTGCAGCGATCTTTTTACACAGGATATACTGTTAAAAGAGGTGCGCAGAGCACTTGCAAAAGTTGCAGAAGAGACCAGGCATACAGAAGCACTTGTATTTGTTGGGCTTCCACTTGCAATTGATGGAGAGCTTTATAATGTTGCGGCCGCATTAAATGACGGAAAGATCCTTGGCTTTACAACCAAGACATTTCTTCCGAATTATGGGGAATTTTATGAGATGCGTCAATTCCGTCAGGGACCGAAAAAAGCAAGAGTGATTTCTTATGAAGGGGAAGAAATCCTGTTTGGGCCGCAGATCCTGTATCAGGCGGCAGAGATGGATGATCTGGTCGTATCGGCAGAGATCTGTGAGGATGTCTGGTCACCAATCCCGCCGAGCATTGAGGCGGCAAGAGAAGGCGCGATCATCCTGGTCAACTGTTCAGCAAGTGATGAGACGATCGGAAAGGATAGTTATCGGGAGGAACTGATCAAGGGACAGTCTGCAAGACTGATTGCAGGTTATGTCTATGCAAATGCCGGGGACGGAGAGTCTACAACGGATGTGGTATTTGGCGGACACAATATTATTGCAGAGAATGGGACGATCCTGAAAGAAGCAAAGCGGTTTGCCAACGAGATGATCGTCAGTGAGATTGACATTTTCCGTCTTTTAAGTGAACGGAGAAAAAATACAACTTTCCAGACAACGGAAGAACGTCATCTTCCAAAAGTACTGTTCCACATAAGTGTGGAACAGACAGCACTTACCAGAAGCTTTGCACAGACCCCTTTTGTTCCACAGAATATGGCAGAGAGGGAAAAGCGCTGTGAGGAGATTCTGATGATCCAGGCAATGGGACTGAAGAAGCGTCTGGTGCATACTCACTCGAGAACAGCAGTCGTTGGAATTTCCGGCGGTTTGGATTCAACGCTGGCACTGCTTGTGACGGCGAAAGCGTTTGACATGGCAGGAAAAGACCGCAAGGATATCATTGCAGTGACGATGCCTTGCTTTGGTACGACAGACAGAACCTATCAGAATGCCTGCCTGATGTCGAAGAAGCTGGGAGCCACTTTGAAAGAGGTGCCG
>ERZ1106951.3442-NODE-3442-length-11446-cov-44.803529_pt1 | contig 11446 bp, 10 predicted proteins | sample MGYA00403676_ERZ1106951 | MGnify/ENA primary metagenome ERZ1106951 (study PRJEB35170, sample SAMEA104062398) | human gut metagenome | biome: human gut; feature: human-associated habitat; material: faeces | place: Denmark | collected 2012-04-23 ...
TTTGCACAATGATAAAAGGTGTTATTTTTGATATGGACGGGCTGATGTTCGACACTGAGCGCATCTGGGCCACCCTGTGGCGGCCTGCGCTGGCCACGCTGGGCCTCCCTTATAAGGAAGGGCTGGACGCCGCCGCCCGGGGCTCGGCGGGCGACTCCATGCGGGCGGTGCTGCGGCAGTTCTACGGGCCGGGGTGCGACACCGACGCCATCATGGAAGCGCTGCACGCACAGGCGGAAAAGGCGTTTCAGGCACCGCCGCCCAAAAAGCCCGGGCTGGACGAAATTCTGACATGGCTGGACGCGCAGCACATCCCCATGGCAGTGGCCTCTTCCAGCCGGATGGCGTCTATCCGGCACCATTTGGACGGCTGGGGCTTGACCCACTATTTTAAGGTGATCGTCTCCGGCGAGCAGTTTTCATCCTCCAAGCCCGACCCGGAAATTTTTTTGCGAGCAGCGGAAGCGCTGGGCACTGCGCGTGACCGCACCCTTGTGCTGGAGGACAGTTACAACGGCGTGCGCGCCGGTGCCGCCGGGCACTTTGTCACCGTGATGGTGCCGGACCTTTCGCCCGCCGACGACGAGATGCGCCGTCTGTACACCGCCGAGTGCAAAGACCTGCACGAAGTGAAGCAGATGCTGGAAACCGGCAGACTTTAAAGAAAGAGGAAATGCAGCAGGGCCGCACCGGATGGTGCGGCCCTGCTGCGCTTGCGGAATAGGACAAAAAGAAGAAGGATGTTTGTGCAAATTTTATCTGCAAGCTTATTGTCGCACACTTTGCCGCAAATGGGAAGCGACCCGGCGCGAACGACCCCGAAACCGGCGTGAATCGCGCTGTGCACAAAAAGTTCACATTTCCTCTTGACAAGCAAAGGACGGATTTTTATAATAGCACTGTCGGTTAGTTCGTACTAATACAACCGATTTTCTTTTGCACCGGAAGTTAGTATCTGCTAACAAACTGTTTTCGCAAAGGGACGGTTGAAATTTGAAAGGAGTGTCTTTTCCGATGAGACTGAAAAAGATCGCCGCTCTGGCGCTTTCCGCAGCCATGGCTCTGAGCGTCATGGCCCCCGCTGCACTGGCAGCTGCCCCCGATGATTCCGAGAACTGCATTGCTGCAGTGCAGGAGTTCTTCGACAAGATGACCAGCTCCAACTACACCTATCTGTACGCCGCTCTGGACTGGAACGAGTACTGGGCAAACGAGAACGTATATGCCGCTGGCAGCACTGCTTCTTCCGCACAGGAGGACAGCCATGGCGAACACGATCTGGGCGCTTTTGATGCCGTGTCCCGTGCTACCGCTAACCACGGCCTGCACCGCGGCAGCTTCCAGCAGGTAGCTACCATCTATGCACAGGACGGCAGCACCTACACCGTGTCTCACTGGTCCGATGACGGCAAGACCTTCTACACCCCGGACGGCACCGCCTACGGCTGGAACCGCGGCACCGTCACCAAGCCCGATGGCTCCACCGTCAAGATGGACCACTATGAAGTCTCCGGCGTCAAGTATGTGCCTGTCCGCGTGGCAAACGCTGACCTCGCCGACTTCTGCTCCAAGTACGCTACCGTACGCAACGGCGGCCAGCTGGTGGGCGGCTATGCTGAGAACAAGCTGCCTACCTACGCTCTGACCGCTGCTGTGGATTACAAGACCAACGGCCTGAAGTACGCCACCAAGTCCGGCGACGGCTACACCTTCTCCGCTGCTCACAAGGGCACCGGTTCCGGCGTGGCTGAAGAAGGTCAGAAGACCGCTGACGGTCTGATCGTCACCGTCAAGAGTAGCGACGATGTGGGCAGCTACGGCGAGTTCATTCGTGTGGACCTGACCGGCAACTACGGCGAGCTGGGCTCCCGTCTGCAGTCCGTCACCTGGACCTACTACGGCAATGACAGCACCTACACCAAAGCCAAGGCTACTTACGGCACCAAGTTCGCAGCTGACAACTGGATGCACAAGGTCATGGGTATCCAGCTGGGCCTGACCCAGTCTGCACGCTTCCAGCTGCCCGAAGGCACCGACGGCACCGGTTACTGGACCCTCACTCTCCATGCTCTGGGCTATGCTGACACCGTCATCAAGATCCAGACCACTGCTGACAACCTGGCAAAGCACGAGCTGGCTGACGACGCTGACCGCGCCGCGCTGCAGGCTGTGGTGGACCAGGCCAAGGCTTTGAACAAGGCCAACTACACCGCCGCAAGCTGGGCAAACCTCGAGACCGAGCTGGACGAGAGCGTTGAGCTGCTGGCAAAGAGCATCCTGTACAAGGCAGATGCGCAGGAGCAGGTCCCGCACCTGACGCAGGCTATTCAGGGCCTTCAGGCAAAGTAAGGCTTTCCTGAACTAAAAATCATCGAAACAAGGTCGCTCCCGGAAACGGGAGGGGCCTTGTTTCCGTGTCTGAGAGGGGTATTTCATGAGGGAAACAAAATCCGGGAAACGGCTGCTGCCGCTGGTGCAGCTGTTCCCCGCCGTGGCCGTGGCAGGCCTTGTGCTGGTCACCGTGCCGCGCACCGCGCCGGTGCTGGCCGCCGTGCCGGAACGTCTGGCCGAAGCCGCGTCTGAGCCTGCCGCAGAGCCCGCCGCATCCTCGGAAGAAGAAGCCGAGGGCCTGACCGCCGTGCTGCCCTATGCCGACGGCGTCTACACCGGCTCCTCCCGGGGCTTCGGCGGCACCGTGCAGGTGCAGGTGACCATGGAGGGCGGGCACATCACCGATGTGCAGGTGCTGAGCGCCGCCCACGAGACCAGCGCCTTCCTGCGCCGAGCAAAGCGGCTGCTGAACACCGTGCTGGACGCCCAGACCTGGGAGGTGGACGCGGTGTCGGAAGCCACTTATACTTCCCGGGGCATTCTGGGTGCCATCAAAAACGCGCTGACCGGCGAGGTGGTCAATAACCCGCTGCCGCCGCAGACGACGCCCGCCGCACCGCCGGTGGAAGAAGAATTCACCACGCCTTCCGCCTACCGCGACGGCGTGTACACCGCCTCGGCCGAGGGTTTTGGCGGCCCCATCACCCTGCAGGTGACCATTGCCGACGGTGTCCTTGCCGACATCACGGTGGTGAGCCATGACGGCGAGACGACCTCTTACTTCTACAAGGGCCGTCAGGTCATCGCCACCATTCTGGAGACCGGCACACCCGAGGGCGTGGACGCCGTTTCCGGCGCGACCTATTCCTCCACCGGCATCCTGAACGCCGTGAAGCAGGCACTGGCCAAGGCCGCCAACGACGCGGTTCCCGCCGAGACGCCGGACACCGCTCCGGCTGACGAAACGCCTGCCGAGCCCGCCGCACCGCAGTACGCCGACGGCACCTACTCCGGCACCGGTTCCACCGCCGACGGCCCGGTGAACGTGGTCATTACCGTGAAGGACGGCAGCGTCACCGATGTGCAGGTGCTGCCCACCGAGACCGAAGAACCCACCTTTACCGAGAAGGTGCGTGCTGCGCTGGAAGCCTTCTTCTCCGGCAAAGAGCAGAGCGCTTCCTCCGGCCGGGTGTACACCGCCGATGAGCTGGATGCCGCCGTGCAGGATGCCCTGCAGAAGGCGCTGACCACGCCCGAGACGCCTGCGGCTTCCGAACCGGAAGCACCGGCTGAAAGCGAACCGGCTGCTGAGCCCGCTGCAGAAAGCAGCCCGGCAGCAGAGCCGCCGGAACAGGACCAGCCGACAGGGGAGGAGAACGCATGAAAAAGCATTGGAACTTTATCGTCCGGGCGGTGAACCTGCTGCTGATCCTGGCCGTACTGTGGCAATACCAGCAGGTGGCACTGGTGCGGGCCGACGCCGTCACCGCGCGGCAGAAGGAGATCGACGAGGCGAACGCATGGAACACCTCGGTGCTGCAGGCCCAGCAGGCGGCCGAGGAAGCCGAAGCCGAGTCTGGTCTGAAGGACGGCACCTATGAGGGCACCGGCCTCGGCTTCGGCGACGACATCACGGTGCAGATCACCATCTCCGGCGGGCAGATGACCGACATCACGGTGCTGAAGCACGACGGCGAGGACAAGCCCTATTACACGCAGGCGCTGACCATGCTGGACAAGATGCTCACCGCCCAGACCGGCGATGTGGACATCGTTTCGGGCGCGACCCTCACCTGTGAGGGCCTGCGGGATGCAGTGCAGGACGCACTGGGAAAGGCGGCGGCATGATGCAGACGACAGAAAAAAAGCCGCTGACGGCGGCCCAGAAAAAACAGCGCACCCTGAAGCACCGGGCCTGGCTGCGGGCTGCGGTGCAGCTGATGTTCTTTATCGCGATGCCCGGTGCCTTTGTGGCGGGCTTTAACGGGGTGAAGCAGCTGTTTCTGCGCATCGGCCATGGCGAGGTGCTGCAGCTGGACAGCTTCACCCTCTCGCTGCTCGGCCTGTGCGGGTTCACCATCCTGTTCGGCCGCTTCTTCTGCGGCTATGTGTGCGCCTTCGGCAGCCTGGGCGACGGTGTGTGGTGGCTCTCGGGCCTTGTGCAGAAGAAGCTGCTCCACCGCAAAAAGCAGTTCCAGCTGCCGGAAAAGGCCGTGCGCCGGGGCCAGAAGGTCAAGTTCGTGGTGCTGGCCGTCATCGTGGGCCTGTGCACTGCCGGGGTGTACAGCCGGCTCACCGGCTGGAGCCCGTGGGAAGTGTTCTCCCGTCTGACCGCCCTGCGCACCCCTCCGGCCGGTTTTGGCCTTGGCATCGCGCTGTTCGTGCTGATCCTGATCGGCATGGCGGTGCAGCCCCGCTTCTTCTGCCAGTTTTTGTGCCCGATGGGCGCGGTGTTCGCCCTGCTGCCGGTGCTGCCCTTTGCACAGCTGCACCGGGACGGCGAGAACTGCATCCCGGGCTGTTCGGCCTGCGCCCACCGCTGCCCGGTGGACCTGAAGCTGGACGAGCAGAGCCTGCGCAGCGGCGAGTGCATCGCCTGCGAAGCCTGTGTGGGCACCTGCCCCAAGGGCAACATCAGCCGCTGGGACCTTGCCCTTGGCAAGAACTTCTGGCTGCCCATGCTGGCAAAGGCCGTGCTGTTCTTCATTATGGGCGTGTGCCTTGGCTTCTGCCGCTTCTTTTGAGAGATTCCTTATTATAAAAGCACAAGCAGCCGCTTCCTCGCAAAAAAGGGAAGCGGCTGCTTTCGTTTTATCTTTTTCTTATTCTTATTTTTCTGGGTGCAGCGGCAGCCACACCGTGGTCTTGGCCCCGTGGGGCACGGCCTGCCCAAACACCGCCTGCCCACCGTGGGCGGCGGCGATCTGCTCCACCACATGCAGGCCGAGGATGTGCGGGGCGTTCTCGCCGGGTTCCGGGCTGTGCAGGGCCGCCAGCACCTGCGGCGGGTAGCCTGCGCCGTCATCGGCCACGGTCAGGCAGAGCCGCCCGCCTGCTACTTCGGTGCCAATGTGCACCCGTACCGGCCCGGTGTTGTGCCGCACCGAATTGTTCAGCAGGTTTTCCAACAAACGGCCCAGCAGCGCCGGGTCGGCGTCCAGCAGGGCGCGCTCGGCGGCTTCGGTCTGGGTGAGGGAAAGCTCACACCGGTCAGCCAGCGGGCTCTCGCAGAACTGCGCCGCCAGCTGCCGCACCAGCGGCCCGGCGGCAAGAGTCTGCCGCCGCAAGGGCTGTGCGCCGTACTGCAGCTTGCTGGTGAGGTTCAGGTCATCAATGAGCGACCGCAGCTTTTCGCTCTGAGTGCGGATGCCGCCTGCCTTCTGCCGGGCCGCACCGGGCAGGGAAGGGTCCCGTTCCAGCTGTTCGGCCCAGCCCAGAATGAGGGCCAGCGGGGTGCGCACATCGTGGCTGACCCCCGCGATCCACTGGGTGCGGGCGGTGTCCCGCCGGGCGAGCATCTCGCCCTGCTTTTTCAGGTGGGCGCTGGTCTGGTTGAGCTTTTCGGCCACCTCCCCGGCAAAGCCGTCGGTGGGCAGCTGCACGGGCTGGCCCTCGGCCAGCGCATCCAGCCCGGCGGCCACGGTCTGCAGCTGCTTTGCGCCGCGCAGGCTGACCAGCAGACAGACCGCCAGCCCCAGCGCCAGCAGGCACAGTGCCGCCGGCAGGATGCTGTTCACCACGTCGGTGAGCAGCTGGGGCGAATTGTAGAGGTTATACTTCCAGATGCTGCCCTGCGGCATGGCGATGACGAACAGGCCGTAATCCTCCGTCCAGCAGAACACCGGGTAGTCGTCGAGGTACCACCGGGCAAAGCGGGCCACGTCGGCGGGGGTGTAGCGGCGGGCGAGGTGTTCCGGCAGGGCATAGCTCCACACCACATCGCCGTCATCGTCCAGCACCATGGCCCAGGCGTAGCCGTCCATCCATTCTTCCGGGGTGTGCTCCGGCCCGAAGGCAAGGCCCTGCGCCGTCTGCACCATGGCGTCCGCGATGACGCCGGAGGAATATTCTGCTTGCGGAGTGTGGGTGCTCTCCCGCCAGCCCAGCCAGACGATGAACCCGACACACAGCACCGCCAGCACCAACACCATGCCCACTGCTGCCAGCACATACCGCCGGATGAGCCGCCCGAAGGTCTTCATGCCGTTTCCTCCTTTGCCAGCTTGTAGCCGATGCTGCGCACCGTGAGCAGGTGCTGCGGGCGGCTGGGCTGTTCTTCCAGCTTTTCCCGCAGGTGGCGGATGTGGACGTTCAGGCTGTTTTCGTAACCGTAGTAATCCGCGCCCCACACGGCGGTGCACAGCGCGTCGTAGGTGACGATGTGGCCCCGGTTCTCGGCCAGCTTGCGCAGCAAAGCCAGCTCGGTGGCCGTGAGGGCAAGGGTGCTGCCGTCCGGCAGGGTGACGAGGGCGTCGTTCAGATCGACGCTGCGCCCGCCCAGCCGCAACGCATCGCTTTTGGTGCGGGACAGCTCGGCCCGGTAGGCCCGCTGCAAAATGTGCTGCACCCGCAGCAAAAGCTCCTGCATCAGGAAGGGCTTTGTCAGGTAGTCGTCCGCGCCAAGGCCCAGCCCGAACAGCCGGTCGGCGTCGGCGTCCCGGGCCGAGAGGAACAGCGCGGGCACATCCGCTTTGGCCCGCAGGGCCCGGAACAGCGAAAAGCCGTCCCCGTCCGGCAGGTTGATGTCCAAAATCATCAGCTCCGGCTGCTCGGCGGCAAAGCAGGCTCTTGCCGCCGAGCAGCTTTGCGCCGTGCGGATATGGCGGTACCCGGCATCCTGCAATTGCTCGCACAGCAGCCGCAGCAGGTCGGCGTTGTCGTCCACGAGGAGAAGTCTGGCGTCATAGATGGTGGTCATAGTGTAAACCCTCTCAGGCGCTTCGCGCCAGCTCTCCCGAGGGGAGAGCCTTTGGCAGGCAGCCTGCCGGGCCGCGCCCTTTCTTTCGCTCTTACTATAACACACTTTGTCCCCCGCAAGGGCGAATGCCCGAAAATTTAAGCGCAGATTAAGCTGGGCTTCCGGTGGGATTAAGGCGGCAGGTGTAAGATGACAGCGTAGACCACAAACGAAAAGGAGCGAACTGCTATGAAACCTGTCATCGAGACCCATGGCCTGTGCAAGAGCTACGGCGGGCGCACCGTCGTGGACCATCTGGACCTGACCGTGCCGCAGGGCTGCGTCTACGGCTTTCTCGGCCCCAACGGCGCAGGCAAATCCACCACCATGAAAATGCTGCTGGGCCTTGTGCACCCCACCGGCGGCAGCGTGGAGCTGCTGGGCCACACCCTGAACGAAGAAAACCGCATCGGCCTGCTGCGGCAGACCGGCAGCCTGATCGAGTCGCCCTCGGGCTACCTGCACCTGACCGCCCGGGAGAACCTTGCCATTGCCGCCGACCTGAAAGGCGTGGACCGCAAAGACATCGACCGGGTGCTGGACGTGGTGCACCTGACCAGCGCCGCGAACCGGAAGGTGGGACAGTACTCCCTCGGCATGAAGCAGCGGCTGGGCATCGCCACGGCACTGCTGGGCAGCCCGAAGCTGCTCATTCTGGACGAGCCCACCAACGGGCTGGACCCGGCGGGCATTCAAGAGATGCGCAGTCTCATCGCCGCCATGCCGGAGACTACCGGTGCCACCGTGCTCATCTCCAGCCACCTGCTGGGCGAGATGGAGCAGATGGTGTCGCAGGTGGGCATCCTGAACCACGGCAAATTGCTGTTCGAGGGCCCGCTTGCCGCGCTGCAGCGCCACGCCCGGGGCGGCGTGCTGCTGCGGGTGCTGGATGTGCCCAAAGCCGCCGCCGTGCTGCAGGCGCAGGGTATCCGGGCCGTGACCCGGCCCGTCCAGCCGGACACGCTGGAACTGCCGCCGATGCCGGACGAAGCGCTGGCAGCCCTCGTCGGTGCCCTTGCCGGGAGCGGGGCCGGGGTGGTGGGCCTGACCAGCCAGACGAAGAATCTGGAGGAGATTTTCCTCAGCCTGACCAAAGGCGACGGGGAGGTGGCGTGAGATGGCAGCCTTCCGCGCAGAACTGCAAAAAGCCCGCCGCCGGCACGACCTGCTTTTGTGCCTGCTGCTGCCGGGCATCGTGGTGCTGTGGGTGGGCGGACTTTCCCCGTCCAGCCCCGAGGAGCTGGCCAACGGCTACAGCGCCCTGCTCTACAGCATCCCGGTCATCGAGGCCATTCTGCTGCCGGTGATGATGGCGGTGCTGGCCTCCCGCCTGTGGGATATGGAGGTGAAGGGCAATACCGCAAAGCTGCTCTACACCCTGCAGACCCGCCGCAGCCTGTTCGCGGGCAAGGCGGTGTTCGGCACGCTGGAAGTGCTGCTGACCGCTGTGCTGGAGCTTGCCTGCGTGCCGGTGCTGGGCCGGGTGCACGACTACACCGAAGCCTTCCCGAAAGGGCAGTTCGTGTACCTGTTCGTCTGCACGCTGGCGGTGGACCTGATGCTATTTTTCGGCGAGCTGCTGCTCATGCTCTGGTGCGGCAATCCGCTCCCGGCGCTGTGCGTGGGCATCGTGGGGGCGCTGGTGGGCCTGTTCTCGGCCTTTCTGCCGCCGCTGGTCAGCTATTTTGTGCCCTTCGGCTACTACATCCCGCTGAGCGCTTATGAAGTGGCAAACTGGGACCAGGCCAGCCATCTGGTCACCTACGGCACCCGGGCCCACAACTGGGGACTGCTGGCCTTTACCATCCTGCTGGGCATCGGGCTGTTTGCCGCCGCCTGGCGCAAGGTGCAGACGGAGGAGGTATAACCCATGCTGCAAAACTGCATCCGTGCGGAGAACCGCAAGCTCCACGCTTCGCCCATCTGGATCATGTTCTTTCTGCTGCCGGTCATCTCGGCGGGGTACGGCACCTTCAACTACCTGCAGAATCTGGAGATTTTAACGGACGGCTGGTACAGCCTGTGGACCCAGCACACCCTGTTTTACTCCATGTTCTTCTTCCCGGCCATGGTGGCCGCCTACGCCGCCTACCTGTGGCGGCTGGAGCATCTGGGCCACAACTGGAACTTCATCATGGCCGCGCCCGTGCACCCGCTGGCGCTGTTCGCGGCAAAGTTCGTGGTGGTGGGCAAGCTGGCATTGCTGACCCACGCCTTCGTGTTCGTGCTGTACGCCTTCTGCGGCAAGGTGTTCGCCCGCCTGCCCGGCACCCCGCCCCTGGTGCTGGCGCTGTTTCTGCTGCGCGGGGCGCTGGGCGCACTGGCGGTCATTGCGGCGCAGCTGGTGCTGGCCATGGTCATCCGCAGCTTTGCGGTGCCCATCTTTCTGGGATTGCTTGGCGGCATCACCGGCATCTTCGCTGCCGCCAAAGGCTTCGGCCTGCTGTGGCCCTACGCCCTGATGCAGGCCGGCATGAACGCCAACCGCAGCACCGACATGCTGGCGGGCCAGTACGCGCTGTTCTTTTTCAGCTGTGTGCTCTGGCTGGCTGCGATGTTTGCGCTGGCGTACCTCCTGCTGCAAAAGCGGGATGTGAAGGCGTAAAAGCGCCGGGCTTCAAAACCGGCGCGGCATAAAAGCGCAGAATAAAAAAGCAACCCCCGGGAGCGTTTCCCCGCCGTTTTGGTGCGGAAATGCTCCCGGGGGTTGTGCTATTTTTCAGGAAACGGCGCGGTTTTGGGGCGTGGCGCAAACGATCCGGCGTGCCATGCCGAAAAAGCAAAAAAGCCATGAAATCTTTCGATTTCACGGCATTTTCTGGTGCGATGGAAGGGACTCGAACCCCCGGCCTACTGATTCGTAGCGCACGCCGGGCGATTCCCTCAATTTTTGGAAGTTACGTTTTAACGTCATTTCTCAGCGATACATCGCAAGTTTTGAGTTTGGAGTTTCTGCACCCTTTGTCCGATTTTGCAACGATTTGCACCCTTTGCACGTTTTGAAACCGTGCAAAAACCGTGCAGAAACCGTGCACTTACTCCCGGACAAACTAAAAACCACTTCATCCGACAACGACTTGACGGCATTGGTTCGAGTGACCGCACACCATAAATCAAGTCTTGGAGGATACTATTATGACGAAATTGCTTTCCTGCCGCTACAACATGGACACCAACCGGGTGGAAGCCCTGTTCGCGGATGGCGCCACTCTTGCCATTGACTGCATCGCCGTGGAGGACGAGTACGGCAACATCCCGGCACAGCGGGCAGAGCTGGACTGGCTGCTCTACAATAAGCCCTTGGAGTATGCACAGATGGTGCTGAGAGGGGAGATAGAGCGTTATCTTTCTCTCGGCTGCGACCACGGCAGACTGGAGGATTGATCTACGAAATCGCACGGTTGATCGCACGCGTGCATTCGCCGTGCGATCTTTTCAGCACAAATTTCTCAAAGCATACGATTTATCGCAATTTTATCAGTTGATTTCCCGTGCAATCAATCGCACGGCGTGCATTTCAGCATTCTTTCTTCACCTTCAAATAATACTTCCTTGCACAGCCCTGTCCACGGCCTTCGATTATCTCTTCACCGGAAAGCCTCTGAAGAATGCGATACGCTTGCCCCCTCGTAAAGCCGCACAGCTCCTGCACCTTTTGGTTGGTAATCGACGGCTTATGCTTCAGATATTCAAGAATCCGATCCTTTGCCTGAATCTGGCTGACCGTCTTGTCCTGCACATAGGCCACATCGGTTTTCACCGTTTCGTAGACCTTGAGGGACAGCATATAGGTCTTACCGTTCAGTTCCAGAAGCCCCTCGTCCCGGAGAGCGTTCAGAACCTTGTGGGCGTTGTCATCGGTTTCCTGAATCGTCTTTGCCGCCTGTTTCAGGGTGATTTTCTGGTGCTCCCGCAGATAGTGCAGAATCATCAGTTCCGACAGCGTGAACATCTTGGACCGCTTATCCTGTGTCTCTGCGATGAAACGCACGAAGCTCTGATTCTCCATCGTGCTGCGAAGGGTCAGCCGGACGGAGTTGGGCGTGCTGGCGTACTCCGGGTAGGGTTTGCCCTCAGTGAGCATACTCTGGAACATGATGTCCACGCCCTGCCCGGAACGCTGCACATACTTCAGGTGCTGAAGGGTCATGGCGATCA
>ERZ1106951.3447-NODE-3447-length-11427-cov-3.069381_pt1 | contig 11427 bp, 7 predicted proteins | sample MGYA00403676_ERZ1106951 | MGnify/ENA primary metagenome ERZ1106951 (study PRJEB35170, sample SAMEA104062398) | human gut metagenome | biome: human gut; feature: human-associated habitat; material: faeces | place: Denmark | collected 2012-04-23 ...
TACAAAGACAAATGCTTCCACCAAATCTGGTGCACCAAATGCAACTTCGGCAGAAGACTGGTTTGACATCGCTTATATACTTCACCGAAATCGTCAATCGCAGTCTGGTACCAGCAATTACAGCTCAAGAATGGAAGCTATGCGTTATTCTACGATCGCTGAATATAATAACACTGGTAAAATATCCAATAATGAATATAAGGGCGGTTATGTATGGCATATTCATCGCAACGGCTTTAATTATAGTAATTCACTTAGTAATGCAAATACAGATATCCGTAAAAAATTATATGAATATTATCTGGCTCAGCATACAAGCAGCAGCAATAAAAAAGGCTGGGATTGGAGTGATAAAAGTGCAACTCACAGCTTCAAGTCTCTTGAAAATAATACAACGCAGGATGTCTTTTGGTCTATTTTGAGCCTGAACAGATCTGAAGGTGATAACAGGCGACGCGGACATGGAAGTGCCTTGATCGCTGTCTTTTATGATTTCAAGGTAAGCCCTGTTCTTCAGGAAGACACTGGAACTACTTATATCCGTACAAGAAGTGATGGTTCTGATAAAAACGAATCTTTTGTTTCTAGTTTTACGAATGATACTCCTCAGAGTGCCAATGCTGAATATACCGGAAGTACAGAAAATACAGTATCCCATACAAGTAATATCAGCGGAAGTTCTTCTTACACAATGGGACATTCCGTAACTGTCGGAACAAATGTAAACTTTGGAGCCTTTGCAAGTGGTTCTGTGGATTACACATTTGATTATTCCAATACCGTAGAAAAAGGCTGGTCCAAAGAAGATTCTGTCAGCAAAACAGAGAAAAAAGAAGACAAATCATCCATTTCCCTTCCTGCTTACAGTGCGATCAAAATGAAGAGAACCACTTCTGACAGCGAAGAAGTGACAACTTACAACTGTCCTGTGATCCTTACTTATAAAGTGATGTTATTAGAACATGTTCTCAATGCAAGCAATGATGAAGCTGATGCTGCAACCGCAACTTTAGGTACTTTTGGAAGCAGCAGTATCAGTGCCAGGGAAGATTTAAAAACTTATCTTACCGATAACTTAAATATCAAAGATACAAACCGTGGAGTTACATGGAGCAGTTTTGCCTCAAATGCTGATACAAAACAGGCATTTCATTATGCTTTATCAAATACTGCCCAGTATATTCCTATGTCATCCGCAGGTGCTACTTACAGTGTTAATTTAAAGACGATCAACATTACTTATGACGGTCTGATCTCTACACGCGCATTATCACGGATTGAGACTGCTGATAATACAAATCATAAAAACTTACCCGCAGGTACCTCTATGAATGTTTCTGATATCAAACTAAAAGGAATCAATGCTGCTGGTACTGATTATATCGGATTTAACCAGAATCGGGGTCATTGGATCTTAACCGATGCCACTGGTCATGAAGATACTTCTGGAAAAATTGCAACACTCACAACAGACCGTACTGGAAAAGTGAGTTTAAATGCAACAGCACCTGGAACGATTTACCTTGAATATGTGATTGACGAAAACTGCTATGCAACAGCTTCAAAACCAGATATTTTTATGACAAATGATAAGCTTGCTTCCACCGCTGTCATCAAGATTCATGTTGAAAAATGTGAATCTCATCACTATAAAAATATACGAACCGAAGCTACACCAACTCAGGATGGAAGTATCATAAAACGATGTAGTATTTGTAATGACAGCCAGCTTGTACAGACAATTGCAAAGCCTGCTGTTTATACAATTACCAAAAACACCTACAATGGAAAAGTTCTAAAACCATCTGTCACGATCACAGATCGCAATGGCAAAAAGCTTTCTCCTTCTTCTTATGAGATCATTTATAAGAAAACTGGAAAAAATGTTGGTACCTATCAGGCTCAGATTAATTTCCGTGGTGACTATACGGGAAGTAAAATGATTTCTTATCAGATTCTTCCTAAAAACTGCAGCTTAAAATCTGTAAAAGCTAAGAAAAAATCATTCACTGTCCGTTGGAAAAAGCTTTCCACCAAAATGCCAACAAAACGAATCTCTGGTTATCAGGTTCAGTACAGTGAAAAACCTAATTTTTCTAAGAGTAAGATCAAGAAAGTTTCTGGATACAAAAAAACAAGTGTAACAATAAAAAAACTAAAATCAAAGAAAAAATATTATGTGCGAATCCGTACATATAAAAATTCAAATAATAAAAAAATATATTCTCCTTGGTCTAAGGTAAAGAGTACAAAAACTCCGAAAACGATAAAATGCAAAGAAGACAATATTAAAAAAGAAATAGAAAACCATTGTACAAACAATAACAATCATAGCATAAAATGCGGTAATATGGGAAGATGGTTTAATAGTAAAGATGAAGTTGACGCATACTGGGATAAAGTTGATATTAGCTATTTTGAACAATACCAAAATGGTATAATTACATTTGAGGAGTATCATAAGAAATCTCCGTATGGCTACGAATGTTGGTCTTGTAGTTATTGTGGCAAGTGGACAGGTAATTTTAAATATAATTAAAATTATGACATTAAATGAAGAAATATACAAAACTGTTATGAAAATACCGTATGGCAAGGTTGCAACTTACGGGCAAATTGCAACGATTTGCGGTAATCCTTATTATGCAAGGGCAGTCGGTAATGCGCTGCATAAAAATCCAAACCCTCAAAAATACCTTGCTATCGTGTTGTAAACAGTAAAGGCAAGCTGACAGAAAATTTCGCCTTTGGCGGTTTGAAGGTGCAGTCGGATTTGCTTATAAGCGAGGGTATCGAAGTAATTGACGGCAGAGTTAATTTAGAAAAATATCAATGGCGTGGCTAAAATATTAGATTATAATTTTAAATCGTTGATTATAATATTATTTTTATCGCTACATTGTGATACATTATAAATAAACAGAAATGACGATTACTATTACACAAAAATTAAAATGGCTAATGAAATTTTAAACGCAGAAAGCGTTGTAAGGAAATTAAGGAGCAATTCTTAAAACAATATGGATATTTTAACTTTTTTAAATGAAAACATCACAACTAAAACTCCGCTTAGTGAAATTTTAGATGTATTTTGCAAAATGTGTGAAGTTGAATTGCCCAAATCACAATTACTTTTTGAAACAGGTGTGTTTTCATTCACTTGTGATGAGCAATATTATTTTTCGCTTGTAAGGCAGTATGAGGCGGAGAATGATGGATACAACCAAATTCATATTGATGTTATTTACCCGCCTACAAATCGAATCAGTGACCTTTCACGCGCCGATTGGATAGAAAATGTTGATGAATTTAAGAAAACGGTGCTTTTATCAAATGAATATTCAATTTTAAAGGATGAGCCTATTTTTAAAATTGATATTTATGACGACGACACGGAGTAGGGTTTATTATGGTTGAATTTTGCAACTATATAAAGCTCAAAAGAAGAAATTTGGTTTGATTAGATTTTAGAAAATTAGAAATCATTACATAAAAAGGCGTCATCATTGGAAAAATCCTTTGATGACGCCTTTTATTATTCCTTTTTATCAAGTAAGCTGATTGCTTCTTTTGACATAGGAATAAGAATTATTAAGTTTATAATTGTCATTAAGCCTATTCCTACATCGCCTAAATCCCATACAATTGTATATGCCTGAAGCCCACCGATAAACAGCATAATAAGAGCGATAATTTTATAAAGTGTTTGACTCCACCAATTGTTACCACACAGGTATGCCACATTTGATCTTGCATAAAACAGAATTCCGATAAAAGTAGAAAAACTGAAAAGAAACAGAATTACAGCAACAAATATTGTACCGAAACTGCCAAGGTGATAATTCATAGCACTTTGAAGCAAATCCATACCTTGCTTACCTTTTGTGACGCTTTCCGGAGCCAGCAGCATTATCATAGCTGTGCAGGTGCAAATAACAATAGTGTCTATCAAAACACCGAGGGATTGAACCATTCCTACTGTTTCAGGCCTTTTGCCATCGGCAGCGGCAGCAGCACAAGGCGCAGAGCCTGAACCTGCTTCGTTTGAAAATAAGCCTCTTTTAATTCCGTTCATTAAAACAGCACCGAATCCGCCGCCTGCAACTTGCTTTATACCAAACGCTTCTTCAAATATTCTTTCAAATACACCGGGCATCAAGTTGATATTTTTAATTATTATAAATATTGTGACAACAAAATATATAACCGCCATTATAGGAACAATAACATCAAGGACTTTAACCGTTGCATCTTTTCTTAAAACAATTAAGCTTGATATTATTACAAGAATTACTGTTGTATAAATCGGCGGTATTGAAAATGCATTTTTAAAAGCGGATGTTACGGAATTGCTGATAACTTGGCTTATGCCGCACCAGCAAATAAGCCCAAACATTGCAAAGAGAATAGCGATAAATGATTTCTTAATTTTCTTCTTTCTCTTTTTTTCAACATAATCGTGAATGTAATAAGCAGGTCCGCCGTGGTATCCGCCGTAAAGCGGGTCTTTCTTTTTATGAAGCTGGGCAAGCGTGCCTTCTGCATATGCTGTTGACGCACCTAAAAATGCCGATACCCACATCCAAAACACAGCGCCTGCACCGCCGACGGATATGGCGGCTACTACACCTACTAAATTTCCCATACCTACTCTTGTGGCGGTGGAAACTATCAGCGTTTGAAAAGTTGATAAGCTTTTTTTATCATCATTTTTTTCGCCAAGCGCCCTAATCATTGTGGGCAGCTTTCTTATCGGCATAAATTTAGTTCTTATCGTAAAAAATATTCCTGTCGGAATAAGCAAAATGACAAGTAAAGGTATGCCTATGCTTGTCCCTTTGAAATTAAGCGTTATTAAATCTCCCCAAAGAAAATTATAAATACTTACAATTATATTTGACATAAATTCCCCTTAAATAAAAATCACCGATTAGGTTTACCAACCGGTGATTAAAATCAGATTATTGTTTTTTTAAAGCTCTTTCAAGCCATACTGCACCTAAATCAAGCGCATTGAAAAGGCCTTGCTTTTCACTCTTCTTAATAATCTTTTCCTTTGGTGATGTAACTGAAGGGTCGGTATCAATAAGCTGTATTGCAACTTTGCCTGATACTTTTAATCCTTTAATATCTTCATCGCTGAGAATATTAAGGCAAACTACATATGCCTCACTCATACTTCCGTAATAGATAGTTTTGCCACATCTTACCAAAGGCTTACCTTTGTATTCTAGGATTTTTTCCTTTTTGCTTTCTGCCAAAGATAACCCTCCTTTAATTTTAATCGAGATAGGACTTTACCATTGCAGCCAAAAGCTCATCACGGTCAAGTCGCCTTATCAAACTTCTTGCATTGTTGTGAGTGGTTATATATGTTGGGTCTTCGGTCAAAATATAACCTACTATTTGGTTAATAGGATTGTAACCTTTTTCCTGCAAAGCGTCAAAAACCTCAGTCAAGGTTTCTTTCATAACATCCTCGTGATCGTCACCAATTCTAAAAGTCATAGTTTTATCAGTCATGGTAAAGTCACCTCCCTGTAAAGCATTATATCTTAATTATATACATAATTATTCAAAATTACAATACCTTTTTTAAATTTCATTTCAAAAACGCTTGACTTAATAGGTGTTTTGGTTTAAAATCTTTGTATAAATTAAATGCTATGACTGAGGGCGTTTGCCGCAGTAGTTGATATTTTTGCATTTTAGAGAGCTGTGTATTTGCTGGAATCACAGTATTGCTTTTATCAATGAATTTCGACTCACGAGCTTCCTGTGAAAAGCAGGGCGTATTTCTGCGTTAAGGATTTTGAGTGGCACATATTTATGTGCAATTTGAGTGGTACCACGGATATAATTCGTCTCATTTTTATGAGGCGATTTTTTTATTGTTTAATTGGAGGGAATTATGGATAACAAAATTTTAAGTTTGAAAGAAAAATTTGTGTCCGAACTTGATAAGATTGATAATCTTGCTGATATTGAAAGTATCAGGGTATCATATCTTGGCAAAAAGGGCAGTGTTACAGACCTTCTTAAAGGTATGAAAGAACTTTCAAATGATGAAAGAAAGGCTTTCGGCCAAAAGGTTAATGAACTCAAAGGTCTTGTAAACGAAAAAATTACAGAAAAAACAAATGAACTCAAAGAAAAGGAAATTCAAAAAGAAATTGAACTTATGCCGGAATTTGATTTATCAATGCCGCCGGTTATGGATAGGGGTTCATATCATCCTATTACACTTGTGCAAAGGGAATGTGAGAGAATATTCAAATCAATGGGCTTTACCGTTGAAGATTACAGCGAGATTGTAACCGACTATGAATGTTTTGAATCACTTAATATTCCTAAGCATCACCCTGCCCGTGATATGCAAGATACTTATTATCTTACAAACGGTCAGCTTTTAAAAAGCCAAACTTCAGCTGCTCAAAATGCTATCTATAAAAAATATAGAGATGCGCTTGTAAATGACGGTGTTCCGATTAAAGCTATTTTCCCTGGCAGATGCTTTAGAAACGAAGCAACAGACGCTTGCCACGAAAATACTTTCTTCCAAATGGAAGGTGTTATGGTTGATAAGAATATCTCTATTTCAAACCTTATTTATTTTATGAAAACAATGCTTTCCGAAGTATTCCAAAAGGATATTAAGGTTAGGCTTCGCCCGGGCTTTTTCCCATTCGTTGAACCCGGTTTTGAACTTGACATCAGTTGCCTTATTTGCGGCGGTGAGGGCTGCCCAAGCTGTAAGCACAGCGGTTGGCTGGAACTTTGCCCTTGCGGTATGATTCACCCTGAAGTTCTTAAAGCAGGCGGAATTGACCCTGATGAATATACAGGTTTTGCATTTGGTTTAGGCCTTACAAGACTTGTTATGATGAAATATGGCATTAAAGATATTCGTGATTTAAACAGCGGTAATCTTAAAACATTATCACAGTTTACAGACGATGAAAATTAAGAGGGGAGGAATTAAATATGTTTTTATCAATGAATTGGATTTCAGATTTTGTTGATTTTACAGGTCTTGATAAGGTCGAGCTTATTCATCGCTTCTCTCTTTCTACTGCCGAAGTTGAAAACGAAATTTTCTTCAAAGGTTCAGATATTAGCGGTATTGTTGTAGCAGAAATTAAATCTGTTGAAAATCATCCTGATTCTAAAAAACTTCATCTTCTTAAGGTTGACGCAGGTGACGGTCAGCTTACAGATGTTGTATGCGGCGCTCCTAATGTAAGAGTCGGCCTTAAAACAGCTTTTGCAAAAGTTGGTGCAAAGATAGGTGAAATTGAAATTGCACCGAGGAAGCTTGCCGGCTACACATCAAACGGTATGTGTTGCAGTGAAAAGGAAATCGGTATTTCTGATGATAACAGCGGCATTATGGAAATAACAGACGATTTGCCAAATGGTACTGATATTAAAGATGCATATCAGGTTGATGATATTATTTTTGAAGTTGATAATAAATCACTCACAAACCGTCCTGATCTTTGGGGCCATTATGGCATTGCCCGTGAATTTGCAGCCCTTGCCGGCAGGGAACTTAAGCCTCTTGAAACTGTTGATTTATCACAGTATAACAATTTACCGAAGGTCGATATGAAGATTGAAGACCCTCTTTGCCAAAGGTATTCTTGCTTGCAGGTTGAAAATATCAACACAAATATTTCGCCTGTTAATATGCGTATCCGCCTTTTCTATTGCGGAATGAGAGCTATCAATTTCCTTGCAGACCTTACTAACTATCTTATGCTTGAAATGGGTCAGCCAATGCACGCATTTGACTCGCGCAAGGTTGAAAAAATCAGAATTAAGCGTTTTGATACACCGTTTACTTTCCAAACTCTTGACGGTGTAGAAAGAAATATTGACGAAAATACACTTATGATTTGTAACGATAATACCCCTGTTGCAATTGCGGGTATTATGGGCGGACTTGATAGTGAGATTATTGATGATACTCACACATTAACCCTTGAATCTGCCACTTTTAATGCTGTTTCAATTCGTAAGTCAACTGTTCGCCTTGCTCACAGAACAGACGCTTCTATGAGATATGAAAAATGCCTTGACCCTGAAATGACAGTACCTGCCATTGCCCGTTTTGTTAAGCTTATGACTGATATTGACGGCGGTGTAAAAGTTGTATCATCACTTACAGATGAATATGCTTTCCATTATGATACCGTTGAACTTGATTTTGATAAAGCTTTTGTTGATAAATATACCGGTATTGAAATCGGTAATGATACCATAATTTCAACACTCACTTCACTTGGATTTGACGCAAAAGTTGAAAATGATAATTTCAGCGTAGTTGTACCAAGTTGGAGAGCTACAAAGGATGTTACAATCAAAGCTGATATTATTGAAGAAATCACAAGAATTTACGGATATGATAACTTCGCTGTTCATACAGCGGTTGCGCCGCTTTATCCTGTGCGCCCTGCTGTTGAAAAAACAGATGAGGATAAGATTAAGGATATTCTCGTAAATCATTTTAATCTTCACGAGCTTCATTCATATGTTTGGGCTTATTATGATGAATATAAAGCATTGGGTATTGAAGTTGAAGATAATATTAAACTCGTTAATGCTACAAATCCTAATATTGAAACTATTCGTAATTCGGTAATTCCTACACAACTTTGCCAAGTTAAATATAATACTTCATACAGCACTGATTTCGGTGTGTTTGAAATCGGTAGAGTTGCAAACGGTCTTAAGGATGACGGACTTGTTGATGAGCATAAAATGCTTGCTGTTACACTCTTCAGCAAAACCAAGAGCGTTGAAAAGCTTTACTTTGAACTTCGTGATATGCTTGCAACTTTGGCAGATAATATTAAGCATAAATCACTTGATTTTGAACCTGCAAAGCAAATGCATTCATATGAACATCCAAGAAATCTTAACACCGTTATTTGCGACGGTAATGAAATCGGTACAATCGGCATTGTTCACCCTGTTGTATCTAAAAAGATTGATAAAAAAGCTTCGGTTGTATTTGCTCAAATTGATGTTAAATCATTTGCTCAAATTGCAAATGCAAGTATCAGTTATGAAGAACCGTCAAAATATCCTGCTATGGAAATTGACCTTTCATTTGTAACAGATAAATTTGCTCCGATTAAAAATGCAATAGTAAATGCAAAGAGCCAGCTTGTTAAGAAAATTGAAGTTGTTGACACCTATAATGACGGTGAAGCAAAGTCTATCACAACCCGTATAACATTCTCTCATCCTGAAAAAACTCTTACTCGTGAAGAAGTTATGGATATTGTAAATACAGTTATTGATAAACTTGAAGCAGACGGAATTAAGCTTAAAAAGTAATAAGCACCATAAAAAATCCTCACTGAAGAAGTTCTTCAGTGAGGATTTTTTTATCATTTAATATTTAAGTTTTAAAATCATATTAAGTACATTGATTGCACTTCGTTCAAGCTCTCCTCTTGTAAGTCCGTTTTTAAGTCCTACTGTTTCTAACAGTGATTTGTCAGGCTTGTATTTCTTTTCGGTTTTTTTAAATGAACCCGGCATATACACATCAACTTGTGAACGCACGCGGTATGCATTATCACGAAGGTTTGGAAATTCGTGGCTTTGTGAATGTTGCATCCACCAGTCAGTCATAACAGAACCGTCAAATCCCCATTCTTTTCTTAATACGGTAGTTACCAAGTCATAGTTATAATGGCTCCATACACCGTTTATTTTGTTATAGCTTGTCATAATATTAAGCGGCTTTGCTTCTTTCACACAAATTTCAAAGCCTTTAAGGTAAATTTCTCGAAGTGCACGCTGGGAAACAATCGAATTGTTAACAGTTCTGAAAGATTCCTGATTGTTGCACGCAAAATGCTTAGGGCAGGCAGAACCTCCGCTTGCCTGAATACCCTTTACATAAGCAGCAGCCATTTTACCGGTGAGAAGCGGGTCTTCACTGAAATATTCAAAGTTTCTGCCGCAAAGTACATTTCTGTGAATATTCATACCCGGCGCTAAAAGCACATTAGAACCTGCATTTCGGAGTTCTCTGCCCATTTCTGTTGCAAGTTTTTCAACAAGTTCTGTATTAAATGTGCTTGCAAGTGCAGTGCCGCAAGGAATGAGTGATGTATATTTTCTTACTCTTATTCCGGCAGGCCCGTCTGTTGTGATTACAGGCGGAATACCCTTTTTGTTTAATTCGGGAATAATTCCGCCGAATGCACCTGCATTTCCGGCAACACCGTAGCTGCTGTCCATTCCGCCTTGCCCGCGGGTGAGTGCTTCAAGTTCCTCGTTATTTAAACTTGATACAAATGTTTCAACACTGATTTCACCTGATTTTACCATCTCAAAATTATAATTGTGAACAATATGGCCTATTTCTTTAGGTAAGTTTTTAATTATTCTTTCACGAAGATAAGGCTTTTCAGGTTTAACCGTCACTTTTTTCGGTATGTATGAACCGTTTATTTTGTGTGCAATAATTCTGTCAATGTATTCTTTTGGCGCGCATATTGCTTCAAGTTCTTCAAGTACTGTATCTTCACTATATTCAAATGAACCTATTTCTTGTGCCTCACGCACATTTTCACCAAGGAAGAATTTATATTCGCCTTTTTCTAAAATGTAAGCATATTTGTGGCCCGTTATTCCCGTATCGTCAAATGAAGCAAAATTGTATGCCGGTACTTCAAGATCTATTTTTTGGCTTTCTCCGGGTGCAAGTTCGGTTGTTTTGGCAAAAGATACAAGGCTCATAAGCGGTTTCGTAAGCTTGCCTTGCGGCGCCCTTGCAAAAAGTTCAACTACTTCTTTGCCGGCATATTTGCCGATATTTGTAACTTGAACCTTGGCTGTCACTTTTTCTTTATCTGCTTTAAAATCGAGCAGTTCAATATCAAAATTGGTATAGCTTAAACCGTAACCGAAAGGAAACAGTGCTTTTTCTTTTGCAAATGTTTCAAAATATCTGTAACCTACAAATATATCCTCAACATACACATTGAAAAGCTTATTGCCAAAATGCTTAGCACTTGGGTAATCTTCGTATTTAATTGCGATTGTATCTGTAAGTTTTCCCGATGGGTTTACTTTACCGTAAAGTACATCGGCAATTGCGTTACCGCTTTCCATTCCGCCTTGCCAAGCGTAGATTATACCTCTTAATCTGTCGTTATAATCAAGCACCCATTGCATATCAATTACATTGCCACAGTCAAGTAAAACTGTTACATTGCTGAAATTGTTGCATACTTGGTCTAAAAGTTTTCTTTCTTCATCTGTTAGATAGTAACTGCCTTTTGTAAGTGTGTTTTCCCTGTCTTCACCGGCTGCACGACCGATTACTACGAGTGCAACATCGCTTTCTTCGCTTGCTCTTTTAACTGTTTCATCGTCAAGGTGAGGCTCTTCAAAGCTCATCGG
>ERZ1106951.3450-NODE-3450-length-11419-cov-5.977033_pt1 | contig 11419 bp, 9 predicted proteins | sample MGYA00403676_ERZ1106951 | MGnify/ENA primary metagenome ERZ1106951 (study PRJEB35170, sample SAMEA104062398) | human gut metagenome | biome: human gut; feature: human-associated habitat; material: faeces | place: Denmark | collected 2012-04-23 ...
ACAACTCCACCCTGAAGCGCCTTTTGCAATTTGGTATTGCCATCAAGCGGGGCGGAGCCACCGCCAGCTTGGATGTGGAAAATGAAACTGCCATTCAGGAGGCTCTATCCCGGCTCATAAAAAACAAAACCGTCCTCATCATCGCCCACCGGATGCGCACCGTAGCCGGTGCGGATCAGGTGGTGGTGCTGTCGGGTGGCATCGTGGCCGAGCAGGGCAGCCCGGCAGAGCTGTACGCCCGGAAGGGACTGTATGCCCACATGGTGGATCTGCAATCGGCAAGCCAGAATTGGACGATCTGAGAATGATGGCGGCTTTTATTTGGAAAAAAGTATTGCATTCAGTTAAAAACTGTGGTATGTACATTCCAGAAGTATGCGGACGGTGCGACCATGACTGACCTGCGGGATTGGTTAAAGGCACACAACATCAAAAATTCAATGGGCGGGGAGATGTCCTACAATACGATTCAGCGGATGCTGAGTAATCGCCGGTACATCGGCGAATTGCGTTTACGGGATGTGGTACAGCCCAATGCGATCCCGGCACTAGTGTCAGCTGAACTTGTCGGGGTGAGACCCCTCTATCTTGCTGCGCAAGACCGTTCTGTCGCTTGAAAGCCCCACTGGGGCTTTCATTGCTCCGCTTCGCTGTGCAAACGCGAACCTGTTCAACAAGGTGCAGGAAAAGCTGGCGAAAAATAAAAAGGCCCCTGCCCGTCATAAGGCAGAGGAAAGCTATCTGCTCACCACCAAGCTGTACTGCGGTAAGTGCGGAGCGCTGATGTTCGGAGAAAGCGGTGTCAGCCACACCGGGAAAATTCAGATGTTCGAACGCGACATTGCAAGGGCAGAGCAGAACCACACGTCGATGGTGGAAATGGGAATGTGGCCTGTGCCGATCACCGCAGAGTTGGAACAGGTTGTGGCAGCTTATCACGGCAAGACCCATACGCTCTTTGCTTATGGGACGCTGATGCAGGAACAGCCCGCCCACGATCTGTTGAAGGATTCGATCTACTCCCGGCGGTATACCCTGCACGACCATACCATGGTGGATCTGGGCGCATACCCCGGAATCGTGCAGAAGAAAAACGAGGCGGTTCTGGGTGAGGTGTACTTTGTCTCGCCGGAGATGATGGCAGAGATGGATCGCTATGAGGACGAGGGCAACCTCTATCTGCGCCGGGAGGTGTGGGTGAAGTCTGAGCAGGGCAGCCTTCGTGCAGAAGCGTACTTATATAATAAGGGTACGCAGGGCTGTTTAGAGAGTTCCTGCTGGCAGCCGAAGCATGAGGAAGAAGTCTGGTATGCCTGCTACGGCTCCAACCTGTCGGAGGAACGGTTCCGCTGCTATGTGCAGGGCGGCGTAGCGCCCAACGGAAAGCGCTATTATGGCTGTAACGATACCACGCTGTGGAAGGAATCGTATTGGACGGATTATCGCGGCAGGCTGTATTTCGGCAATGAAAGCCCCAGCTGGGATTACGGCGGCGTCGCTTTTTATGACCCGGCGGGTTATGAGCCGGTATTGTTCCGGCTGTACCGCATTACGAGAAATCAGCTGCATGACATCATGCGGCAGGAGGGCGCCTCGGCCAACTGGTATGGGCATCAGTTCCTGCTGGGGATGGGCAAGGATAATCTGCCGGTCTATACCTTGATCAGCAGCACGATCCGCCCGCAGAAGGCACCGTCTCCGAACTATCTGGAGGTGATCCGCACCGCTTTGGAGAAAGAAGCCGGTCTGAAGCCGAAGGAAGTGAAACGCTATCTCGACAAGGCGTTGAACGCATAAATGGCTTGAAATCGCCCCTGCGGATTCCGACGGTGTTGGAATTCGCAAGGTTTTCTGCATACACAGCGCTTTTGTGTGCAATGCGCCAAATTGCTGACGTGCAAATCGAATGAAATTGGGACATAATACAAAATCAAGCTGAAAAAAGCAGACAAGACGGTTTCGAAAGATCGAGCAAACAGGGTGTTCAAAAAATAACTTTTTAAAAAGTTGTGGTATATAGAACGTAGATACGGTGAAAATAAAAAAGATCGAAATAACTTTTAAAATAGTTATTGACAGACGTATTTAAATATGCTATAATCATAATGAAAAATTATAGTTGACAGATATAACTGGGCGTGCTATACTAATCTCAGCCTTCAGGGGCTGGGGTTTATGTGGCGTATAACAGAACCATAAACATTCAAGACCTGCAAGGCGAAAAGCCCTGCAGGTCTTTTTTCGTTGTTCACATCAAGAGAGAAAGCGAGAGAATGTTATGAGCACCTTTGATAACTTCACGGTCCATCCCTATAAGTATCTGGACATCTGCACTTGGGAGGAAACCAGCAAGCCGAAGATCTCTTTCGTGGATTCCTTTGATTATCTTGACGGAAAAAAGACGCTCCCCTCTGCGGTAGAAGGTCGTCCGTGCAGTTTTTTGCCGAAGCTGATGGGAGCGGAGGATGTTGAAGAGGATCTGCGGATCGAGCCGTATTACGGATACATCGACTCTATCTGCCATGTGGAAATCGACGCACACATCGCGGCGACTATCCGCAACCTGAACCAGCGTGGATATAAAACGATCTGGTGCTGCGAAGGGCACATGAATGAGAACAGCCTGAAGATCGGATATCGGGTGGATATTGCGATTGGCTTCAGCAACAATCCGAAATTTGCGACCTTGCCGGAGCGGTTCCAGTATGTAAAGTACACTTGCGGATTTATGGTGCTCGAAAACAGGGTGATCCCGGATAATAAGTACAAGTGCATGACCCGCACCGGCAATCGTTGCTATTACAAGGGTGCCGAAAAGCTGACGGATGCAGAATATCAGAACTGCGTGGATGCGCTGTTCGCGGCATGGGACAGGCTGGAAAAATGGTCTGCCTCCCTGCCCATGACTGCGGAGAAAAAGGCTGAGTCGGAACGGTTTCAGGTGCTCTCCCGGCAGAAGAAAACAACCCTCGCCTGCTGTACTTATGTGACAGAAGTGGAGTTTGAAGTTGCAGAGGCCGGGCAACCCACGCGGTGGCTGTGTTACAGCGATGCAGATTTTGCAGGTTTTGTGGTGACAGATCGCAGCTCCATTGCAGACGAATCGAAGCCGCAGGAATATTACGAACAGGTGCAGGTTCTGGAAAGCTATGAGGAGTTGGAGATCGCCAGAGGGTCTGCATACTATGCACTGTTAGCCCAAATGCAGAAAATGGCCGAAGAAAACTAAAAGGTGGTAATAGAAGTACCGCCTATCGGACGGATAAGGGTGTAGAATAGGTTCAGAAAATCAACCGAAAACTGCGCGAAACAAAAAGGGGTATTGAAAATGAGCATCTTCATTGATCTGGAAATGAACACCACGGATACGCGGCTGGTACGCAGAAAGGAACTCAAGAACGAGGTGATCGAGATCGGCGCAGTGCGGATGGACGATGCGTTTCACCCGCTGGACCGCTTCCGCATTTTCGTGCGGCCCCAGTACAACGGTGTGATCGAGCGCAAGATCTACAAACTCACCGGCATCAGCAACGGTGCTGTAAGCGATGCCGTCTCTCTGCCGGAAGCACTGAATGCGCTGGAAGCATGGTGCGGTTCGGACGGCTGCGAGATCTACGCATGGAGCACCAGCGACCTGATCCAGCTGCGCAAGGAATGCGGTTTTAAGGGCATCGACAGCATTTTTCTGGACGAGATGGTGCAGTGGTACGATTTTCAGGAGGATTTCCGGCAGATACTGGGAGAGAAAAACATCCTCTCCCTCAGTAATGCCATGCACAGGGCAGGGCTGGAGCCGGAAGGATGTCTGCACGATGCTTCGTGGGATGCCTACAACAGTGCCCGGTTGATGGAAACGGCTTATTCTCCGAATTTTGCGGCAGATGTGGAAAAAGCACAGGCTGCCTGTTATCAGGAAGCACCCAAGATTCAGGGCGGGCTTCCGCTGGATGTGATGAAAAAGCTGGCTGCGCTGCTGCAGAGCAGCCAGCCGGAACCTGTGATGGCGGTGTAATGGGAAGGAGCAAGGATTGTGATGATGGAACATTTGTGGAATTCGTACTATGTACAGATGCGGATTACCTATCGGGAACATTCCCGTGATGGCAAGACAAAGGCGTACACGAGAACATTTGACTGCGACCAGCACATTGCGGAAGCAATCCGCCTGCTGAATGAAAAAGGCTATGCCACAGGGAATTGCTGTGAGGGACACCCCTACCGCATCATTCCGGACAACAACCAGCGCAAGTACAAAAATACGGCATATTTCGAGGGTGGCTATATTTCATTTTGTAGTATTGAGGATAAGAAGTTTGTGCTGGACAAGCTGAAAGAAAAAAGCAGCTTCTTCTCCGAAGACACCCATTCCAAAATGACGTGTGTTCGGACAAGTTTGGAATGGAAGCCGATCCGCAGCGCAGAAGTGGATGGCCTTAAATACAGCCAGATGCAGTACGAGAACATGACCAAAATTTTTAAGATGATCTATACGGAACTCTGGCGTGTTCTTCTGGAGGTGGCGCAGGAGTTTCCTTATAAGGAAACGGACGATCCATGGATCTTGAAAGCGGAAATTCTAGACAAACCGCTAAAGCCGCATTTTGCAAATGTTCAGGGACTTAAAACATTTGAAGAAGTATAAAACGTACAGGAGAAAGTATCATGAATGCACAGAAGTATTTTGAGCAGCACGCCGAAGAACTCATTACCAGCTTTGCCGGCAAAAATGTGGCTCTCTTTTTTCGTGGTTTTGTACCGGCTAACGTCCGCTGGCTGACCCAGCGGGAGGATGCGATCCTTCCGGCAAATAAGGTGCTGAATGCGGATGGCACCATCAGTGTTGCCAAAATCGACGCAGCCAAGCGGAAACTGGTACAGAGTCTGATGATGCAGGAAGGTGTGACGGTCGGTATCTATGAGGAAATGCTGGCGGTTCTCCAGATGGTGCAGGACCCCAAAGAAATGTTTGATGCAGAGTTCATCGTGGTGGACAACAACGCCTTCCCGGCTTATGTGCCCAGCTGCATCCCGGCGGAAGATGCCGAAGTGCTGTACAAGGCTTACGAAACGGAGAAAACCGAGCTTGGTTCAGCGGAAGTTCTCAGCCACTACTATGCATCTGTCCGTATGCTGAAGGATCGCTGCTACGTTGCTCTGTTCAACCGCCATAAGGGTGAGAACATTCGCAGCATCGACTTTTACCAGAAGAAGCAGGCAGCCTTTACGGATGCCGCAGCGACCCTGCCCAATGATGTTTCGCCCCTTGTACTGGCAGACCGCTTCTTCTGCGGCGAGGTGGAAGGTCCGCTGGTGCTGCCGGTGGAGCGGGAGCAGAGTGCAAAGAACAACACCTACGATGTGCTGTCTTTTGTGGCAGCACAGTGCGGCATGACCTTTGCGCTGAACTGTGCCAGCCACAAGGAACAGGTGGAGCCGGAAACCATCAATCGCTACCGTGCCATCCTCAAGCAGTACTGGGGCGCAAACGCAGATTTCCGGATGCTGGACTTCTACAAGGACCCGGCGGCAGGCACCGAGACTATGCAGATCAGTCAGGGCGAGATCATCAGCACCATTGTTAAGCAGTGCGAGTTGGCGTTGGATGGCTATCAGGATTACTCCAATGTGTTCCTGACCGCGCCCACCGGTGCAGGTAAGTCGGCGTTTTATCAGGTGTCCGGCATCTATCTGGCACAGGTACGGCAGGCGGTCACGGTGGTGATCACGCCGCTGATCGCCCTGATGCAGGATCAGGTCAGTCAGCTGGAGGCACGCGGAGTGCACTGTGCCACCTTCCTCAACTCCAATGTGTCCCATGAGGAGAGGGAAGAACGTCTGAATGCCATCCACAAGGGCGAAAAGTCCATCCTGTACATCGCGCCGGAAATGCTGCTGACCACTTCTCTGGAAACCCTGCTGGGTGGACGCAAGATCGGTCTGTTCGTGGTGGACGAAGCCCACACTGTTACCAGCTGGGGCCGTGATTTCCGTGCAGACTACTGGTTCCTGGGCGATTATCTGGAGCGTCAGCGCAAGAATGGGCTGCACTTCCCGGTGCTCTGCCTGACCGCAACGGCAGTGTACGGCGGCAAGGACGACGTGGTGCAGGATACCATCAGCACACTGGGGCTGAACCAGCCGATCCTGTATCTGGGCCGCGTCCGTCGTGACAACATCGACTTTGATATCCACCCGTTGGACAAGCAGACCGATGAGAGCCGGGATGAGTTCAAGGTGAACCATGTGGCGCAAAAGATCGCAGAATATGTGACGGAAGGAAAAAAGACGCTGGTATACTGCCCCTTCCGCTCTACGGTGGACAGCATTTATCAGGCCGTGCCCGTGGCAGTCAAGAACAGGGTTCGCCGTTACCATGCGGGTATGGCTAAGGAAGAAAAGAATGCGGCGCAGGAAGCTTTCAAGAACAACAGCGCCACTGTAATGATCTGCACCAAGGCCTTCGGCATGGGCGTGGATGTGCCGGACATCGTGCAGGTGTACCACTATGCCCCTACCGGCAATCTGGCGGATTATGTGCAGGAGATCGGACGTTGCGCCCGTGATAAAAAGCTGCAGGGCACTGCTGTGGAGGAATATCTGCCCGGTGATCTGTCTCAGCTCAAGCGTCTGCATGGCATGGGCGAACTGCGGCAGTATCAGCTGCGGGAGATGCTCCACAAGCTGTACTGGATGTACAGCCAGAAAAAGCACCGCAATCTGCTGGTTTCTCCCGACGTGTTCAGCTATCTGTTCAACTCCGGCGAGGTGGAAAACCGGGTCAAGACCGGACTGCTCCTGCTGGCCAAGGATCTGGAGGAAGCATACGGTTTCCCGGTGCTGGTGGTGCGCCCCAAGGCGATGTTCACCACCTGCTACGCCAATGTGCCGGAGGAGATCGAGGAAGAGTTCCTTTCCAAGTATGGCGAGTTTGTCCGGAACCTCTATGATAATACCGTGATGGTCAATCGCAGCTTTACCCCGCTGGCATCGGATGTTGTGGTACGCAACAGCGGCAACATTTACGAGATCCGTATGGGAGATCTGTGGGAAAAGCACTTTTCTGATATGACCTTTGGGATGTTCAAGGCAAAGTTCTTCAAGGGTGAACTTTTTGAGCAGGATGGCACTAACCGTATCTCTGTGCGGGTCAAGACCCAGATCCACTATGAGCAGGATTTTGACACCACCCGCAACAAGCTGCGCCAGTACATGGAGGCAGTAGCACAGGTGTTCGATGCTTACCGCAAGGGTGTGCATGAGGTGGATGCCAACGGGAAAGAAACTGTCCGTAAAATGTTCACGGTGGAGGAGTTCTGCAGGGACGTGCAGGAAAAGCTGGGGAACGAGGTTCTGAACAAGGATTTTGCCAAGGCACTGCTGGAACTGTTCGTGATGGATGTGCAGGCAGACCCCACCAAGCGCGAGGGCGACCGCATGAAGTTTATTCAGGCAACGCAGCGCGGCGGCAACCGCATTGGCCTTTTGTATCGCGTGACCAACGGGAACTATTTCTCCATGGCCAACTGGATGGATCAGAAGCTGGTCAACTGTGCTCCCAACCGGGAAGAAACGGAGTACATGGGCTACATCCCTGCTACCATCGGCGGCAAGCAAAACCCGGTAATGCGCCTGTTGGCTGTGCTGGAGATCTTCGGGCTTGCAAGCTATGAGGTGCGCGGCGGCCAGAATCTGGAAATTTTCGTCCGTGTCAACGATCCGCAGAAGATCCGTAGCCTGTCCGAAGACCGCCGTTATAAGAACCTGCAACTTCAGGAAATCCACCGCCGCCATACTGCTGCAGAGGAAATGATGCTGTCTTTCCTGACCAAAGAACTGACCAGCAAGCAGCGTTGGGATTTGATCGAGGACTACTTCCTTGGCCACGATGAAGTGGTAGAACAGGCTCTCGGTATGGGAGAACAGAACTGAAAGGAGCGCTTACTTATGGGATTTGGCAAGGCTTTGTTCGATTTTATCGGTTATATGAGCTTTTTTAACCCGATTGGTACAGGTCAGGCTTCTGACATTTTGGAACAGCAGGATGATTTCTCGTACGATACACAGGATGATTCGTCCGAAGATGAATCTTTCAATTCAGACGGCTTCGAAGATTGCTGAAAACAGATGGCGGAATGCATGAAATGATTTGAAAAATCTAACGTAACAGTTTTGTGCAGAATGTCCATCTTTCTTAGAGAATTTGGCTACTTTATGAATTGACAACCTTCTCTGCAAACGGTAGACTTAAATATAGTAGACTTAAATATAATTGTACATTATATAAGTGTGACGGTGTTTTATGAGTAGCAAGAAGAAAAAGGATCAATTTTCCGCAGGATTGGTTTCAAAACCGTTCTGGTTCTATGAGTATAAAACTTATGTGAATGAACTCGCAAAGGGGCGCTCCGCAGACGAGATAAAGGAGTATGCGTTACAGAACAACTTGTTTTCTGCAGCAAAAGAGTATCGAATCAAAGAAATTCTCACCTGTGTTTCACGCCGTGTACTTCAATTTGACCAAGAGTGGGTGGATGTTTTTACACAACAGTCTGTCACTGTACAGAAAATGATGGTGCTGTTGTCCATTATGGCCGATGATAAGCTGTTCTTTACATTCATGTATCGAGTGTACAGAGATAAGCTGATTGTAGGAGCAGAGCATCTGGAAGCAAGTGATGTTCTCGCCTTTTTCAGACTTATGCAGAACGAATCCGAAGAGATTGCGCTGTGGAAAGACAGTACCATTCGAAAGCTGACACAGACATATCGCAAATTGCTGAACGATGCTGGACTGCTTGTGGATAGCCAAATTATAGCTCCATTGCCTAGTCCAATGCTAAAAAACTATCTGGAGACGCATGGGATGGATGCCTATCTTTTGGCAATCACAGGAGTAAATGAATGAACACAGATCAAAAGTTAAACAAGCTCGATGATTTTCTGCACACGATTTCGACAGAAAACGGTGACGGCCTTTGCGGAGAGGCTGGATATTATGTATTCAGCTATGACCCGAAAGACGAAATAAAGGTCAGGCAGTGGACTGAACGCGAAGTTCAAATTTTGCAGCAGTCCAACCGACCGGTCGTGGAGTTTGATCTTTACAAAATCATGACATCGCTGTTGGCAGAAAAACATCCTCGGAAAAAATATGAAGATTTGGAGATGCGTACAGGCAGCATGACCCGTGTGGTCAATGCCGCAAACAGCGTGCTGCATATCGGCCTACCGGGTGACCTTATGCTGAACTACATCGTGGAACGTATCCCGAAAGAGGATGCTATTATTCTGCTGACAGGTGTTGGAAAATGCTATCCTCTGCTGCGGTCCCACAAAATTTTGAATGATCTGCATGATAGGCTTGCAGATGGTATTGTGCTTATGATGTTCCCCGGACGGTACGAAGATGGTTATCTGTACCTGTTCGGCGATGTCAAGGATGGCAACAACTATCGCGCAAAGCCTATCTGAGCAGGATATGTAGGAGGAACTGACATGAATATTGGCCAGATGTTTGCAAAGTCCATCAATCGTGAGATAAAACCGGTGGTCAAGCCCGGTCAGGTGGATGATGCAACCGTTAAGCTGGAGCTTCAGGAATACGTTGTGACGCAGGAATTGCAGAAACATTTTGCGGCATTTTTCTCCAATTATCGGCTTGGCATCAGTGCGGATACAGACCGTATCGGCGTATGGATTTCTGGCTTCTTTGGAAGCGGTAAATCTCACTTTCTGAAGATGCTTTCCTATCTGATTAGTGATCAAAAGGTGGACGGTAAGCCTGCACTTGACTACTTTATCGAGGACAACAAAATCACAGATGCCAGGGTTCTGGCTGATATTCGTGCTGCCGAAAGCGTGGGCACCGATGTGATTCTGTTTGATATTGCATCCAAGAGCCGTACCAGCAGTGCCGCCAAGCGTGATGTGATCACGATGGTTTTCCTGCGGGCATTCAATGAAAAGCTGGGCTATTCCTACCAGTATCCCCGCATGGCAGATCTGGAACGCAAGCTGGATGCCGAGGGCAAGCTTGACAAATTCAGGGAGCGCGTCAAAGAGCTGGAATGCAGCAGTTGGGATGATGCGGTGGCTGGCATTGATCTTGCACAGGATTCGTTTGTGCAGGCAATGGTCGAGCAGAACGTTATGAGCGAAGAAGCTGCCAGAAGTTGGTGTGACCGTGTGGGTGAAGAATACAGCATCAGCACGGAAGATTTCGCAAAGCTTGTCCGCAAGCATATCGAGAGTAAGGGCAACGACCACCATGTGGTTTTCTGCGTGGATGAGGTCGGTCAGTACATTGGCGATGATTCCAGCATGATGCTGGACCTCCAGACGCTGGAGCACGATCTGGCTGTTCAGTGCCACGGTAAGGCATGGATGCTGGTCACGGCACAGGAGGCCATTGACAAAATTCAGGTCGTTAACAATGTGGACTTCTCCAAGATTCAGGGACGCTTTGACACCCGGCTGTCCCTGTCCTCCAGCGATGTGGCAGAGGTCGTCAAAAAGCGTATCCTGAAAAAGAATGAAGCAGCGCAGGCAGAGCTGGAAGCTGTCTATCCGCATAAGATGGATGCGCTCAGCACCATTCTCAAGTTTACTGGCGATATGCCGGAAATGAAACTATACGAAAATCCGGCAGATTTTGCGGAAGTGTACCCCTTTGTGCCGTACCAGTTCAACCTGCTCGGCAAGGTTCTGGATGCGGTTCGTCTGTTCAGCAGCCCCGGCAAGAACAGCTCCTACGGCGAGCGTTCTATGCTGAGTATGTACCTGAGTACTGCAAAAAGCGTCCAGAATGAGGATGAAGGTATTCTGGTTCCGTTTAATGCGTTTTATCAGGGACTGTCCGCTCTGGTGGACCATGAGACCGCCATCGCTATCACAAATGCACAGCGCAATAACCTCCTGAACCCTGACCATGCAGAGGTATGTTTTGAAGTAGAAGTGCTCAAGGTCCTGTTCATGATCAAGAATGTGCAGGAGTTCAAGGCACCCACGGTACAGAATATCGCTACGCTGATGGCATCCCGGATGGACGAGGACCGTTACGGCTTGGAAAACCGCGTGGAAACAGCTTTGAAAAAGCTGGTGCAGCAGCAGTTGGTGCAGAATCTTGGCGACAACTATGTTTTCCTGACCAACGAAGAGCAAGAGGTCAACCGTGAGATCGCACAGCGTCAGGTCGAGGATTCCGAGATGAACCGGGAGCTTGCCACGCTGATCTTTGACGAAAACTATCATGCGGATAAATACCGCTATCCGTATCTGGGCAACCGGTACGCCTTTGGCTTTAACCGCAAGATCGACGAGTATGATGCACTTTCCCGCCCGGATAACACCATTACGGTCAAAATTATCACCTCGTATAATAAAATAGTAGTATTTATAGACCGCTCTCCAGCGGAATGCT
>ERZ1106951.3456-NODE-3456-length-11399-cov-2.789140_pt1 | contig 11399 bp, 9 predicted proteins | sample MGYA00403676_ERZ1106951 | MGnify/ENA primary metagenome ERZ1106951 (study PRJEB35170, sample SAMEA104062398) | human gut metagenome | biome: human gut; feature: human-associated habitat; material: faeces | place: Denmark | collected 2012-04-23 ...
AGATTGATAATCTGTGGTATAAGGCGGATTATGTGGGATATGAGAGCCTGGCAGAGGTACTTGTTTCGAAGCTTCTGGGCTGACTGATTTTGAAGAAGTTACGGAAAGAATTCAGTATATGGTAGAACAGGTTGAACGTATAACTGAGATTGAAGGTTTTGGCAAGTATATTACGGCAATGTTGGAGATTGATGCTTTTTTTGTAAATGAGGACAGACATACCAATAATATTGCTGTGATCTATAATGAAAAAACACAGCGATATTCGCTCAGCCCTTTATTTGACCAGGGACTTTGCATATTTGCAGATACCAGTGTGGACTATTCACTAGAATTATCCTACGAGGCTTGCCTGGAAAAAATAGAATCAAAACCTTTTAGCATGGATTTTGACATTCAGCTTGAGGCAGCAGAAGAAAAGGCAAAAGCAGAAGATCGTACTTTGGTGCAGGAATGTGTTACCGAGGAAGAGATTGCCAAAATTATTTCTCGATGGACAGGAATTCCGATCGCCAAACTTACGGAAGGCGAACGAGAAAAAACACTGCATTTGGAGGATGAATTGCACAAACGTGTCATTGGACAGGATGAGGCAGTAACAAAGATTACTGAATCAATTATCAGGTCTAAGGCAGGCATAAAGGATCCAAGTAAACCTATCGGTTCTTTCCTATTCTTAGGACCTACAGGTGTCGGAAAAACAGAACTTAGCAAGGCTTTGGCAGAAGCTGTGTTTGGTTCGGAAAAAGATATGATTCGCGTTGACATGTCGGAGTACATGGAGAAACAGAGCGTGTCGAAAATGATTGGTTCACCTCCGGGATATGTTGGTTATGAAGAGGGCGGACAGCTCAGCGAAAAGGTTCGCAGAAAGCCGTATTCGGTTCTTTTGTTTGACGAAATTGAAAAGGCACATCCGGATGTCTTTAATATGCTTTTGCAGGTGTTAGAGGATGGTCACATTACGGACGCCCACGGCAAAAAGGTGGATTTTAAAAATACGATTATCATTATGACATCAAATGCCGGCGCAAACCGGATTATTTCTCCAAAAACACTTGGCTTTGGACAGGTGAAGACGAGCGAGGAGGAATACAAGAAGATGAAGGAAGGCGTGATGGAAGAAGTGAAACATATCTTCAAGCCGGAGTTCATTAACCGTGTGGATGAAATGATTGTTTTCCATGCCCTTAATAAGGAAAATATAAAAGATATTACAAAGATTATGTTAAAGCAGTTTGCAAAACGAGTGAAAAACCAGATGGATATGGAACTTTGCATAGCAGACGATGTGGTTGATTTTATTTCCGATAAAGGCTTTGATAAAGATTACGGCGCAAGACCAATCCGCCGTGCTTTGCAGACCGAACTTGAGGACGTTTTGGCAGAGGCTGTGCTTATGGAAGATATTTCTATCGGAGATACGGTGGATGTTTCACTTTCTTGTGAAGGAACGAAGAAGAAAATTGTAGTAAAAAAGAAGACTTTTGCGGATGAGAAAAAGTGAAGAAAAAATCACAAAAAAGTAATGGCAAAATAAGTCGAAATATTGTATACTTGAAGTATAAAAAAGATGCTGCAATGAAAAGGCGTCAACGAGTGAACGAAGGAGGAATCACAAGATGGGCGTAGTAGAAGAATTGATTCGCAAAGATGCGGATGGGACGTTAAGCTTTGGCAATTATTTGCTGGATACGAAGACGAAAAAATCGGATTTTGCATTCGAGGGTGCAACCTACAAAATCAAGACCTTTAAGGAAATTACCAAATTGGAGAAGAATGGTACGTTAGTGTATGAATCGGTACCGGGTTCTACTGTAACAAAGTTTAAGGGTAATCCGGATGTGGTTGAGTTTGAAGTAGAAGCACCAAGCGATATCAGTTTCACGCTTGAGATGGAACCATCCACCGAGTATAAATTGGTTGTTGATGGTGTGTCGGCAGGAAGAATCCCGACAAATGTCGGAGGCAAACTCAATGCGAGTTTATCTTTGAACGAAGGCGCGAAATCCAGCGTTAAGATTGTAAAGTGCTGATAAGTATGGATACCTCGGAAAAGGAAATGAAGTGATTTTTGGGCACCGGCAAGAATTTGCCGGTGCTTCTGCACATTATATCGTGGGAAAGGTGACTATGGCGAAAGAAAAGACAGTATTTTTTTGTAAGGAATGTGGTTGTGAGTCCTCAAAGTGGGTTGGACAGTGCCCGGCATGCCATGAGTGGAATACGATGGTGGAAGCACCTGCTAATGGCAAGCGGGGAAGGACTTCTTTAAGTGGCGGACGCCGCTCTGTGCCGATGGCAGCAAAGCCTGCTAAAATGAATGAGATTGAGACGCAGAAAGAGTGCAGACGACCGACCGGTATGAAAGAATTGGACCGGGTTTTAGGCGGTGGTATCGTACCGGGCTCTTTGATTTTGGTAGGTGGTGATCCGGGAATCGGAAAATCCACTCTGCTTTTGCAGATGTGCCGTCTGGTGTCCGCTGAAGGTACGAAAGTGCTTTATGTCTCCGGTGAGGAATCGGCAAGACAGATTAAACTACGTGCCGAGCGGATTGGCAAATTTACGGATGATTTGTATTTGTTTTCAGAGACATGTATCGGTACCATTTTACAGGCGGTGGATGAGGTGAAGCCGGAGGTGTTGATTGTAGATTCGATTCAAACCGTTTTTGAGGAAAGTGTGGATGCGGCACCCGGCAGTGTAAGCCAGGTGCGCGAAATTACTTCGATACTTTTGCAGCTGGCAAAAAGTCAAAATATTACGATTTTTATTGTCGGTCATGTGACGAAAGAAGGAAATGTGGCTGGTCCGAGAATGTTAGAGCATATGGTGGATACGGTGCTTTATTTCGAGGGTGATAAAACGGCGATGTACCGGATGCTCCGGGGTGTCAAAAACCGTTTTGGTTCGACAAACGAAGTCGGTGTTTTTGAAATGCAGAATCAGGGCTTAGTGGAGGTGCCAAATCCTTCGGAATATCTGATGCAGGGACGTCTCCCAAATGAAGCCGGTTCTGTGGTTGCCTGTACGATGGAAGGCAGCCGGCCATTTCTTCTGGAGGTTCAGGCTCTCGTCTGCCAGACCAGTTTCCCGATGCCAAGGCGTACGGCGGTAGGGACAGATTATAACCGTGTGAATCTTTTGATGGCGGTACTGGAAAAGCGAATGGGGGTGCGGATGGCAGATTGCGATGCCTATGTAAATGTAGCAGGCGGCATGAGAGTTGTTGAACCGGCGTTAGACCTTGCACTTGTGGCGGCACTTTTGTCGAGTTATCATAACCGGAGTCTCCAAGACGGCATGCTTTTGTTTGGTGAGGTCGGACTGGTTGGTGAGGTGCGTGCGGTATCACAAGCGGAGCGTCGTGTAACAGAGGCAATCAAAACGGGCTACACGGTGTGTGTGCTGCCGGAGAGTAACCGTGTCTCTATTGAAAAAGCGGGTAATCTTGATACCCAAAAAATTAAACTTATTGGCGTTAGGCACGTGAGAGAACTGTTAGACTGCGCAGGTTTATAGAATTGTGTGTGCAGCTTGTGTAAAATATGATTGGATAAAGGAAGGATAAAAGAAATGAAACAACTTAAAGAATTATGGACACTTGTAAACAACTGGCTTGGCAATGGAAAAAAATGCATCATTGGTTTGGCGTTTCTCCTCGTTGGTTTTGTCATGAACTGGTTTTCTCATCCGGTAGAGGGACTTTCTCAGATTCCGTTTACCTTGATGACCGCCGGAGGTTTGTGCTTTGTCAATGCGTTGTTTTCGAAGTGGACAGATAAAAATATCAATTTGTTGTTCTTTGTCCTTGCTTTTATTTGCGTAATGGACCTTGGAATTGTTCTTCTCGATGGTGATTTCTCACAGTTTACCACGATGGTTACTGTTACCTGTGCCTGCACAGTTTTTTCATGGGCATTAAACTTTGCCCTTTTGCAGTCGGTAGAAGTAGACGGTGCTGCCAAGAAGATTGTAATGTCGTTTTTGGCAACGGTTTGCAGTGCCGTGATTATGGCAGCAGTGTTTGTTGGTTCGATTTGGCTGGCATCGTAAAATCTGTGGATTCTTTCAGTGAGACAACGTTATTTGTCTTAAAAGTCAAAAAGAGTTGCAGAAAATAAAATAGTAATGGAAACAAACGCAAATAAAACAACGCTTTTCCTTCAATTGATGAGAAAGCGTTGTTTTTTTGTCGGTTCTAAACTTGTTGGCTCCTCCCGCTGCGCGGGTCCCTCCTCATAATATTAATTAATATCATCGAAGAAGATAGGGAGTCTTTTTTTGAATAAGTCGAGGGCAATATTTGCTACTTCGCGCATCTGTGGGTGTGCATGGGAGTCACAACGCAGACGGAAGAAGTTACGCCAGGAGCGAAGATTCATTGTCACGACGATTTCTGTCTTTAAACTGTTTGGAAGTACCGAACGGGCTTCCTGTGGTGTGGCACCCAGTTCAATCAGCTCAAAGTAAGATTTCTCTGCATTTTCCATGGCACGCATCCATGCTTCGTATTTCTGTAAATCAGTTTCGTTGTTTAAATCATAAGAAAATCCACCGGCGATATCGATAACAGTAATTTCGTTGCCGAATTTGTCACCGGAGTAGTTACAGTAACGTGTGCTTTCCTGGCTGTAGCTGGCAATGCGGTGGCGTACAATTTCATGGGTAATACCGCGGTCACAAATCATACGGACTGTAACAGCCTCGTGTTCGATGACAGATTCATGTCCTCTTTTCAAAATATTGCGGATAAAACGTTCCGCAGACTCCTCTGTAATATTTCCCTCGCTCTTGTAGCATACACGTCCGATTTTCTCTATTTTACGAATCATTTCATCGTAATCTTTCATATCAATAATTTCTACACTGGGTTTTGTTACATTCATGATTCTTCTCCATTCTGTTCATCAATTTCTTAAGGCTTAGTATATAGTATGTGTCAGTTTTTTGCAAGCATAATACATTGACCGGTTTTTTGATTATAGATAAAATGTTATCAGGTATTAAAACAAATTAATGCAAAATTATATGTAAAGGGGAAGTGTTAGAATGAAAAGCAGAACCAAAGAAATGACGGCAAAAGCAGTACTTATTGCACTTTTGGTAAGTACAGCAGCCAGTCCGTTCCAAAGCAATATGGCATCATCAAAAGCTGTAGCAAAAAAAATTAGCGTGACGCTTAATAAAAAAACACTATCGCTAAAGACCGGACAAAGATATCGTTTGAAAGCGAAAAAGAAACCGGCAAAGGCGAAAGTTTCTTTTTCATCGTCAAAGCGCTCGGTGGTGTCAGTAAATAAAACGGGACTTGTCAAAGCGAAAAAGCCTGGAAAGGCTTCGATTACCGCGACTGTTAAATACAAAGGAAAAAAGAAAAAGGCAGTTTGTAAAGTGAGGGTTGTATCAAAAAGGAAGACAATCAATAAGCAGATACAACCATCTGCACCGGCAGCAAATACACAGCAGCCAGCACCAACGGCAACAGCAAAGCCGGTAATAACTGATCCGACTGCAACACCAAATGCTGCGCCTAAAGGAACACCGCGTGCAACGAAAACACCATCGCCTACGCCGGTAGAAATTACATATAAGGCCGATTATACAGTAGAACTTGGAAGTACCCTTGATGTGAAGAAAGAAGTAAAACCGTCGGAGGGAGTCATTACGGATTATAATGTTTCTACGTCGAATAATTATGTAGCAATTATTGATGCAAGAGGAAAGATAAAACCTCTGCACATTGGAAAGTGTACTCTCATTTTGACATCAAAGGCAGATGATACAAAAAAAGAAACTTATAAACTTTGTGTAACGGATGAATTTGTTGCGGAGGATGGTTATAATTTCTATAAAGAAGATATTGCACATGGCGAGGTATCGGATTTTACATATCATTCCCAATACCGTGAAAGCGGCGAAGGACATGCCAAGATTTATTTTCCACCGGATTATGATCCTAAAAATAAGACATATAATTTGTTGTTCTGTCTGCACGGTGGCGGACAAAATGAGGATTATTGGACTTGCGGAAGAAAGACTTCAGCCGGAGCCGGATGTCATGCAAATAATATTATGGACTATTTGTATGACACGAAAGAGGCGGAAGAGTGTATTGTAGTATTTCCGAATGGCAACATTAACTATAATAAAAGTAAAACATATCCAAATACAGAGCCTAATCCGGTTGTTCAGAATTCGTGGAGTAACTGTTATTTGTTCGAATATGAAGTGATTTATGATTTACTTCCGTATATGGAAAAAAATTATCCGGTAAAAAAAGGCGCTGCTCATACAGGTGTGTGCGGGCTGTCTATGGGCTGTGGAGAAGCCATTGAACTGGGGCTAAAACATCCGGATTTGTTCCAGTATATGGGATTCTTCTCGGCTGGACCATTTGCTTCAACCAATCAGACGATTGTAACAACACAAGAGGATGCCAATCGTCTGAACAGTCAGATTAAGTTGTGTTTCTTTATCACCGGACAGCAGGACCATATGATGGATGATAGTGCAAGAAGATTTGTTAATCAGTGTGATTTGCTTGGATTAAATAATATGTTTTTGGAAGTAAAAGGAACCGGTCATGATGACAGGTGCTGGGATCGTGCCTTTTACACTTTTATGCAATATGCTTTCAAATAAAAATTATTTCAGAAAATGATTGACATTGGTTTTGTTTTTTGGTAATATATTATTCGCTGGCAGTGGTTGTCGGCGAAAATGCGGAGTTGCTGGAATTGGCAGACAGGCATGACTAAGGATCATGTGCTCGTAGGGCGTGTGGGTTCAAGTCCCATACTCCGCATGTCATATAGATGCTGTATAGACGATGAAATCGGCTGTACAGCATTTTCTTATTTTAAGGAAAATGAGTGGCGTAATACGCTGTCGATGTTTCTTTACAGATAAGGCGTGATATGATACACTTTTTTATGCGGTACAAGGCTTTTGTATCACGAAAAAAATTAAGAAAATGGATAAGCAGCAAAATAGGAGGAACAAGATGAAACGAATTATTTCTATGTGTTTGTCAGCAGTGCTTTTGTTATCCCTTTGTGCGACGGGAGCAGCAAAGACAGCACAGGCAGAAGAAAAACAGAAAGTGATTGTAATTGATGCAGGACACCAGACTCGTGCGATGAGTGCAACGGAGCCGATTGGACCGGGCTCAAGTCAGAGAAAGGCAAAGGTGACCGGAGGAGCGAGTGGCTGTGTGACACATCTGCCGGAATATAAATTGAATCTTCAGGTGGCTAAAAAGTTACAGAAAGAATTGGTAAATCGTGGCTATAAAGTAATTATGGTGCGTACAAAAAATAATGTCCGCATGTCAAATGTGCAGCGTGCTAAAGTAGCGAACAAATACAAAGCGGACGCTTTTATCCGAATTCACGCAAACAGTGCGGGAAGTTCGAGTGTCAAAGGGGCACTGACGATAGCACCGGCGTCTAATAACCGTTACATGACAAAAGCAAACCGTAAGGCAAGCCAGAAGCTCTCTAAGAAGGTTTTAAAAGCTATGTGTAAAACGACAGGAGCAAAGAACCGTGGTGTTATGTACACGAACAGCATGACAGGCATCAACTGGTGTAAGGTTCCGGTTACAATTGTGGAAATGGGCTTTATGAGTAATCCAAGCGAGGACAGAAAGATGGCAAAAGCTTCTTATCAGAAGAAGATTGTCAAGGGAATTGCGGACGGAATTGATAACTTTTTTTAACAGAATATAAGTCCCTAAAGCACAAAAACCGCTTGCGAATCTCTGCCAAAATGGTAAAATAGATAGTATAAAAAATGAGTTTTTTTTACAGAAAGGCGGGGATTATCATGAATAAAGTGATTACGATTACAAGACAGTTTGGCAGTGGGGGAAGAGAAATCGGAAAGAAGTTAGCAGAGGCTTATGGAATTCCATTTTACGACAATGAAATCATTTCCCGTGCGGCAAAAGACACCGGTTTTGCAGAGGCGGCTTTTGAGCGCGCAGAAGATAAAGCAAGCAACAGTCTGCTTTATTCCATTGCGATGGGAATGAATGTATTTTCCAGTCAGGATGTCGGATTTTCCGGTTTGTCGTTAGATGACCGTATTTTCTTAGCGCAGTCGAAGGTGATTCGCAATGTAGCAAAAGAAGGTCCTTGCGTAATTGTTGGCAGATGTGCGGATTACATTTTGAAAAATCAGGAAAATGTAGTCAATCTGTTTATTCGCGCAACACTCGATTTCCGCATTAAACGTGCGATTGAGGTAGAGGGAATTCCGAAAGAAAAATCAGCAGAAATGGTTATGAAAAAAGATAAAAGCAGAGCGAACTATTATAAGTATCACTCTGGTGAACGCTGGGATAACGTGCTTAATTATGATTTTGCTATCCGTAGTGACTTGTGCGGAATTGATGGCACCGTTGCGTGTCTGAAAGCATATTTAGACCAGATGTAATAAGATTAAAGGAGAACGAAGACAATGAGTAAAAAAATTAGAACAAGATATGCACCGAGCCCGACCGGTAAAATGCATGTAGGCAATTTAAGAACAGCGTTATATGAGTACTTGATTGCAAAACATGAAGGCGGAGATTTCCTTCTACGTATTGAGGATACCGATCAGGAGCGTTATGTTGAAGGTGCTCTTGATTTGATTTATAAAACGATGGACCAGGCAGGACTTAAGCATGACGAAGGTCCGGACAAAGATGGCGGCTATGGCCCTTATGTACAGAGCGAGCGTGTAAAAACCGGTATATATCTTGAGTATGCGAAAAAACTCGTAGAAAAAGGAGAGGCATATTACTGTTTTTGTACAAAGGAAAGACTGCAGAAACTTCATGATGAAGCAGAAGCAAGAGGGGAAAAGGCTGCAAAGTACGACAAACATTGTCTTCACTTGACCAAAGAGGAAATTGAGGCAAATCTGGCAGCAGGTGTGCCGTATGTTATCCGCCAGAACAACCCGACGGAAGGAGAAACATCCTTTGATGATGTAATTTATGGAAAAATTACAGCACCAAATGATGAATTGGATGATATGATTCTGATTAAGTCAGATGGTTATCCAACCTATAACTTTGCCAATGTAATTGATGACCATTTGATGGAGATTACACATGTTGTCCGTGGAAATGAGTATCTGTCTTCCGCACCGAAGTACAATCGCCTGTATGAGGCTTTTGGATGGGAAGTGCCGGCCTATATTCATTGTCCGATTATTACGGATGAGGAGCATAAAAAGTTATCCAAACGCCGTGGTGATTCTTCCTTTGAGGATTTGGTAGAACTTGGATTTCTGCCGGAAGCAATTGTAAACTATGTTGCTTTACTTGGCTGGAGTCCGGTGGATGACCGTGAGATTTTCAGTTTGAAAGAACTGGAAGAAGTGTTTGACTATCATAGAATTAATAAATCACCGGCAGTATTTGATATTGTGAAACTTCGCTGGATGAATGGTGAATATATCAAGGCGATGTCCGATGATGCGTATTATGAACATGCACTTCCGATTATCAAAAAAGTGATTACCAAAGATTTGGATTTGAAAAAAATTGCGGATTTGGTAAAAACACGAATTGAAGTATTCCCGGATATTACAGAGAAGATTGATTTCTTTGAAGAATTGCCGGAATATGATGTGGCAATGTACACTCATAAGAAAATGAAAACAAACAGTGAAAATTCATTGGAAGTATTGAACGAGATGCTGCCACGATTAGAAGCATTACCGGATTTCTCATTTGAGAATGTAGAAAAAGTAGTAAAAGATTATGTGGCTGAAAAAGAATGTAAGAATGGATTGGCACTGTGGCCGCTTCGTACAGCGGTTTCCGGTAAACAGATGACACCGGGTGGTGCTTATGAGATTATGGACATTCTTGGAAAAGAAGAGTCATTAAAGCGAATTAGAAAAGGAATTGAGTTGCTTAATGGAGTGCAATAAAGAACAAAAAGAGGCAATTATGCATCGGGATGGACCTGCTATGGTATTAGCGGGTCCCGGTGCAGGAAAAACCTATGTTATTACCAATCGTGTGAAAGCATTGATTGATGAATATGGAGTCAAGCCGGAACAAATTCTTGTTGTAACATTTTCAAAAGCAGCGGCAGTGGAGATGAAGGAACGTTTTGAAATGCTGACGGGTGGACGGCGTCTGCCAGTCAGATTTGGAACGTTCCATTCTGTTTTTTTTCAGATTTTGCGGCTGGCGTATCATTATGAGGTAAAAGACATTGCAACTCCGGCATTAAAATACCGTTTTCTGGAAGAAACATTCAATGAAACCGGATATGAGGTGGACGATAAAAAAGAATTTCTTTCCGATATTGAAAAGGAAATCAGCCGTGTAAAAGGGGAAGGAATCGAGATAGACTGCTATTTTTCCTCGGCGTGTTCCGCCGAAATTTTCCAGAAAATGTACCGGGGGTATCAGGAAAAACTACAAAGACACCGTTGTCTTGATTTTGATGATATGGTAGTATATACATATCAGCTTCTAAAAGAGAGAGAAGATATCCGCAGACGCTGGCAGGCACAGTTTCGGTATTTACTGATTGATGAATTTCAGGATATCAACCGTTTGCAGTACGAGACGGTTTGTATGTTGGCAGAACCGGAGAATAATCTGTTTATTGTCGGGGATGATGACCAGTCAATCTATGGATTCCGCGGTGCTAAGCCGGGTATCATGCTTTCTTTCCCGAAACGCTTCCCGGACACGAAACAGATTGTGCTTGGCGTAAATTACCGTTGTTCGGATGAGATTATGAAAGCGGCAGAACGGCTGATTGGAAAAAATAATGAACGGTACGAAAAACATATTGTTGCAAACAAGGGCAAGGAACAGCCGGTGCATATGAAAAAATGCGAGAATTTACCGGATGAAGCCGAAAAGATTGTGGCGCAGATACAGTTGTATCAGAAAGAAGGCATTGACTATCAGGAGATGGCGGTGTTATTTCGGACGAATATGCAGATGCGTTTGCTAGCCGGAAAACTGATGGAACATGGAATTCCATTTACCATGCGGGAAAATCTTCCGAATTTATTTGATACTTGGATGGCAAAAGATATTATGTGCTATTTGCAGCTTGCACTTGGAAACCGGAGCCGTGAGAAATTTTTAAAGATTGCAAACCGCCCGGTCAGATACTTAAGCCGTACGGCTTTTACAGAATCAGAAGTAAGTTTTGATAAACTCCGTGCCTATTATGCGGTGAAAAATCAGGAGTGGATGGAAGAGCGAATCTGGAATTTTGAGTATGATTTAAAAAATCTGGCATCGCTTTCACCCTATGCGGCAATTCATTTTATACGAAAAGGCATTGGTTACGATGAATTTTTGAAGACTTATGCCGATGAGAGAAATGTAAATGCCGATGACTGGTTTGATGTGCTGGATGAAA
>ERZ1106951.3457-NODE-3457-length-11398-cov-7.400599_pt1 | contig 11398 bp, 5 predicted proteins | sample MGYA00403676_ERZ1106951 | MGnify/ENA primary metagenome ERZ1106951 (study PRJEB35170, sample SAMEA104062398) | human gut metagenome | biome: human gut; feature: human-associated habitat; material: faeces | place: Denmark | collected 2012-04-23 ...
CCGCCTGACCGACATGGCCAAGGGTATGCGCGAGGTCGCGGCCCTGCCCGACCCGGTGGGCGCAGTGCTGCGCAAAATTGTGCGCCCGAACGGTCTTTTGATCGAAAAAACCGCCGTGCCGATGGGTGTCATCGCCATCATCTACGAGAGCCGCCCCAACGTCACGAGCGACGCCGCCGCGCTGGCCATCAAGGCGGGCAGTGCGTGCATCCTGCGCTGCGGGCGCGACGCCTGGGCCAGCTGCCACGCCATCGTGGAGGCCCTGCGCGCCGGTCTGCGCAGGGTGCGCCTGCCGGAGTGCGCGGTGAGCCTCATCGAGGACACCTCCCACGCCAGCGCCAACGAGCTGATGACCGCGGACGGGCTGGTCGATCTGCTGATCCCCCGCGGCGGGGCCGGGCTGATCCGCGCCTGCGTCGAGAACGCAACCGTGCCCTGCATCCAGACCGGCACCGGCATCTGCCATGTCTACGTGGACAAGGCCGCCGATCTGGAGATGGCCGTGGATATTGTGGAAAACGCCAAGACGAGCCGCCCCAGCGTCTGCAACGCCGAGGAGGCGCTGCTGGTCCACAGGGACGTGGCAGCGCAGTTTTTGCCGATGCTGAAGGCCCGCCTTGTCGATGCCCGCGCCGCTGCCGGCATCACCCCGGTGGAGCTGCATCTGGACGCGCGCGCCGCGGCCATCATCGACGGTGTGCCCGCCGCGCCGCAGGACTTTGACACTGAGTATCTGGATTATAAGCTGAGCGTGGCCGTTGTGGATGATGTCGATGCGGCCATCGCCCACATTGCGAAGCATTCGACCCACCACAGCGAGGCCATCGTCACGGCGGACGCCGCGGCGGCACAGCGGTTCACGACCTGCGTGGACAGCGCGGCGGTCTACGTGAACGCCAGCACCCGCTTTACCGACGGCGGCGAGTTCGGCCTTGGCTGCGAGATGGGCATCAGCACCCAGAAGCTCCACGCCCGCGGCCCCATGGGGCTGGCCGAGCTGTGTACGTATAAATATATTGTGCACGGCAATGGGCAGGTCAGGGGCGGAAGCAGCGCGAAGATGAGCTGCTACACAAACAAATAAGGCTTCCCCCATTGGGGGAAGCTGTCAGCGGCCCCGTCCGCTGACTGATGAGGGCAGACCTTGCCGCTGCAGCCCGTTCACTGGCCGCTATGGCGGGCTTTGCCCTCATCCGGCCTCGGTCGGAGCCTCGGCCACCTTCTCCCGAGGGAGAAGGCTTCCATAACGTAAAAACACCTGCGTCCGAAAACGCAGGTGCTTTTATTTTACCCAATATTCATATCCACCGGCTTCGAGATCCCCTTGACGCTGCCGGAGCCTGTGTACTGCCATATATTGTGCTTGTAGCTGAAGCTCAGCGTGTCGCGGTACTGGGCGATCCAGATGTTGTACTTGCTGATGTTCGCAAAGTTCAGCGCGTTATAGAACCAGCTGGCATAGGAGTAAACGCCCGCGCTGTACCCCGCGCTGCGGATCGTCTCGCAGAAGGCGACGGCGCAGGCCGTGCGCTCGGCGGCGCTCAGGGCATTGGCGCGCCCGCCGCCGACACTCTCTGTGTCGTAGTAGACGCCCAGCGGCAGGCTGTAGCCTCTGACCAGGCTCAGCACCATGCTGGCCTCCTCGACGGCCTCGGCCTCGTTGATGGCCTGGCTGTAGAAGTAAACGCCGACGCGCAGGCCCGCGTTGATCGCGCCCTGAATGTTCCGGCGATATGTAGAATCCTCAACCAGCGCACCGCTGCCGTAGCCGCGGTAGCCGCAGCGGATGATGGCAAACGTGATGCCGTCCGCCTTGACGGCGTTCCAGTCAATGCTGCCCTGGAACTTCGAGACATCAATGCCGCGGGCCGTGCGGTTCAGTGCGCCGTCCGCCGCAAAGGTGTAGACATTGCCCTGAATGACCTGCTGGCCCGTGACGGGCTGGTGGGTGGACGGGTCGTAATAATACGTTGCGCCGTCAATATCCTGCCAGCCGGTGTACTCGTATATCGTGGTGGTCGCGCTGGTCACGGCAAAGCCGTAGTTGGCCAGCTCCTGCACCGCAATGTTATCCGGCCAGCCCGCCGTCGGGTCGGGCACCTGGGTGGGTGCTTGCGTCGGAGCCGCTGTCGGGGCTTCCGTAGGGGCTGCTGTCGGGGCAGGCGTTTGCGTTTCGGCGGGGGTCTCCGTCGGGGCCTCGGTGGGGGCGGGCGTCGCCTCCGGGGTCGGCTCGGGCGTGCTCTCGGGGGTCGGTTCCGGCGTGGGGTCCGCCGGGACAGGGGTCTCCTCGGCAGCCGGGGTGGCCCCGTCGGTGTCCTCCTGTACGGTCACCGGCTCGTCCGCGCGGTGTACCCACGCCATGCGGGTGTTGGCCGCACCCAGCAGCGTGACGGAATCCGCCGCGCCCGGCAGCCAGGCCGCCGTGGCCGTGTTGGCGGCGTAGCTCGTATCGCGCACTGCGCCAATCAGGTCCTTCGTGCCGTCCTGATAAACGGGCAGGTAGGGCGTCTCGGTGCCGTCGGCCAGCAGCAGATGTCCGCTGCTGCTCAGCTTGGCTGTGTAGCTCGTCCTGCTGCCGGTCTCGGTCCTGGCGCTGTCGGCGTAGGTCACGGTGTCGGTGACCTCGTTGACGATGGGGGCCGAGCCCGCGTTGCTGACGCCGGAGTCCTCGGCACTCTCGTTGACCTGGCTTGCCTGGACGATCTTCTCTTTAACGGCCTTGACGTCCGCCTTGTAGACGACCTTTTCTTTGACTGTCACGGTCTGAGCCTCGGGCTGCGTGTAGCCCTCGATGGGCTGGACCGCCAGCGTGTAGTCGCCGGGGGTCACGTCCTCGGCCAGCGCGGTGCCGGTCTCGGTATCCAGCTCGTAATCCGTGGCATTGCCCTTGGCGTCGGTCAGCGTGATGGTTGCCGCCACGCCCAGCAGCGGGGTCTTTTCGTTCTCGGCGTCATCCTCCTTCGCGCTTTTGGACGGCGTCGGGGACGGCGAGGCGGACGCATCGGGCGTGGGGCTGGGCTCGGGGGCGTTCTCGACGTAGAGCGTCACACCGACGTCCTGTTGGATGACGCTGGCCTCCATCGTCAGCGGCTTGTCCGGCTCCGGCGTGGGGCTCGGCGTCGGGGAAGGGGTCGGCGTGGCCGCCGTCTCGGGGGTGGCCGTCACGATGGGCGTGGGGCTGGGCTCGGGCGCGGAGAGCGGACCGACGCTGGCCGCAAACGCGCCCAGGCCGATGCTGGCGGTCAGCACCACCGCCGTGCCGCCCGCGGCCAGCTTATACAGCGGCAGTCGCGCAAAGGTGCTGCCGGAGAAATACCGCATGGGGTTCTTTTTATTAAACATTCCTGTTCCTCACAGTTAAAAAGCGATAAACTATTACAAAATGAATCATACCACGAAAAAAGCCCCCGCCGCAAGTGGGCAGGGGTGGAAAAGTGCACAGAAAAACGCCGAAATTTTCAACATTCATAGGGCCTGTTTGTGGATAATTGTGACACCGCGGACACAACTTTCCGGGCATCTAGTGGTCGCGGCTGCTGTCAGGCGCCAGCAGTTGTATTGGGCAAAAATTCCTCCACCAATAAATCGACACACGCACCGTAGCTGCACTCCGGCCCCGCAAGAAACGGCCAGCGCCCGGTCAGCGGGTCGCAGAGGTGGCTGTACCCCGCAAAAATTTCGTTTTTGTACTGTTTATTATAGAAGGATAGCACCATGCTTGCAAGCCGGTTGCCTTCCCACGCGGGGGAGGGCTTAGGGGGACTGGATTTTTACGTTGGATTTGCTATAATAAGCGTAAAGGATGCAGGCATCGACCCCTGCAGCAAACGGAGAGCAATATAAGAGGTAAACACCATGCAATACGTCAATTTCGGCACCACAGGCTTACAAATCTCCCGCCTTGGGTTTGGCGGCATTCCCATTCAGCGCATCGACCAGCCCGGCACGCGGGAGCTGCTGATCGCCGCGCATAAGGCGGGCATCAATTACATCGACACTGCCCGCGCCTACACGGTCAGCGAGGCATGGATCGGCCAGTCGCTGGAGGAGGCCGGGCTGCGGGATGACTTCATTCTGGCGACCAAATGCCGCGCGCTGACCAAAGCCGACATGGAGGCCGAGATCGCCACGAGCCTGAAAAACCTGCGCACCGACCACATCGAGCTGTTCCAGTTCCACAACCCGAGCCTCGACGGCCTGAAAACCATTCTGGCGCCCGGCGGCGCAATGGAGGCGCTGCTCGAGGCAAAGGCCAGGGGCATCGTCGGGCACATCGGCATCACAGCGCACCTGGCCGCTGTGTTTGAGGCCGCGCTGGACATCCCCGAGATCGAGACGATCATGTTCCCGTACAACATCGTGGAGCAGCAGGGCAGGGAGCTGATCGACCGCTGCGCCGCGGCGGGCAAGGGCTTTATCGACATGAAGCCGCTGGCGGGCGGTGCCATTGAGGATGGCCGCCTGGCACTGCGGTACGTGCTGTCCAACCCGGCAGTCACGGTGTCCATCCCCGGCATGGCGACGGTGGAGGAGCTGAACGCCAACGTGGCGGGCGCGGCCAACACCGCCCCGCTCACGCCCGAGGAGGAGGCCGCCTGCCAGAAGGTGCGCGACGCGCTGGGCACCCAGTTCTGCCGCCGCTGCAACTACTGTGCGCCCTGTACGGTGGGGATTTCCATCCCCAGCGTGTTCCTGTTCCAGGGGTATCTGAACCGCTACGGCCTGCAGCAGTGGGGCCGCGAGCGCTATGCGACGCTGCAGACCAAGGCCGGTGCCTGCATCCGGTGCGGTGCCTGTGAGCCGCGCTGCCCGTACAACCTGCCGATCCGGCAGATGATGCAGAAGGCCGCGGAGGATTTTGGGGAGTAAGGGTAGATAAAACAAGGCGTAGGGGCGGATTCCATATCCGCCCGTGGGGGCTTTCGCAGCCGCAAGCTGCCCGGGCGCATATAGAATGCACCCCTACAGGGTCAACAGAATAAAGCGGCCTTCCCACAATCGCACATTTGCCGGTAAGCCGCGGGCCGGGCATGTGCGGCCCCTACCGAGTTACAGCCCGTAAATGGGCAATCAGGATGAACTCTGCCCTCATCAGTCCGCTTCGCGGCCAGCTTCCCCCACGGGGGAAGCCTTTTTTTGTTTCTGAATATTGTTTTTTGCTAGGCGAACGTGTATAATTTAATCTGTATAATTTTGTGCAATAATGTGAGGAATGAGTGCTATGCTTTCCGACCCCCAGCTGCATTATCTTGATAACGCCGCCACGTCCCGGGTGGACCCGGCGGTGGCGCAGGCCGTCAGCGAGGCGCTGACTGAGCTTTGGGCCAACCCCAGCAGCCTGTATGACCCCGCCGTTGCCGCGCAGGATGCCATTGCCGCGGCCCGCGCCCGCGTGGCCAAAACGCTGCACTGCCGCAGCGATGAAATCTACTTCACGGCCTGCGGCAGTGAGGGCAACAACATGGCCGTGACCGGCGCGGCCCGCCCGCGTAAGCACTGGGGCAATAAGATCGTCGTCACGGGCTTTGAACACCCCAGCGTGCAGCGCCCCATCCGCGCATTGAAGGACGAGGGCTTCACCGTCGTCGAGGTCATGCCCGGGGCGGACGGACGCATTGACACGCAGAAATTCCTGGCCGAGATCGACAAAAACACGGTGCTGGCCGCCTGCATGGCCGTCAACAACGAGACCGGCGCCGTGCAGGACATCGCGGCGCTGGGCAAGGGCATCAAGGCGCGCAACAGCCGCACCCACTTCCATGTGGACGCCGTGCAGGCGTGGCTGCGCATGCCCATCGACCTGCAGAAATGGCGCGAGGTCGATACGCTCTCCGTCTCCGGCCACAAGGTCCACGCGCCCAAGGGCGTCGGCGCACTGTTCATCCGGGACAGCCAGCGCCAGACGCTCAAACCGCCCTATCTCGGCGGCCATCAGGAGCGCGGCCTGCGCCCCGGCACCGAGAACACGCCCTACATTGTGGGTCTCGGCGTGGCCGCCGCGCAGGGCCAGCAGAAGCTGCGCCCCCGCATTGCACACATTGCCGCGCTGAATCGGCAGCTGCGCGCGGGGCTTGAAGAATTGGACGGCATCACGCTCAATTCGCCCGACGACGCGGTGGGGGAGATCGTGAATTTCTCCACCGGCTGCATCAACAGCCAGACCTTCATCAACTACCTGAACACCCGCGCGGTCTATGTCTCGGGCGGCTCTGCCTGCGACAAGGGCGAGCCGAACCACACCCTGCTGGCCATGGGCTGCGCCGACCTGACCGTCCGCACCGCCCTGCGCGTGAGCTTCTGCGCCGATAACACCGCCGAGGATGTGGACGCGCTGCTGGCGGGGCTGCGGGATGGATTACAGGAATTGCAGCATATTTGAACGGCACATCCATTTTGAAAGGAACCATTTTATGAAAGAACTCATCCTCGCCTATCAGGGCGAAATGACGCTGAAGGGCCTGAACCGCGGCAAGTTTGAGGCGCGGCTGGCCAAGACCATCCGCTGGCGGCTGGAGCCGCTGGGCAAGTTCAAGGTCTATCAGGCCCAGAGCACCGTTTTCATCGAGCCGAAGGAGGAGGGCCTCGACATGGACGAGGCGTTCCGCCGCGTGTCCCATGTGTTCGGCATCGTGAAGCTGAGCCGCGCCGTCGAGTGCCCGAAGGACTTTGCCGCAATATGCGAGACCGCCGAGGCGTATCTCGGCGAGACGCTGCGCGGCATCCGCACCTTCAAGGTCGAGGCCAAGCGCGCCGACAAGACCTACCCGATGAAGAGCCCCGAGATCTGCCGCGAGCTGGGTGCCTACCTGCTGGACAAGCACCATCATCTGCGCGTCGACGTGCATAACCCGCAGCTGGAGATCATGGTGGAAATTCGCGACTACGCCGCCTATGTCCACGGCCCCAAGGTCGAGGCCGCGGGCGGTCTGCCCGTCGGCACGAGCGGGCGCGCGCTGAACCTGCTGTCCGGCGGCATCGACAGCCCCGTCGCCGCATGGTGCATGGCGCGCCGCGGTCTGGCACTGCACCACATCCACTTTGCCAGCCCGCCGTACACGAGCCTGCGCGCCAAGCTGAAAGTGCGCGACCTGGCCCGCGAGCTGGTCGAGTACACCGGCAACTGCACGCTGTTCGTCGTGCCCTACACGAAGCCGCAGGAGTATATCCGTGACAACGCGCCCGACGTGCTGTTCACGGTTCTGATGCGCCGCAGCATGCTGCGCATTGCCAATCAGGTGGCGAAAAAGCTCGAGCTGCAGGCCCTCATCACCGGCGAGAGTCTGGCTCAGGTCGCCAGCCAGACCATGGCCGCGCTGGCCTGCACAGACCAGGCGCAGGACCTGCCCGTGCTGCGCCCCTGCATCGGCATGGACAAGATCGAAATCATCAATATTTCGCGTAAGATCGGTACATTTGAGACGTCCATCGAGCCGTATGAGGACTGCTGCACGATCTTTACCCCGCCGCACCCCAAGACGAACCCGACGCTGGACGAGATCTTGGCCGCCGAAGCCGCTATGCCCGGCCTGGCCGCGCTGGAAGCCGAGGCCGCCGAGAACGTCGAGAAAATCTATATCCGCATGGGAGATGACGAGCTGCTGTGACTGCTGAAATTATCTGCGTAGGTACGGAACTTCTGCTGGGCGACATCCTGAACACCAACGCGCAGTTTTTAAGCCGCGAGCTGGCCGAGCTCGGTATCAGCGTGATGCACCAGCATGTCATCGGCGATAATCCCGCCCGCCTGAAGGAGCTGGTTTTGCAGGCGAAAAGCCGCAGCGACCTGCTCGTCTTTTCGGGCGGTCTCGGCCCCACCGAGGACGATCTGACGAAGGAGACCGTGGCCGAGGCGTTCGGCGATACGCTGGCCTTTGACGAGGGCGAGTGGCAGAAGATCATCGACTTTTTTGCCCGGACAAACAGACGCCCCACGCCGAACAACCGCAAGCAGGCCATGTGCCCGACGGTGGGCCACAAGCTCATCAACGACCACGGCACGGCCCCCGGCGCGTGGTTTGAGGACGCCGACGGCCACTGCGCTGCGCTGATGCCCGGCGTTCCGCGGGAGATGAAGGCCATGTGGGCCGAGCAGGTCCGCCCGATTCTGCTGAAACGGCAAAACTGCACGATCCACAGCCGCACGCTGCGGGTGCTGGGCGGCGAGAGCGCCATTGCCAGCAAGGTCGCACCGCTGTTTGAGGCCGCGAACCCTACCGCCGCCATCTACTGCAAGACCGGCGAGTGCGAGATCCGCGTGACGGCCCGCGAGGCCACCGAGCAGGCCGCCGAGGCCGCCTGCAATGCCCGCATTGCGGAGTTTAAAGAGATTCTCGGCACAGCCGCCTACGATGTGGACGTGCCCGCGCTGGAATATACGGTGGTACGCGCTTTGCGGGAGCACGGCTTGCACGCCGCCGCGGCGGAGAGCTGCACCGGCGGCATGATCGCTGAGCGGCTGACGAACGTGCCCGGCTCCAGCGAGGTGTTCGGCTACGGCTTTGTCACCTACGCCGAGGCCGCCAAGCAAAAGCTGCTGGGTGTGGATGCGGCTGTCATTGAAAAGTACAACGTCGTGTCCGGCCCTGTGGCCGCAGCCATGGCCTTTGGCGCTGCCCGGGAATCCGGTGCAGAGCTGGCCGTGGGCATCACGGGACTGGCCGGACCCGGCGGCGCACTGCCCGGCAAGCCGGTGGGTACGGTCTATCTGGCCGGTGCCGACACCCGCACGGACACGGGGTATTTAATGCGCCTGACCCTGGGCGGCTATCAGGACCGCCAGATCATCCGCACCCGCGCCGCCCTGTACGCGCTGGATATGCTCCGCCGCATGGCGCTGGGCCTCGATGTGCCGGACAGCGTGCGTTTCACGCCGGAGACGGCGGACAGAGATTTAGATATTTAAAACGCAAAACCGTAGGGGCGCATTCTATATGCGCCCGGCCCGTTTGCGGCAGTAGAAAGCTTCCCCGGGCGGATATGGAATCCGCCCCTACGGACAAGCTCGGCAACATTTCCAAACAAAGAAAGGTTCCACCATGGTCAACACTCAACTGAAAATCCTGCGTGTTTTCGGGCCCACGGGCGCGGAGGTATCCTCCGTGCTGCGGGGCATCCGGGATGATGGCTGCCCCGGCCTGCGTCTGCTGGAACGGGACGGCGAGTTTGCCATCTGTGTGCAGGTCAGCGCCCCCAACCGCGCCATGGCGGAGCAATACTGCGATAAATGGGCCGCGCGGCTGCGCGCCAAGTTCGGCGACGATGTCTTTGCCGAGGGGGAGACCAGCCTGGCCCAGGCCACGCTGGACGCTCTGCTGGAAAAACGCAAGCTGCTGGTTGCCGTGGACGAGCCGACGGGCCGCCTGCTGGGCAGCCTTTTGCAGCCGTTGCCCCACAGCGAGGCCGTCTTTGACTTTGGCACCGAAAGCTACGCCGACCCGCAGAAATCCCGCCGCATCACCGTGCCGGAGCAGCTGCTCCGGCGCTTCCCCGGCGACATTGTGCAGGCCGCAGCAGGCCGTGCGCTGGCCGCGCTGCAGGTAACGGGCGCGGATTACGCTGCCGCCTACATGCCCGCCAGCGTCGGCCAGTGCCCCTTTGTGCTGGTGTGTGACCGCCGCGGCGCGGTGGCCTGCGCCCTGCCGCCCGATATGAACGATACCTTCATCGGCAACCAGATCCTGGACCTGCTGCGCCGCCGTTTGTTCGGCCTGCAGCTGACAGATTCCTGCATCACGTTCCGCCCCGGCCATGACCGGCCGCTGCTCGTTGTGTCGGAGGCCGCCCGGAGCCGCGGCAACACGGTGCGGTTCTCGCTGCGCCGCCGCACGCCGCCCACGCGGGACGCCGACCATACCGCCGATTTTGAGCCGATGCTCGATTTTGACCGGCCCGCGCCGGTCAGCCCGCCGAGCTTCCCGCAGCCGGAGCAGTCTGCCGCGCCCGACCCCGCGGCCCCGCACCGCACGCTGCACCGCCGCGACGCCGCCGCGACGCCGCCCGAGGTCTCCGAGCCGACAGGCGTCATCCGCTTTGAAACGGACGCGGACACGCAGGCAGCGGCCCCGGAGCCGGCCCGGACGTCCGGACCGGAAGCGCCGCGGCACGCCCGCATCCGCCGTGCCCGGCCCGTGGAGCCGCCCGCCCCGGCGGACGAAGCACCTCTGCCCGACGTCCCGCAGGGCCGTGCCCCCGCACCGTCGGTGCTGGACGATGACATCCCCGACTTCTCCGCGGATCTTGACCCCGCCGCCATCGCCGCCGCGCAGGCTGCCGATGACGCCGCCGAGGCCGCGGGCAAGAGCGCCAGCGTTGAGGACTTTACCCGCGCTGCGACCCAGCTGTTTGACGCCAGCGCCGTTGAGGAGGCCGCCGCAGAAAAGGCCGCGCAGAAAACCGACAAAAAGCGCCGCCGCAAGGCCGAAAAGCCCGAGAGCGGGCCGGTGCAGCCCAGCATCAAGAACCGCAGCCTTGAGATCATTGAAAAGAGCGAGCGCCGCCGCAGACGCACCGTTATTCTGGGGCTTGTCGTGCTGGCGCTGGTGCTTGTACTGGGCGGCGGGGCGCTGTGGCTGTTCCTGCGCTGCGATCTGGGCGCACGCCCCGCAGCCAAAAGCTACGGCACGGCGCTCTACGATACGACCGCCGAGAGCTACCTGGGCAAGGCGCTGGAGCGCCGCCCCGGCGTCGTCGGCTATCTGGGCTGGCCCGGGCTGAACGGCGCACTGGTTTACGCCGCCGACACGCCCGACCCGGAAACGCCCGAGAGCGGCGAGGCACCGTCCATCGTCCGCTTTGCCACGCCCAGCGCACTGGACGCCGCCACCCCCGGCAACACCGTGGTGGAATGCACGGGCAGCGACTACAAGGCGCTGGCCGACGAGGATACGCTCAAACAGAACAGCGGCTTCACGCTGTACACGGCGGGCGGTGTCTACCGCTTCAAGGCCATCGCGGTCTACTATTTTGACCCGTCCGAGCAGGGCGCGGGCGCATTTGACCTGTACGGCAGCACCGACCTGTCGAGCTATTACGACTACCTGACCTTCGTCGCGGGCATTCAGGCCCGCAGCCTGTTTGACACCGGCGTTGACGTGGGTGACGACTCCCGCTTCCTGACCGTGACGACCCACAGTGACGAGAGCGGTGTGCTGCTCTGCATCACGGGGCGGCTGATCCGCGAGGGAGAGGCAGAGCTTTTAAACACCTCGGCCATCGCGGCAGCGGAGGAGCCGCTGCTGACGGCGGCCCAGTATGAGCGCAAGGGCCAGCCGATGCCGACGGTCAGCACGCTGGTGCAGGCCAGTGTGGACCGCTACGCCCAGCAGAGCACCGCCGCCCAGGCCGCCCGCAAGAACGGCGGCACGGGCAGCGACACCGCCGCGGACACGGCGGACCTGGC
>ERZ1106951.3470-NODE-3470-length-11363-cov-11.298019_pt1 | contig 11363 bp, 10 predicted proteins | sample MGYA00403676_ERZ1106951 | MGnify/ENA primary metagenome ERZ1106951 (study PRJEB35170, sample SAMEA104062398) | human gut metagenome | biome: human gut; feature: human-associated habitat; material: faeces | place: Denmark | collected 2012-04-23 ...
GCCAAAGGGTCTTCGACCCTCTGGACTCCCTTTCGCGCGATTGAGTTGACTTCACTTTCATACTGCTTCCGCGTGTTTATACAGGATAACGAAAACGACCGAACCCGCTTCACCGCGCCGTTCGGTCGTTTTTGATGCCCATTTTCCGCAGCAGGAACGCTGCAATCTTCCTTCCCCAGTGCTGCCGTTCCAGATGCGCCACGGGCAGTTCTTTCACGCGGTAATCCTGCTGTGCCAGCCACACGTCCAGCAGCCGCTCCGCCAGAAAACCATGCACCCGCTTATCCCGTGCGCTGTAGCCCGTCGTGTCAATTTCCGCCGCGTCCAGCAGGGGGAAGAGCCACGATGCATAGCTTTGCAGCGCGTCCCGGCGCATCAGCATCAGGTTGAACCGATGCCCGGATCGGCGCGCCATCACGCGGTCAAACACGCGCTCCTGCCCCGGATGCAGCCGCGCAAGCGCCGCCCGCGCCTTCCACAGATCCTCCTCGTGGTGCGCATGGGCATACTGCGTGAAGTTCGTTTCCAGCCAGTAGTGCCGCTTTTTCGGCAAAAAAATATCCGCCGTATCAAGCAGGGGCAGCAGCTGCGCGCGCGTCAGAATGCGCTTTTGCGGGCAGCCTGTCCTGCGGAGGGAGAAGTACCGCCGATAATGGCACAAGCCGTACCAGTCCGCATCAACATTGTGCGCCATCCAGTACAGCACCGTCAGTTCGCAGTAGCTGCCGTTCTTCGCGCTGATATTTTCGCCCGTGTCGTCGCGCATCAGCCTCAGCGGCGGATGAATCGCCGCGCCCGCCTGAATTGGCGTATACAGCGCATCTGTCGGCAGCGCGTACTTTTCGTGCAGCGCCACGGCAAAAAAGATGCGCGGCTGTTGCATGCTTCTCCCCCCCTTCCTACGCTGCATTGTACCATGCTCCATGCCTTCCGTCAACAGCGAATGCGGACGGAAGTTGTAAATTTTCCATTCTTCTGCCGGTTTTCGTTGACAATCGCCTTCTTTTTATGCTATTCTTCAGGTTGGAGTATCATAGAAAGGAATGGCATTGATTATGAAGAAATGGCTGATAGCGCTGCTGACGCTGCTCGCGCTGAGCCTGAGCGTTGCCTTCGCCGCGGAAGCGAATGATATCACCGAGGACTGCAAGTTCAAGGTGTGCAGTTCCGGGCGGAAATACACGCTGATGACGGACAAGAAGTATACCTCTTACTGGGAGAGCAACAAAATCAAAACCCCATGGATCGCAATTACCGCGCCGGAGGGCAAGCCAATTGCCGGGCTTTATGTCTGCTTCGGCAACATGCCTGAATCGTGGGAAATCCAGACCAGCGACGACGGGAAGGACTGGTTCACCGCCGTGCCGGGCGACACGCGCTTCCTCCACGCGTATGTTGCGCTGCCGCAGCCCGCGCAGCATGTCCGCTTGGCGGTGACAAGCGAGAAGAAAACCGCCCTGCGCATCAACGACCTGTTTGTGCTTTCTGAGGGCGATTTGCCTGACTGGGTGCAGGTATGGCAGCCGACGGAGGAGAAGGCGGATATCCTCTTCCTCTCCACGCACCCGGATGATGAGCTGATTTTCTTCGGCGGCGCAATTCCCACCTACGCCGTCGAGCAGCAGCGCAAGGTGGTTGTGGCGTACTTCACCCGTTCCAACACCACCCGCTCCTCCGAGCTGCTCAACGGTCTGTGGCACATGGGCGTTCGGACGTATCCGGTCATTGGCACTTTCAAGGACAGCTATGCCAAAAATCTCAAAGCAGCCTATAAATCTGCGGGCGGCAAAGGCAAAGTCAACGAATGGATTGTGGGGCTGTATCGGCAGTACAAACCGGAAGTCGTTGTAACGCAGGACACCAATGGCGAGTATGGCCACAAGCAGCACATGATGATTGCTGACGCCGCTCAGAACTGCATTGCATTGGCAGCAAACGAGGATGAGTTCACCGCGTCCACCATTGCATACGGCACTTGGCAGGTCAAAAAGCTGTACCTGCACCTGTACCCCGAAAATCAGATTACGTTTGACTGGACGGTTCCGCTCAAGAGCATGAATGGCGCGACCGGCATCGAGCTGGCGGAAGAAGCCTATACCCTGCACAAGACGCAGGCCTCCTCCGGCATGAGCGTCACCGAAACAGGCACGAAGTACGACAACCGCGTGTTTGGTCTGGCGTTCACGACCGTAGGCGAGGATGTCCGCAAAGACGACTTCCTCGAAAACATCTACGACGCGCCCGGTTCTTACGATGCGGCGGCAAACAACGTAGAGGCCACGCCCGCGCCCACCGAAGTGCCCGCATACATGGCGCACATGCCCGCCCTCAACGCCAAGGGTTTCCTCGATGAAGGCGAATACCTCTACTCTTCCGAGGACGAGGGACTGTGGATTTACGTCAGCCAGACCAGCAAAGTCATCATCCAGCGCAAATACGACGCAACGCAGCCGCTGACGTGGTTTGAGGCGGATCTGTACGGCGATTTGGACGCAGGCGAAATGCTCCGCACGGTGCAAAACGACCCGGAGAAGATGGGCAAAGTGCGTGTGGACGCAACAGAAACCGCAAAGAAGCACAACGTCGTTTTTGCGATGAACACGGACTACTACACTTACCGCGTCGCCGTGAACAACAACCGCCACACGGGCATTGTCATCCGCGATGGGCGCATTCTCTACGACGACCCGTACACCGAAAAGCAGGTAACGAATTCCATGTTCCCGAATCTGGACATGCTGGCGTTCATGCCTGACGGCAGCCTTAAAGTCTACCACAGCTGGGAAAAGACGGCGCAGGAGTTCATCGACGAGGGTGTACAGACGGTGTACTCCTTCGGCCCGTATCTGCTGCTGGACGGCAAAGTGTCCGAGCGCGCCTACGCCAACAACGAGAACAAGAATCCGCGCTGCGCCATCGGCATGGTCGAACCCGGTCACTACGTCGCCATCATGTGCGAAGGGCGCCTGAAGCGCTCTGCAGGCGTTACCATCAGCTATTTGGCGAAGATGATGCGCGCTAAGGGCTGTCAGGTCGCCTTCAACATGGACGGCGGGCAGACGGCAGTGATGGTCTTCATGGGCAAGCAGCTCAACCAGATTGGCGCTTACGACGGCGGCAAGACCAACTCCCGCCCGACAAGCGAAGTGCTGGGCTTCGGCACATCCGAGCAGGTCGGGACGTACGAAGTGCAATAAACATACGATATCGGGGCAGAAGAACGCGCTTCTGCCCTGTTTTTTCCCGAAAAAATCGCGAAATTACGGCTCTCACCCTTGACGTGACAAGCACCAAAATGCTATAATAAAGCGTTTTCAAGCTACTATTTCGCGGGAAATGCCGGTTTGCGGCGCTTCCCTGACTTTTTCAGGAGGGATTTTCTGATGTCTGGGCATTCCAAGTGGCATAATATTCAGGCGAAGAAGGGCAAGGCGGATGCTGCCCGCGGCGCTGTTTTCACCAAGATTGGCCGTGAAATCGCGATTGCTGTGCGCGATGGCGGCGCAAACCCCGAATCCAACGGCAAGCTGCGCGACATCATTGCCAAGGCGAAAGCCAACAATATGCCGAATGACAATATTCAGCGCTCCATCAAGAAGGCGAGCGGTGAACTGTCCAACGTGACCTACGAGCAGATCACCTATGAAGGCTATGCGCCCGGCGGCGTTGCGGTCATCGTTGATACCATCACCGACAACCGCAACCGTACCGCTTCCGACGTGCGCCACTGCTTTGCCAAGAACGGCGGCAACCTCGGCACGACCGGCTCCGTCAGCTTCATGTTCGACGAGAAGGGCGTTCTGGTGGTGGAGCGCACCCCCGGTTCGGACGAAGAAGAAATGATGATGATGGCGCTGGACGCCGGTGCGGAAGACATGAAGGTGGATGACGACGCCTACGAAATCTACACCGCGCCGAACGACTTCTCCACCGTCCGCGAAGCGCTGGAGAAGCAGGGCGTCACCTTCCTGACCGCTGAAGTGGACAAGATTCCGCAGAACACGGTTGCGCTGCCCGACGAAGAAACGATCCAGAAGATTCAGAAGCTGCTGGAGATGCTGGAGGACAACGACGACGTGCAGAACGTGTATCACAATGCCGAGCTGCCGGAAGAAGAGGACGACGAGGACTAATCCTCCGTCGATTTTCACCGCCCCCTGCCGAGGAATTTTCCTTCTCGGCAGGGGGATTTTTTGTCTAATTTCTGATACTATTTCCAGATTCACCCGCGTCATCTGCTTGCGCCTTTTGCAATGTCCTATTATTCCGCCCAAAACAAAAAACGCCGCAGATTTCTCTGCGGCGTTCGTGGCTCAAATAGGATTCGAACCTATGACACTTCGGGTATGAACCGAATGCTCTGGCCAGCTGAGCTATTGAGCCAAATGGTTGCGGGGGTAGGACTTGAACCTACGACCTCCGGGTTATGAGCCCGACGAGCTACCAAGCTGCTCTACCCCGCGTCATTCCGTCGCTTTTATCGGCGACATTGATTATTATACCCTATTCCAACGGTTTTGTCAAGAGGGTTCGGAAAGTTTTTTTGCAGTGGAAGCAGAGGGCGAAAACGCGGCTGCTGACCTTCTTTCCCGAAAGCCAGCAGCCACGCTGTATTGATTCTATTTAGGCAGTGAGGGGGATTATTCCCACTCGCTCCCTGAAACCGTGACTTAAACGATTTTGCGTATGTGGTTTAGCTTCGATTATCGGGGTTACTTAGATTATCCAAGAATTATGGTGTGTCATAATTCCTGTTGTCATTTTGTTGTCACGAGTGATAGATCGGTGCAAAAGCAATCCGTATGGAGATTACAGTGCAGCGTTCTTTAAATTGCAATACTGCTTTTCAAAATTTACACGCAATATTTTTAAAAAGTGTGCAAAACATATTGATTTTCGTAGGTTTTTGCATTATAATATCAACGTGCATATTGCAAATATTGCGTGCAGAAAGTAGGTGACAGTTTGGGCAAGTACGATATCCTCAACGAAGTCTTTGATACCGTTGGAGGAATTGCAAAGAAATCGGATTTTATTTCGGCCGGACTCAAAGGCCAAGATATATATGCGCTTTGTAAACAGGGATATCTCGAGCGCGTGAAAAGAGGATATTACAAGTTGGCTGTTGGGGACGAGCCCAAAGAAGAACTTATCCTTTCGAAACTGATGACACACGGAATCGTCTGTGTGGAATCGGCTCTGTTCTACTACAGCTATAGCGACTTTGCACCCAGAGAATGGTCGATTGCCGTTCCTCGCTCTTATTCCAGAACGGTAAAGGCGATTCAGGCTGAAGTTCCGGTAAAGGCGTATTATGTACAGAATCCGATGTACCATATCGGGGAAACAACTGGCGCCTTCAACGGTGTAAATCTTCCAGTCTATGACCGTGAACGTACCATCTGCGATTGCTTCAAGTACCGCACGAAGCTGGACAACGAGATATTCAACAAAGCCGTCAACGCTTATGTGACAGATGAAAAGAGAAACCTCGCTAACCTTTCCAAATACGCAAAGGAAATGGGCGTTTATAAGAAAATGATGAGTGTGATGGAGGTGCTGCTGAATGGCTGATGTGGCTGCGTCCGTGCTTGCACGGCTCAAAAACAAAGCGGCAGAAGTTATCAGCTCTGCTTACAGCTTTTCTGCCAAGAAGAGTTCCTGCGCCGTCTGGGAAAGTCAAAGTATGCAGAAAATCTGGTTCTTAAAGGCGGACTGTTCCTCTATTCTCTCACGAATTTTGATAGCCGTGTTACGGCGGATGTTGATTTTCTACTCAGAAAGATACCTAATACACCGGAACAGCTTAAAGCGATATTGGAGGAGATCATCGCAACCGAAACCAGCAACGATTTTGTCACATTTGAAATCAAAAACATAGCTCCCATTGCCGTAGCAAAGAAGTACGCCGGTATTGGAGTCTCCCTTGTGGCAAAGATAAAGAACACAAAAACACCCTTTGGCATTGATTTCGGCGTAGGAGATGTCATCGTGCCCAGGCAGGAAAAGAGGAAGATACCGACACAGCTTGATGGTTTTGAAGCGCCGACGGTCAACACATATTCGCTGGAAACGACTGTTGCTGAGAAGCTGGATGCGATCCTCAGCCTGATGGAGTTTTCCAGTCGGATGAAGGATTATTACGATCTCTATTACCTTGCGAACAACTTCGATTTCGACGGCGCAACGCTGGCGGAAGCGCTGAAAAAGACCTTTGAAAACCGTGGACACAAGTTCACGATAAAGCAATTTGAGCAGGTCATGTCCTTCGGCAGCGACGATGCAATGCGGAAGAAGTGGTTAGTGGAAAAGCAAATCTGGGCGTAGAATTTCTACGACGAATCCATAACGGGGGATGTAATATTATGGCAAAAGTATCATACAAAACCGAGGATCAAGTCCGGGATGGAGCAAAGATTGCCTTGGGCTTTGATAAAACGGAAGCGAAGGTTCAACAAGGCACCGGGCAAATCACAACATTTAATCAGCTCGGATTCAAGGGAGTTATTGATAAGCCGGATGGTTGGTATCTTCCTGATGACTTAAACGCTCCTGCAATTATCTTGGAGACCAAATCAGAGGCAGAAGATATATCCCTGCAAAAATGGGAAGATGAGCTTGCGAAGAACTGCAATATTGTTCTCACAAAATACACGCAGGTAATCGGCATTCTGTACAATGGCACTGATGTGCGAGTTTTCCTAAATAACAGCGAATTATCTGATGCTGCACCTACACTGCAGGATAAAACGTATTACTTGTCCTTGTGCACAAAAAACGTAATAGACAAGCAGCGTATTTACAATCTGACTAAGAAAATCAATGATTGTTTACACATTGACTTCGGTATTAAGAATTTGTACCATCGAATGATTTTTACCGCTTGCGCCCTTGTTGGCAAGAGATATGGCGCTCTCCTTATACAGGGAATGGACTTTACCCTGATGAAAAATTCCATTCTCAGCACATTGTCAAAGTCATTGGAGGACGACCGAAAGCAAAACCTTAAACTCGATATTTTGATTGAAGTATATTCTGAAATCAAAATGAACAATACGACAAACCAAGAGGCCATCAATAACTTTATTGAGTGGGTTTCTGAAATATCTGATTGCGTCAATTCGGACTATTGGAACGGAGAAGACGTAATGGGTATTTTCTTTAATGAATTCAACCGATACAAGAAAAAGTCGGAAAGTGGACAGGTTTTTACACCAGATCATATTACATCCTTTATGTATCGGCTCATAAACGTAAATCAGAATGACCGAATTCTCGATGCAGCGTGTGGGTCGGGCGCGTTTCTCGTCAAGGCTATGTGCAATATGATTAAAGAATCTGGCGGCGTGAACACAAAAAAGGCGTCCGACATCAAGAAGACTCAGCTGTTTGGTATCGAATTTGATCGAGAAATATTTGCACTCGCTTGTGCCAATATGCTGATCCATAAGGACGGCAAGACAAATCTGGAACAACTTGACAGCCGAACCCAGCAAGCGTGTGATTGGATAAAGTCAAAGCAGATAACGAAAGTCCTTATGAACCCGCCGTTTGAATCGAAATATGGGTGCCTTACCATTGTCGGAAATGTTCTGAAAAATGTTCCAGAACATACAAAGTGTGCTTTCATTCTTCCGGACAAAAAGCTCGAAAAGGATAGGAAAGGCTCTAAGCTACTGAAACACAGTACCCTTGAAAAAATTATTAAACTACCTGAAAAAGTGTTTTCTGAGGGTGTCACAACTTCAATATTCATTTTTGAGTCTGGAGTACCCCAAAGCGGGAAAGAAATTTTCGCCTGCTACATAGAGAATGACGGCCTTGAAACAGTAAAAAATCAGGGGCGTCAAGACATCAAAGACCGCTGGCAGGCAATCGAGGATGAATGGGTTGAAATTATCAGAAAGCAATCTGGAAGCGACACGATTCAATGGATCAAGCCGTCTGAACATTTGAGCTACCAAATGCCCGAAAAGGCATTCGAAATCAGCGATGAGGACTTCTCAAAAACGATGATGGATTATCTGATGTTCAAAGAGGGCATTGATGTTAAGGAATTTGGCGAAAAACTGCTGACTAAGGTGCTGTATAGCAGTTCTGTGGAATCGACAGATGATTATGTTTCAATTATTCTGAAAAACGGAGGTGATTGCAGTGGGCAAAATTGATACTTCCAAATGGGAGGCCTTTCCAATAAGTATGCTTTTTTCTGTCGTCAAAGGAACCCGGTTAACGAAAGCAAATATGAGGGATGGTAACATAAACTTCATCGGGGCAAGCGCTATAAATAATGGAATAACAGCGCATATAGCGAACGGCGAACATATTCATCTAGAAAATACAATTACTATTACGTATAACGGTTCGGTCGGGGAAGCGTTTTATCAAGACAAGATTTTCTGGGCATCTGATGATGTGAATGTTTTATATCCGAAGTTTGCCTTAAACAAGTACATTGCACTTTTCATAATACCAGTACTAAAACAAGCAGGAGAAAAATACGCATTTATTGACAAGTGGAAAAAAGAAGATATGGAGAAAGACTGCATTTTGCTTCCTGTTGATGATAATCATCAACCTGATTTTTCATATATGGAATCATATATGAAAAATCAGGAAATTGCAGTCAGCGCTTCGCTGACTAAATTGCAGTCAGCAAAGCGCTTTTTAAAATCGAGAAATGCTGAATTTGAAAGCTGGAAAACGTATAGGATCAAGGATATTTTTCCAAATATTGTGAAGCCAGTGGTCTATCACACCCGCGAGGTCAAGGAAAATCCCGCAGGAATCCCCTATGTCGTCAGAAGCAAGTTTAACAACGGCGTTAAATACTATGTTGAGCGTCCGAATAGTAATGTTAACCCTGCAAAAGTAATTTCATTCGGCGCTGAAAATGCAACATTCTTTTACCAGCAATCCGAATGGATATCCGGAAGAGATATGTATTATATCGACACCAGAGGCATCGATGAGTACGCCTGCCTGTTCATTACATCGTGTTTGCAGCCAATAGCAGAAAAGTATTCGTATAATTACGGTATGTTCCCTGATTTGCTCAAGGAGGACAGAATAACGCTGCCTGCAAACGAGAATGGTGATCCTGACTATGCGTTTATGAAGCAGTATATGAAAGTTGTCGAGAGCAAGGTAAATAATACCGTAAAACTTTTATCGATAGTATAACTTTTATAAAAAGTAGACTATTTCCCTCTTTAGTTTACATTATAAAGCAATTACTATGTGAAGATAGCATATGAGGTGAATATATGCCTAAAAATGTTGTCCAATACGATCTTCTCATTTCGTGCCCTGGAGATATCACAACTGAGATTTCTATTATCGAGGATGCTGTATCGCAGTTTAATACTCAGTTTTCTAATACTTTGGGAATAAGCATTCAGATAAAATACTGGCGTAAAAACTCCTATGCGCAGTCAGGCGGAAAACCACAAGCGCTGCTAAATAAGCAGTTCGTAAATGATTGTGATGCTGCAGTTGCCATTTTGTGGACACGTTTTGGAACCCCCACCGATGGATACGGCTCTGGCACAGAGGAAGAAGTAGAAATTATGCTCTCTTCCGGCAAACAGGTATTTATGTATTTTTCGGACAAGCCTCTTTCTCCGTCGCAAATGAATGGGGAAAGCTACAAGAAAGTTCAAGCATTTCGTGATAAATATAAAGACCGAGGAATCTACTTCACATATTCATCGGACGACGAATTCAGAACAATATTCTTTGCACATTTGTCCCAATACTTTTTAAGTGAAAAGAGAGTTGCGGAAGTTAAGAGTGAGCGTCATTCTGAATTAAAGATTGTAGGTATAGATCAAAGCCAGCATATCAGTGATAACGCACCCTTTATAAGATTTATTCCAAATGCCAAAATGACAAAGAGTCGGTATTTGGAGAAAATTCGTGCTCTTTTCGACGATATTTCAGCACGGAAATTAAAAAAGCGCGTTGAAATGCCAAAGGATATAGCAGAATATACATTATCAGTTAAGGAGCCTGTGGAAATCAGCGAAAATGAGCAGAAAATTATATGCTCCTTAGCCAAACAATTAGGCATCAATATTGCCGAAGACTTTTTTGACCTTGGTAATCTATCGCGGAGTACTATAGCATCAAATATAATGGGCAGACCTTCAATTACAGGAACAAGGGCAGAAGAGGAAAAGTATGATGCTATTCAGGAACTATTGGGAACAAGGGCAGAAGTATTAAAATGGGCGCCTATAGAAAACACTTTTACCGATAAGAAGTGTCTAAAACTTGCTCTCCAGAATTGCGGGACTGCTGTTGACGAGGATATAGAAATATCTCTCGTAATACCCAAAAACGGCTTTCTATCAATAAGCGAATTTCCAAAGTTCAACAACGATGAAATGGATTATCTGCTGAATGACTGTAATATGCACGAGATTTTTGGCATATGCAGTACATCCATGTATTCGAGTTATGACTCCTCTATCTCGACAAACAGGAGATTTTCTCCTCGTGTTTCTATGCCTCCTATTTTTCCTGGACATACTCCAGATTACAGTAATGATTTTGAGAGTGAACTTGCTGATGTATTTTGCTATTCATGCTTTGATGAGGGCGAAAAGTGTATTGTAAAATTGAAATACGGCTACATCAAGCATAATACAACAATCGCATTTCCTTCGGTGATTTTTGTCAAAGAACTTTTCGAAACTATACCATACACGATTACATCCAAAAATTCGCCAACGATAGTATCCGGAGAAATTAAAGTTACAGATAATGTAAAAAGCAATAAAAATGGTGGCAGTGATTCTCCTTGCCACCGTTGAGCTTATAGCCCATAAATCAGTTCGCTATTCACAACCTCCCTCGCCCGGTTCTGAATGTTATTCATCCTGCCGACCCACTCCATCGGATCGGCCGCTTTCAGCGCCTCCGTGACACCTTCCGCCTCGGCCATCTGCTTTACCAGCCGAAGAAACATCTCCTCCGCCTGTCGGTCGATGTCGGCAAGATAACCATTTAACTTGCCGCTTGTAAGAAGGGTCGCATAGCTTGCCCGGCGGTGCTCCTTCAGATAGCGCCTGTGGCGCTGCCCCCACACGCCGATGGGCCGCTGTTCTTCTTCGGGCAGTTTCAGATCAGGGAGAAGATAATCCCCAACCCGTGTATAAGTTGCGTACACCGCTGAGCAAAATCACCTCGACCGGCGAAATTGAGCAGCGGTTCCGCTTGAATTGAGCAATGGGACCGCCCGGATTGAGCAGCCCCACCGCTCAGGTTGAATATGGACAGAACAAATCAGTCAAGGTATCATAAATAATGTCTACTGACCAACCCAAAAAGCATTGCGACACAAGGCAATCCCGGCAATC
>ERZ1106951.3473-NODE-3473-length-11358-cov-4.167212_pt1 | contig 11358 bp, 8 predicted proteins | sample MGYA00403676_ERZ1106951 | MGnify/ENA primary metagenome ERZ1106951 (study PRJEB35170, sample SAMEA104062398) | human gut metagenome | biome: human gut; feature: human-associated habitat; material: faeces | place: Denmark | collected 2012-04-23 ...
CACGTGATCCACGTATGAAAGAGCGTAAGAAATACGGTCTCAAAGCAGCTCGTCGCGCTCCGCAGTTCAGCAAGCGATAATTCCAATCGAATACAGAAAACTATTAAAACCTCGGAAAGCCTTGATTTTCCGGGGTTTTTTATATCTGAAATTTCTAAAATTTTCTAAAAAAGGGGTCGTTTTTGAAGTGTAGCACACGTAGCGCACAAAACACCTTAAAAAATATATTGAGTATATTGCAAAGAAAAATTGCGTATGATATAATGCCAGTAGGCAAAAGAAATAATAAGTCCATGAGGACAAAAAGAATGAAGCCCCCAGTACCGCGAATACTGAGGGCTTCTTCTTATTTTTTATAGTGGACAAGAAACCACTAGGTTAGCGTTGTCCTACTTGTTGCCGTCTAGCCATTTGCAAACGTAATAGGCAGTTATGTTTGCCATGCAGGAAACAAGAAAAGAGATAATAATTTCCAAAAGAACTCACCTCCTCCCGTTGCCGGGTATCGGGTGGACAACAAAAATATGATAGCATAGTTTAGAACAAAATGGAATAATACTGATGCTGGAAGATGGGGTTTTTTATAGAAAATTTAGAGATAGGGAATATAGTTTATGTTATAATACGTGTATGTGAATGTGTGAATTTATAAAGGACGGAGATACAGATGAAGTTAAAAACACGTATTATTGTGGGCTTCGTTGCGATCATCCTGCTGCCGCTGCTTCTTTTTTCCGCAAGTCTGTACGGGTTCAGCCAGACGCAGGCGAAGCATGTGCAGGAGAGCAGCAGCCAGGCTTCGGATTCCAGCCAGATGGTCTATGATATTTCGCTGCCGCAGTCTTCCAGCAGCCAGGTGAAGCTGATGGCCAAGGATATGATCCTGACCGCAACGATCATCCTTGTTTTTACCGCGTTGTCCGTAGGGCTGTGGATCTACAGGAGTATTGCGGTTCCGCTGGTGAAGCTTAAGAAGGCTACCAAGAACATCAAGGAGGGGAATCTGGATTTTGTGCTGGAGGTTGAGGGGAATGATGAATTTTCCCAGCTTTGCCAGGATTTTGAGGAGATGCGTAAACGGCTGAAGGAGTCCACGGAAGAGAAGATCCTGATGGATAAGGAGAATAAGGAGCTGATCAGCAATATTTCCCATGATCTGAAGACGCCGATCACTGCGGTGAAGGGTTATGTGGAGGGGATCATGGATGGTGTGGCGGATACGCCGGAGAAGATGGACCGGTATGTGCGTACCATTTATAATAAGACCAATGAGATGGATCATCTGATCAATGAGCTGACCTTTTATTCCAAGATTGATACCAACCGTATTCCGTATACGTTCAGCAAGCTGAATGTGGAGGATTATTTTTCGGATTGTGCGGAGGAGCTTGGGCTTGAGATGGAGACCAGGGGGATCGAGCTTGTGTATGCCAATTATGTGGAGAAGGGTGTGCAGGTTATTGCGGATGGTGAGCAGATCCGCCGTGTGATCCATAATATTGTGAGTAATGCCATTAAGTATATGGAGAAGCCAAGGGGGATCATCCAGCTTCGGGTGAAGGATGTGGGTGATTTTATCCAGGTGGAGATCGAGGATAACGGCAAGGGGATTGCCGCCAAGGATCTGCCGTATATTTTTGACCGTTTTTACCGTACCGATGTTTCCAGAAATTCTTCCAAGGGAGGAAGCGGTATCGGACTTTCCATCGTAAAGAAGATCATGGAGGATCATGGTGGAAAGGTCTGGGCCACAAGCCGGCTGGGGATTGGAACGATCATGTATTTTGTTCTCAGAAAATATCAGGAGGTGCCAATGAATGAGTAGGATTTTGATCATAGAGGATGAGGAAGCGATCGCGGATCTGGAGAAGGATTACCTGGAGCTTTCGGGTTTTGAGGTGGAGATCGAGAACCGTGGTGATACGGGGCTTGTACGTGCCATGAAGGAGGAGTTTGATCTGATCATCCTGGATCTGATGCTTCCGGAGGTGGATGGCTTTGATATTTGCCGGCAGGTCCGTGAGGAGAAGAATACGCCGATCATTATGGTTTCGGCCAAGAAGGATGATATCGATAAGATCCGCGGACTGGGTCTTGGTGCGGATGATTATATGACCAAGCCGTTCAGCCCAAGTGAGCTGGTTGCACGTGTGAAGGCGCATATGGAGCGTTATAACCGGCTGGTTGGTTCCAATGTGCATAAGAATGATGTGATCGAGATCCGTGGTATTAAGATCGATAAGACGGCCAGGCGTGTGTGGGTCAATGGTGAGGAGACGACGTTTACTACCAAGGAGTTTGATCTTTTGACTTTTCTGGCTGAGAATCCGAACAGGGTTTTTACAAAGGAGGAGCTTTTCCGGGAGATCTGGGATATGGAGTCTGTGGGTGATATCGCTACGGTTACGGTGCATATCAAGAAGATCCGTGAAAAGATCGAGTTTAATACGGCCAAGCCTCAGTATATTGAGACGATCTGGGGTGTGGGGTACCGGTTTAAGGTGTGAGTCTGTGGGGAAGGCTTCGGATGGAGCTGCTGCAGGTGTATGAGTGCAGATCGGAATGATGGTGTATGATCTGCCGGGTGCTTTTGAGAGGAGTGGAGATATGCCGCTGTTGAGGGAAAGAATTTATACGATAGAGGATATTTATGCTTTGCCGGAGGGTGAAAGAGCGGAACTGATCGATGGACATATTTATTATATGGCGCCGCCGAATACGATGCATCAGAGGATTTCAAGTATTTTGTCCAGAAAGATAGGTAACTATATAGATTCTAACAAGGGCAAATGTGAGGTGTTTGCCGCACCGTTTGCGGTGTATCTGGATGAGAAGACGAATACTTATGTGGAACCGGATGTTTCTGTTATCTGTGATCCGGATAAGCTGGATGACAGGGGATGTAAGGGGGCTCCGGACTGGATCATCGAGATCGTTTCTCCGGCGAGCAGGCGTATGGATTATTATACCAAGCTGTTTAAATACAGGACTGCCGGTGTGAGAGAGTACTGGATCGTGGATCCTGTGAAGAAGCTGGTAATGGTGTATGATTTTGAAAATGAGGATACGGAGCAGTATACATTTCAGGATTCGATCAAGGTGGGAATCTATGAGGAGCTGAGGATCGATTTTGCTGAGATGTGATAAAAATGGAGGGGAATATCGTCTGGTGATAGCCCCTCCTTGTTTTTAGGATGAAAAGGACGAACTATGGAAGACAGATTATACAAGAAACTGGAAGCGTACGGTAAGAGTGATTTTTATCCGTTTCATATGCCGGGGCATAAGAGGAATCCGCTGGCTGTGGAGGGAGATTTTCCGGTGGAGATGGATATTACGGAGATTGACGGGTTTGATAACCTGCATCATGCTGAGGATATTTTGAAAAGGGCGCAGGAGGATGTTGCACGGCTTTATGGTGTGCCGGAGAGTTTTTACAGTATTAATGGAAGCTCCGGGGCGATCCTGGCGGCGGTGTCTGCGGCTGTGGATAAGGGGGGACAGATCCTGGTGGCAAGGAACTGCCATAAGGCGGTTTACCATGCGATTTATCTGCGGGAGCTGAGTGTCACGTATATTTATCCACATGAGGATCCGAAATTGGGGATAAACGGAGGGATTTCACCTGGCCGTGTGGAAATGTATCTGGCGGAAAATCCGGAGATCCAGGCGGTGCTGATCACTTCGCCGACTTATGACGGGATCGTGTCGGATGTGGCGAGGATCGCGGAGATCGCGCATCACTATGGTGTGCCGCTGATCGTGGATGAGGCTCACGGGGCGCATTTTCGGTTTTCGGATTATTTTCCGGTGTCTGCGGCGCAGCTTGGTGCGGATGTGGTGATCAACAGTGTGCATAAGACGCTGCCCTGTCTGACCCAGACGGGGGTGATCCATCTGTGCAGTGAGCGGGTGAGCCGGGAAAAACTGAAGCGTTTTCTGGGAATCTATCAGAGCAGCAGTCCTTCTTATATTCTTATGAGCAGCATTGATGCGTGCATGGATAAGCTGGAGCGTGAGGGGGATGAGATGTTCCGTGTGTTTACGGAGAATCTGGAAAAAGCACGCAGGCGTCTTTCCGAGTGTAAGTATATCCGGCTGGTAACGCCACAGGCCTGTGAGTGCCAGAGAGTTTTTGATTTTGACAGATCCAAGATATTGCTTTCTACTGTGAACAGTTCGCTGAACGGCCGGGAGCTGCATCAGATCCTCCGGAGGGAGTTTCATCTGGAAATGGAGATGGAGGCGGAGAATTATGTGCTGGCGCTGGCGGCTGTGGGTGATACGGCGGAGGGCTTTGAGCGGCTTTGTGATGCTATTGAAGAGATCGACCGCCGTGAATCGTTAAAATACAGAGAAGAGGCTGTGGAGAAGGAGCCCTTGAAAAACGGAAAAATGAAGCAGATCATGCGGATCTCCCAGGCTATGGATGCGGAGAGTGAGCGGTGTCCGCTGGATGAGTGTATCGGACGGACATCTGTGGAGTTTGCATATCTTTATCCTCCGGGAATCCCGCTGATCGTTCCGGGGGAACAGATTTCTGGACATTTCGTAAAAAATGTGAGAAGATACCTGGAACAGGGCTTTGAGGTCCAAGGCCTGAGCGACCAGACCAGTGAGACGGTGTGTGTTGTGAGAAATGAGATGTGAGGTGCGTGGCAGCAGACGGCTCTGTGTATTACGGATCAGAGCGTGTATAGTAACGCATATGCAGCAGAGGAGACATATGGGAAAGATTTTTTACATTATGGGAAAAAGCTCTTCCGGTAAGGATAGTATTTACAGACAGCTGGAGGGGAATCAGGAGCTGGGGCTTAAGCGGCTTGTGATCTATACCACCCGTCCGATCCGAGATGGAGAGGTGAACGGAAGAGAATATTTTTTTGCAGATGAGAATAAACTGAAGGAGTTCCGAAGAAACGGGAAGCTGATCGAGGCGCGTACTTATCAGACGGTTTACGGGCCGTGGACATATTTTACTGCGGATGACGGGCAGGTGTCTGTGGGTAATGACAGCTATCTGGGGATCGGTACACTGGAGTCTTTTGTGAGGCTCCGGGAGTATTACGGCAATGAAGTGATGTGGCCTATTTATATAGAGGTGGAAGACGGAGAGCGTCTGGAGCGTGCGCTTGCCAGGGAGAAGACCCAGGAGGTGCCGAAGTACGAGGAGATGTGCAGGCGTTTTCTTGCAGACCAGAATGATTTTTCCGAGGAAAATATTCTTAAAGCAGGTATATGGAAGCGTTTTGAGAATCATAATCTGGATGAATGTGTGAAGGAGATCGTAAATTATATAAAATCTGTACAATAAGGAAAAATAGTTTTTTTTATACAGAAGATTATGTTATAATTAGTTGAAAGATGTCCGCCGGGTATGACGGAGGACACAAAAGGCAGAAAGAGGTGATTCTTATGGCAGGATTTCATGACATCATCGGCCATGACGATATAATCAGGCATTTGAAGAATGCGATAGAGACAGGGAAGGTGTCCCACTCTTATATTTTTACGGGAGAACCGGGCTCCGGCAAGAAACTTCTTGCGGGGACTTTTGCGGCAGCACTGCAGTGTGAATCAGGAGAATCTGAACCGTGTATGACCTGTGATTCCTGTAAGAAGGTGATTGGCAAGAATCATCCGGATATCATTACAGTAACTCATGAGAAGCCTGGAAGCATCAGCATTGACGAGGTGCGTGACCAGGTTGTGCGTGATGTGGATATCAAGCCGTACTGCAGTCCGTATAAGATCTATATCATTCCGGATGCGGAGATGATGACGGTGCAGGCGCAGAATGCCATTTTGAAAACTATCGAGGAACCGCCGGAATATGCGGTGATCTTGTTGCTGACCAGCAATATCGACAGCCTTCTTCCTACCATCCGTTCCAGATGTGTGCGTCTGGATCTGAAGGTGGTGGATGACAGTCTTGTGAAGGAATATCTGATGGAGCATCTTCAGGTGCCGGATTATCAGGCTGAGATCGATGCGTCTTATGCGCAGGGCAGTATCGGCAAGGCGAAGGAGGCTGCGACTTCTCAGGAGTTTGCAGATATGACTGCCAATGCCCTGAAGATTTTGAAATATGCCAATTCCATGGAGGTTTATGAGCTGACAGAGGCGATCAAGACTTTGACTGCTGATAAGAATAATATCAATGATTATCTGGATATTTTCCAGTTCTGGTTCCGCGATGTTCTGATGTTTAAGGCAACAAGGGAAATTGACAACCTGGTTTTTAAACAGGAGATTAATTTTATCAGAGAGCAGGCCAGCGAGCGTTCTTATGAGAATATCGAAAAAATCCTTGAGGCACTGGAGAAGACGAAGGTGCGTCTCCGTGCCAATGTTAATCTCGAACTTGCCCTGGAGCTCCTGTTCCTGACAATTAGGGAGAAATAGAATGGAAAAGGTAGTTGGAGTCAGATTTCGTAACGTTGGTAAGATTTATTATTTTAATCCTAAGAATTATAAGGTGAAGGTCGGCGATCATGTGATCGTGGAGACTGCCCGTGGTGTGGAGTATGGCCGTGTTGTCCTGGAGCCGCGCAGCGTGAAGGAGGACGAGGTGGTCCATCCGCTGAAGGAGGTTCTCCGTGTTGCAACGAAGGAGGACGAGGATCATGAGGCTGAGAACCGCCAGAAGGAGAAAGAGGCTTTTAAGATCTGTAAGAAGAAGATCCGTGAGCATGGGCTTGATATGAAGCTGATCGATGCGGAGTATACCTTTGATAATAACAAGGTGCTGTTTTATTTTACAGCGGATGGCCGTATTGATTTCCGGCAGCTGGTTAAGGATCTGGCGTCTGTGTTTAAGACCAGGATCGAGCTTCGCCAGATCGGTGTCCGTGATGAGACGAAGATCCTTGGCGGTATTGGTATCTGTGGAAGGACGCTTTGCTGTCATACGTATCTTTCGGAGTTTGCGCCGGTTTCCATCAAGATGGCGAAGGAGCAGAATCTTTCTCTGAATCAGACGAAGATTTCTGGTGTCTGTGGTCGTCTGATGTGCTGTCTGAAGAATGAGCAGGAGACTTATGAGGAGCTGAACCGGAATCTTCCGGGTATCGGTGATATGGTAACGACGCCGCAGGGTGTTTCGGGTACGGTCCAGAGTGTGAATGTTCTCCGGCAGATGGTTAAGATCGTGGTTGAGGTGAATGACGAGAAGGAGATCCAGGAGTTTCCGGTCCGTGATCTGAGGTTCCGCCCTAAGAGAAAAAAGGGTAAGGGTGGTTCTGCTGACCACGAGGAGAAAGAGGTTAAAAAGGGAGATTCGAAGCCGAATGAGAAGTGATCTGGTTTATTGCGGTGAGCGTGTGGATGATCTTCAGAATGGGTTGTTTGTGATCCAGGATCCGAAGAAGTTTTGCTTTGGGATGGATGCGGTTCTGTTGTCTGGTTTTGCCCGGGTGAAGAGGGGTGAGGTTGCGCTGGATATGGGGACCGGTACGGGGATCATTCCGATCTTGCTTTCTGATCGTACGGATGGGGAGCATTTCACGGGGCTGGAGATCCAGCATGAGTGTGCGGAGATGGCTGACCGTAGTGTGAGGTATAATGGTCTTGAGGACAGGGTTCGGATCGTTGAGGGTGATATCAGGGAGGCTGCCGGGATTTTTGGGGCGGCTTCTTTTGATGTGGTGACGTGTAATCCGCCGTATATGATCGGGCAGCATGGGTTGACGAATCCGCATGTTCCTAAGGCGATTGCGAGGCATGAGATTCTTTGTACTTTTGATGATGTGGCCTGTCAGGCTGCCCGGGTTCTGAAGGACCGGGGGAGGTTTTTTCTGGTGCACAGGCCTTTCAGACTGGTGGAGCTGATGGCGACTTTGACGAAGTATAAGCTGGAGCCTAAGAGGATGCAGCTGGTGTATCCTTTTATTGATAAGGAGCCGAATATGGTGTTGATCGAGGCTTGTAAGGGCGGGAATTCCAGGATCCGGGTTGAGCGGCCGCTGGTGGTTTATGAGCGGCCTGGGGTTTATACGGAGGATGTTTTGGAGTTGTATCGGATGGTGTGAATGTTGTGAATGTTGTGATGTTGTGGCTTAGGGTGACTGCCTGGTTGGTTGTTTGGTTGTGAGAGATTGGGAGGCTGCTCGGGAGGTTTTGGGCCATCGGCGCTGCGCTGGATGGCTGGGAGGTAGTGGTGGCTGTGGTACTTCGGTTGGTGAAGGGACGGCGAGGGGAGGCAGGCTGCTGGTGGTGACACGCTGCGCCCCCTGCTCGGCTGCGGCGCCGGTTTGCTGCCATTCGCGCAAACTCGCTTCGCTCAAACAGTGCGCTCGGTGGCAGCAGCTATCCTCACCTCGCTGACGGGGGCTCCGCTAACGTCACCACCAGCAGCCTGCCTCCCCTCGCCTGAGATTCAAAGCGAGAGATCGCAACGCGTAGCGCATTGAGTATCGAAGCATACGGGCACTTTGCCAGAAATGAATCACTGAGAAAGTGAAGAAATGAAATAATATCGGCATAGCATGGCGCGCTGAGTATCGAAGAATACAGGCACCTTGCCAGAAGAGATCCACAGAGAAAGTGAAGAAATAAAACAACATCGGCACAGCGTAGTGCGCTGAATACCGAAGCATACAGACACAAGTCAACAAATAAGAACAGCGAATCCCTTGCACTACTTAAAAAAAGCCCAAGGGGTGTGCAGAGGGGGCGCGGCTTTGCGGCCCCTTTGCGGTTTTCAAAGTTCCCAAACTTAAACAAACCCCCGCGGTCAAGCGGAATAACCCCCACGGTCAAGTGGAATATCCTCCGCGGTTAAGCAAAACAACTCCCCGCGGTCAAGCGAGAAAAGAGGCAAATTATGAAACAAAACGGAAAACTATACTTATGCGCCACCCCCATAGGAAACCTCGAAGACATCACCCTTCGAGTACTAAGAACCCTTCGGGAAGTGGACTTAATCGCTGCGGAGGATACCCGCAACAGCATAAAACTTCTGAATCATTTTGATATAAAAACCCCCATGACCAGCTACCACGAATACAATAAGATCGATAAGGGCCATGTCCTCGTGGAAAAGCTGCTGGCGGGTACAAACATTGCGTTGATCACAGATGCAGGTACTCCGGGTATCTCAGACCCCGGGGAGGAGCTTGCCGCCATGTGTTATGAAGCCGGAATTGAAGTGACTTCACTTCCGGGTCCTGCTGCCTGTATCACTGCTCTGACTTTGTCAGGCCTGCATACCAGGCGTTTTGCTTTCGAGGCTTTTCTTCCGGCGGATAAGAAAGAACGAAAAACGATCCTGGAGGAGCTTTCCTGTGAAACCAGGACTATTATCCTGTATGAGGCACCTCACAGGCTTGTACGGACTCTTGGTGAGCTCAGAGAGGCGCTTGGCAACCGCCGGATGACTCTTTGCAGAGAGCTGACCAAGAAGCATGAGACGGCATTCCGGACTACGATCGATGATCTGATGGATTTTTATAAAGATGAGAAGCCGCTGGGTGAGTGTGTTCTTGTGATCGAGGGCAGGAGCCGCAGTGAGATGGAGGCGGAGAAGCGTGCTTCCTGGGAGGAGATTTCCATTGCGGAGCATGTGGCGATGTATGAGCAGCAGGGGAATTCCAGGAAGGATGCCATGAAGCTTGCTGCCAAGGATCGTGGTGTTTCCAAGCGGGATATTTATAAGGCGCTTCTGGATGGAGAAGATTCTGCTGAATGATCAGGTGTAATTGTGGTACGGATCGTAGGTAACGTGATCGTGGATGATTGAATAAGCTGCATACTGTGACCAAGGATTTTTGGGAACGTATGTGGCTTTTTTTTGTGGTAATAAAAAGTACTGTGCGGATTTTGTCGAAATGATTTGCTTGCAGTATAGACCATATTGTGCTGTATTTTGAGATTGCATTTAATAAGATACTTTTTTGCCTGTATTTCCTATGATTTTGCGTGGAAATACAGGCTTTTTTGTGCTATAATAAACTCTGTATTCGTATGTAAAAAATATTTATTTTACAGGTATAAATGACACTTCCGGAGCGGGTTTGAGAATTGCTTTCTGCAAAATGAAAATACAGTATTTCCTGAAATTAAAAGATCAGTTTATCTTGTTCAGGATTTGATGTAATGATTTCTGAAGCTGCTATGGTTCTGCAGAAATGAATTTTCAAACACGTCCGGACAGACAAGAACAGGAGGAATGACATGGGCGCAGAGAATACAGAATACGGCGCGGATCAGATCCAGATCCTGGAAGGACTGGAAGCCGTACGTAAGAGGCCTGGAATGTATATCGGAAGTACCTCCAGCCGTGGACTTCATCATCTCGTATATGAGATCGTGGATAATGCAGTCGATGAAGCACTGGCTGGTTTTTGTACGGAGATCCATGTAGATATCAATCCGGATAATTCCATTACAGTTACAGATAATGGTCGTGGTATTCCGGTTGGTATCAATCATAAGGCTGGTATTCCGGCAGTTGAGGTTGTATTTACCATTCTTCACGCAGGCGGTAAGTTCGGCGGTGGAGGATATAAGGTTTCCGGTGGTCTTCACGGTGTTGGTGCATCTGTTGTAAATGCACTTTCCGAATGGCTGGAGGTTACCATCTACCGAGAGGGTAAGGAATACAAACAGAGATATGAGCGTGGCAAAACTATGTACCCGCTGAAGGTGGTAGGTGACTGTGATCCGGGGCTTTCCGGTACGAAGGTTTATTTCCTTCCGGACAAGGAGATCTTTGAGGAGACTGTTTATGATTATGATATCCTGAAACAGCGTCTTCGTGAGATGGCTTTCCTTACCAAAGGACTTCGCATTATCCTCAGAGATGAGAGAGAAGACTCCAAGAAAGAAAAAGTATTCCACTACGAGGGTGGTATCCGTGAATTTGTAACATATCTGAACAAGAGTAAAGAACCTCTGTATCCAGAGGTTATTTACTGTGAGGGAGAGAAGGACGGCGTTTCTGTTGAGGTTGCGATGCAGCACAACGACTCCTATACAGAGAACAGCTATGGATTTGTAAATAACATCAATACACCGGAGGGCGGTACACATATCGTTGGTTTCCGTAATGCACTTACCAAGACTTTTAACGATTATGCGAGAAAGAACAAACTTCTCAAGGACAGTGAGCCGAACTTAAGCGGTGATGATATCCGTGAGGGTCTGACTGCGATCGTAAGTGTCAAGATCGAAGAACCACAGTTCGAAGGCCAGACAAAACAGAAACTTGGCAACAGTGAGGCGAGAGGCGCCGTAGACTCTGTTGTCAGCAAGCAGCTTGAAATTTTCCTTGAGCAGAATCCATCTGTAGCCAAGGCTACTGTTGAGAAATCTGTTCTTGCACAGAGAGCAAGAGAAGCAGCACGTAAAGCACGTGAC
>ERZ1106951.3485-NODE-3485-length-11338-cov-7.307454_pt1 | contig 11338 bp, 9 predicted proteins | sample MGYA00403676_ERZ1106951 | MGnify/ENA primary metagenome ERZ1106951 (study PRJEB35170, sample SAMEA104062398) | human gut metagenome | biome: human gut; feature: human-associated habitat; material: faeces | place: Denmark | collected 2012-04-23 ...
TCTCTTTATAAGCAACCTGCGGAGCACCAACGTTAGCCTCTACCTTGAATTCACGGAGGAGACGGTCAACGATGATTTCCAGATGCAGCTCACCCATACCGGAGATGATGGTCTGGCCAGTTTCTGTATCAGTATGAACACGGAATGTCGGGTCCTCTTCAGCAAGCTTTGCAAGAGCCTCGCCCATCTTATCCTGTCCGGCTTTTGTCTTCGGCTCGATTGCGATATCGATAACCGGCTCCGGGAATACCATGGACTCAAGGATTACCGGATGCTGCTCGTCACAGATTGTATCACCAGTTGTTGTGGACTTGAATCCAACTGCAGCGGCGATATCACCGGAGTAAACCTTGTCAAGCTCGTGTCTCTTGTTTGCATGCATCTGAAGGATACGGCCAACACGCTCTTTTTTATCTTTTGTTGCGTTTAATACGTAGGAACCGGAGTTCATTGTTCCGGAGTAAACACGGAAGAATGCAAGTTTACCTACGAACGGGTCTGTCATGATCTTGAATGCAAGTGCGGAGAACGGCTCATCATCGGAAGAATGACGAACTACTTCGTTGCCCTCAAGGTCAACGCCCTTGATCGGCGGAATGTCAAGCGGAGACGGCATGTACTCGATGATCGCATCAAGGAGCTTCTGTACGCCTTTGTTTCTGTATGCTGTACCGCAGCATACCGGAATTGCCTGACACTCGCAGGTTGCTTTACGAAGAACCTTCTTCATCTCATCAACGGACGGCTCCTCACCCTCAAGATACTGCATCATGAGGTCATCATCAAGCTCGCAGATCTTCTCAACGAGTTCGCTGTGGTAAAGCTCTGCATCATCTGCCATATCTTCCGGAATGTCTGTTACGGAGATATCATCACCCTTCTCATCATTGTAGATGTAAGCCTTCATTTCGAAGAGGTCGATGATTCCCTTGAACTCGTCTTCCTTACCGATCGGGAGCTGGATGCAGATTGCGTTCTTGCCAAGTCTTGTACGAATCTGATCTACACAGCCGTAGAAGTTTGCACCAAGGATATCCATCTTGTTGATGAATGCCATTCTCGGTACGTTGTAGGTATCAGCCTGACGCCATACGTTCTCGGACTGCGGCTCTACACCACCCTTTGCACAGAAAACGCCGACAGCGCCATCAAGTACACGGAGGGAACGCTCAACCTCAACAGTGAAGTCTACGTGGCCTGGTGTATCGATGATGTTGATACGGTGCTCAAGTGCGCCAGCCTTCGGCTTTGTCTTTTCCTGGAGTGTCCAGTGACAAGTCGTAGCTGCGGATGTGATTGTGATACCTCTCTCCTGCTCCTGCTCCATCCAGTCCATGGTAGCTGTACCTTCGTGAGTATCACCGATCTTATAGTTAATACCAGTATAATAAAGGATACGCTCTGTCGTTGTTGTCTTACCAGCATCGATATGAGCCATGATTCCGATATTTCTGGTTCTCTCTAACGGATATTCTCTTCCAGCCAAGGATTTTTCCTCCTATTAGAATCTGTAGTGAGCAAATGCCTTGTTAGCCTCAGCCATCTTATGCATTTCCTCTTTCTTCTTTACAGATGCGCCAGTGTTGTTAGCTGCATCCATAATCTCGTTTGCAAGTCTCTCTACCTGGGTCTTCTCGCTTCTCTTACGGGAATAGAGAGTGATCCAGCGAAGGCCTAATGCCTGTCTTCTCTCCGGCTTAACCTCGATCGGTACCTGGTATGTTGCACCACCGATACGTTTTGCCTTAACTTCGAGAACCGGCATGATGTTGTTCATAGCCTCTTCGAATACTTCTACAGCGTCCTTACCGGTCTTCTCAGCGACCTCTTCGAAAGCGCCGTAAACAATTTTCTGAGCAACGCCCCTCTTACCATCAAGCATGATGTTGTTGATCAGCTTGGTTACAACTTTGTTGCTGTAAAGCGGGTCTGCTAATACGTCTCTTTTCTGAGTATGTCCTTTACGTGGCACGTTACTTCCCTCCTTAATTATAAAAATTATATCATCGGTACTCACATGTTTCCATAAAATGTGTTCGCGCTCGGTTTTCTATCTATCTCCTGCAACCACAGGTCAAATATCACCGGCACTAATATGCGTTATTCGCATTCACTTTATTCCTGTTAGTGATCCCTGTGCGGTTGTTCAAGTCTTTATCTGCCGCCAGTTAAGACGGGAAACTCGAACTCCGCTACGCTACGTTTGAGTAGCAGTAATTGCGAGGCAATTACTTCTTATCTTTCGGTCTCTTTGCGCCGTACTTGGAACGAGCCTGTCTTCTGTTGGCAACGCCTGCAGTATCAAGAGTACCTCTGATGATGTGGTATCTGGTACCCGGAAGGTCCTTAACACGACCACCACGGATCAGAACAACGGAGTGCTCCTGAAGGTTATGTCCCTCACCCGGGATATAGCTTGTTACTTCAATACCGTTGGAAAGACGTACTCTGGCAATCTTTCTAAGAGCGGAGTTCGGCTTCTTAGGAGTTGCAGTCTTAACAGCTGTGCACACACCTCTCTTCTGCGGAGCAGATGTATCTGTTGCTTTCTTGTGAAGGGAGTTGTATCCTTTCTGGAGTGCCGGAGCTGTAGATTTCTTTACAGTAGTCTCTCTACCTTTTCTTACTAACTGGTTAAATGTTGGCATTCTTTTCACCTCCTGTGATATTGACTGTTGGTTGCTGCTTATCAGCCTTTATGCGCACAAAAAACGGGACGTACCCGATGCACGCCCCATTATTATATACAGAGTTTTTCTGCATGTCAAGGAGAAACCTTAAATTTTCTTTGAAAATACGGCGTTTTTCGACTATGACACGCCTGGATGAGTTGTCTCAAATTCTTCTCTTGTGATTTTGACAGGTTTGACCTGTTTTTCTCCTTCCGGGAGACTACTCTCCAAGACAGAACATGTCCACGGTCACATCGGCGAGAAGATTTCCCTTTTCATCCGTCACTTCGCTGCGGACGATGGTGATCGACCTGCCGCGGCGGATCAGGATGCCTTTCGCATAGACCGTTCCTTCCGATACATTCCGGATAAAGTTTATGTGGGCACTCTGGGTCACATATTTTCTTCCGTCGGCTCTGGCTGTGAGGCCTGTTACCACATCTGCCAGCGCATAGAGCATTCCGCCATGGACCATGCCCATCAGGTTTGTCACGCCGTGAGTGATCTTCATACTGATCTCACTGCATTCCGGAGAGATCTTTTCAATCTTCATATTTGTATATCCCATAAATGGATTGTGTTTTACATACTCGTCCGGGTCGAGGACGTTCCATGTTTCTTTCATGATTTTTCCTCCTTCTGCGTTCCGGAAGTGTCAAAAATCCCATCGGCACAGCCGGTCCGGAATAGATTTTTGCCTGCAACTGTAAAGGTGCCGCACCGCTACAAGCGCTGTATATTTCCAGACAGGATTTTACCATACCGTCAGTCTTCATGCAAGCCCCCCGGTGCGATTTGATCCCCCGATGCGATTTAGTCCACATCCGATACACATTCGGGAACGATGCCGCTCCCGGACTGAACCGTTACAAATCTCTTTCGATTCTGAGGGAGACCGCATCTGCGGTCTCCTCTTTTAATCTATCCTTCGTTAGGGATTGGGTGCCAGAAGTCCAGCCGTTCTCAGATTTGCAAGTAATTCATTAAACTGATTCACCACGTTCTCCGAGTCTGTGGCATTTGCCACCGGAGCGGCCGCTGTCACTGTCCCTGCGGGGCCTGCCGGACCGGTTGGTCCCTGCGGACCGTCTGCACCGATCGGACCGGTCGGGCCGATTTCTCCCTGCGGTCCCTGTGGACCCATCGGGCCTGTCGCTCCCACCGCTCCTGCCGGACCTATCGGACCCATCGGGCCTGTCGCCCCCGGCGCTCCTGCCGAACCCATCGGACCCATCGGACCCATCGGCCCTGTCGCTCCAACTGCTCCTGCCGGACCTACCGGCCCCATCGCTCCTGTCGCTCCCGGCGCTCCTGCCGGACCCATCGGTCCCATCGGACCTGTCGCTCCCACTGCTCCTGCCGGACCTATCGGGCCTGTCGCTCCCGGCGCTCCGTCAAATCCCGGAAACCCCTGTGGACCTCTCGGTCCTTCAGGACCCGGGCATCCCTGAGGGCCTCTCGGACCCTGCGGTCCCCGGCAGCAGCAGGTTCCGTGTCTCCAGCCATATCCCCAGCCGCTTCCGCAATTTCCGCCACAGCCGCCTCTTCTGTTTCCTCCGCAGCCACAATTTTCACCGCAGCTACCTCTTCCATCTCCGCCACAGCCCTGCGTTCCGTCCCAGCGGTCTCTTCCGTCCCGGCCGCAGCAACAGTTCCCATCCCAGTGTCCTCTCTCGTCTCCGCCCCGGCAGCTCTCTGCTCTGCAGTCCTCGTTCTCCCAGAAATCATATTCATAATTGCGCATGATCAATTCCCCTTTCAGCATATTTTCCTTGCGGACATCCCATACAGGTTGTTCGCTTACTATAATCTATGCTGCCCGTCCGAAACTGCTACTTCTGCGATTTTTTGTCCAAAACTCCGGCTGTCACCTCACTGGATCCATTCAATTTGCTGCTCTTTTCTTTTCTCAAAATATTTCCTGTTTAACTGGCATGTCTCCGTCCCCGGCCGGCACCTCTCCGCCAGCTCATTATACCGTTCCGCCGTTTTCCATTCCCCCAGCCTGTCATAGCAGACACACATCTGCAGATACGGAACATATCCCCGGCACTCCGGCATCACAAAACCGTCCTCCCCTGTCAACTTTCCGGCCTGAACTGCCTGCCCGTACCAGAAAATTGCGTCGCGATAGCGCCCGGCCGAGAAGAACCACCATCCGAGATCACAGCAGAGCTCCGGCTTCGGGATCCCCTCAGAAAGTCCGGAAAGCAGAAACTTTAGTGCCCGGTCCCGATCTCCGATCCGGTACATACAGTACGCCCCATGCCTGCAGGCATCCACCCGGTCTTCCCGCCAGCCATCCGGCAGTTCCAGATATTCCGAAAATACGGAAGCAGCATCCCGGTATCTTCTGTGATAATATAATTCCTTTCCATAATAATACTGATCCCGCGGAGATAATTTCCCCTTCTCCCGGAGCATCTGCTCAAATATCCGAAGATTCCTGTCCGGATCCCCTGTCCCCACTTTCCGGTGCTCGATCATGATATCTTCCCGCACTACTTTTCCAAAGGGTTCCACCGCCTCATGGATGCGCCCTTTCCATACGGCTTTTCCGCACCGCCTTAAAAGACGTTCTCTATAAAAGAAAAATGACGGTGCGCCATCCCCGTCATATCCAACCGCGTATTTCAACATCACCACATCCGGCCGTTCGTCATCCAGCCGTCTCTTAAGATCCATTAATTTTCTCCGTTCCTCCTGCCTTACCACATCATCTGCATCCAGCCAGAACAGGTAATCCCCCGTTCCCTTGGAAAACGCGAAATTTCTCGCCGCAGCAAAGTCATCCTTCCATTTAAAATCATAAACCTTGTCCGTAAAAGAAAATGCGATCTCCTTCGTCCGGTCCGTAGATCCCGTGTCCACAATTATGATCTCATCCGCAAATCCCTGCACGCAGGCCAGGCATCTTCCGAGAACCTTTTCCTCATTGCGCACGATCATGCATAGGCTGATGGATACCATAATCTCCCCCTCTTTGTCCTGTTTCTTCTATCTTAATATATGAGAGATGCTCCAATCTGTTATTCTCCCAGACGCAGTAACGGGCAGATCTCATTACAGTTAAAACTCCATTTCTGCAAAGCCTGCCGCTTCCATCTGTGAACAGGGATTTCTTGTGGCACAAAAAGGCGCTGATCTGCCATGACCTCTCAGCCATACGCAAACCAGCGCCCATTTACACTTCACTTTTTAACAAACCAGACCGGTTCCGATTCTACTGCCCCTATTCCGCATCTGCCACATAAGCTACAGCAATATCTTCGTAGCCATCTGTAGATGGGATCTCAAAATAAACTTCCTTGCCCGGATTCTTATATGTCATATTGATATCCATCTTATAGTTCATCTCATCAGCTTCGGATGTTGTATGATCTGTGACACTCATTCCGTAGTCCATAAACATCTTCATAGCCTCGCAATAGCCATCTTTGTTGACCGTCATCTCGCCGTTCGACTCATTGATCTTCATGTCCAGAGTGACCCCAAGCTCCTCGTAGGTCTCTGCGGTCGCGCTGGTAACTGCGGTCAGGATCTCGTTGATCTTCTGGTCATCAATAGTGAATGCAAGTTTCCTTGTGTCACCGCTTGTATACATTCTCAAGCCTTTGACAACATCCGTATCCAGATCCATGTTGATCTGTGTGGCCTGAGCTTTCGCAGCTTCCAGATCCATGGCCTGCCTGTACTTGATGCCCATAGTGTTCACATACATGTATCCGTCTGTGTAGAACATATCGATCGGCACTGCGGTTCCAAGCGTATCCGCGGTACCCTTGCATACAAACTGCATGTCTCCGTTCGCGTCCTCTTTCATCATCAGCTTCATATTCATGGACATATCAATATCCTGTCCGAGATAAGACATGGTGATCGTACAGTCCACATCAATATTCGCGCTCGGGAGAGACTCGCTAATCTGCTGTGCTTCCTCATAGACCTTCAGCGCCTCCGGATCGTTCTCCGCGACAGCGATCGGAACTGCCTTTACCTGGGTAACACCATTTACGCTCCAGGCACCATTTTTATCGATCTCATATCCGTCCGCATGACCCGTATTTGTCTGCGCATATCCGGCATTCATCTGCAGATAACCGGAATTTCCGAAATAATAGCACTGTGCCCAGCCATCATGATCACCATCGATCCAGTCCCAGCCGTTCCGGCAGTAGGAACCGTCATCGTTCTCATACCACCAGCCGTTCATATCCTCGTGCCATTCGCCCGCGAATGCTGGGAAGGACAGTGCCATTGCTAACGGCATCGCTGCAGTAAGGATCATTTTCCACTTTTTCATAAGAGAGACCTCCTTAAAATTCAACAACCGCATCGGTCATCTGCACAAGTTTCCAGATGCCGGAGCGCCTGTTCTGTCACCCATCTGTTCATATACTTCCGTGAGTTCCATATCTCAAGTATAGCAGTTCAACCTTGCAATCGCAAACCATTTTTGCTGTAGACTTCTTACGTTTTCTTTAACTGCAAAAATCCGGCAAAGCGCTTCTGCACGCTCTGCCGGATTCAATCTCTTTTCTTTATTCCAGATATGACTGCTCTGCCTGTATCACTGCGTAATAACTATCCCATTTCTCTGAGATCAGGTTCGCGATCCCCTGTTTTACCTCTTCGTTCGTTTTCCCATACTGGAATGGAACCACCGCGTCGAAAATCAGGTTCGTATGAGTCGTCCCCTTGACCATGCGGAAATCATGGATGGTGACGCCCGGAAAATGTTCGTTGATCATGTCAACAACTTCCTTTTTTGTCTCATTGATCGCCTCGTTATTCACCACGATAGGATCCATGTGGATCACGGCCTCACAGCCAAGTTTTTCCTTCAATTCCTTCTCGATCCGATCGATCACGTCGTGGATCTCAAAGATATCGCAATCCCCTGACACTTCCCCGTGGAGGGAGATCATGCGTCTCCCCGGGCCGTAATCGTGGACCACTAGATCATGGATCCCAAGGATCTCAGGATGAGCCATAACGATCGTCCTGATCTCATTTACAAATTCTCTGGAAGGCGGTTCTCCGAGAAGCGGATTCAGGGTATCCTTCGCCGCGCTAAATCCGGCATACAATACAAAGCATGCCACAAGGCAGCCGCACCATCCATCGATACTAATTCCTGTCACATGGGCCACCGCCATGGAGATCAGAACCGCCGTTGTCGCGATGGAATCGCTCATACTGTCCATAGCCGTCGCTTTCATGGTCTCCGACTGGATCTTTTTGCCGACTGCCCGGTTGTAAAAGCACATGTATCCCTTTACACAGATGGAGACCACAAGGATCCCTACCGCCAGGGCACCTGTCTCCACCGGCTCTGGATGAAAGATCTTCTCTATGGAAGTTTTGAAAAGCTCGACCCCCATGAGAATGATGACCATGGAAACTCCAAATCCGGAGACATACTCGATGCGCCCGTGTCCAAAGGGGTGGTCCGCGTCAGCCTTCATACCGGAAAATTTAAATCCCACAAGAGAGATAAAGGATGATCCTGCATCTGACAGGTTATTGAATGCATCCGCCGTAATAGCGATGGATCCACTGATCACACCCGCCAGATATTTTCCGGCAAACAGAAAAACATTGAGCGCGATGCCCACAATACTGCAGAGCATGCCGTAGGCACGGCGCACATCGCTGTCCCCGAATTGATCCCTGTTTTTAATAAATAAGCCGGACAGTATCGTAATCATGTAAAACACCTCCATCGGTCCGCACACTTGCCGCGCCAAGCCAAAAATCAAGAAATTGTAATTCAGGTCTTCTCACATTCAGCACAGAAAGCCCATCGGCCCGCCGAATCGCTACAAGTTGCTTTCTTCTAACCATCTGTATACTCAAACAGCGAGGAAAAACATGATCTTTCATGTTCTCCTCGCTGTTCTTATATGCCTCAGCATACGAAAAAGTTCCTGCTTCCAGAAAGCTTTCCGATATATTTATTTGTCAAAATACCGATCACTCATCGACATCCTGTGTATCATCCTCGTTGAGAATGATTTTATCTGCTTCCTCAAGCGGAGCATCCGTCTCCTCCTGCGGCTCTTCAGCAGCCGGTGCTTCCTGCTCCTGGATCTTATCCTCGATCTCGCCTGTGCTGAGCTTGATATTGCGGTAACGCTTCATTCCGGTACCAGCCGGGATCAGCTTACCGATAATAACATTCTCTTTCAGACCGATCAGGTGATCGACCTTACCGTTGATCGCTGCCTCAGTAAGAACCTTTGTGGTCTCCTGGAAGGATGCGGCAGATAAGAAGGAATCGGTTGCAAGGGATGCTTTTGTAATACCGAGCATGACCTGTTTGCCCTCTGCCGGCTGTTTGCCTGCAGCGATGAGCTCCTCGTTCATCTCGTTGAAATCAAGAACATCCATGGATACGCCCGGAAGAACGTCGGAATCGCCGCTCTCCTCGACACGGATCTTCTTTAACATCTGACGCACGATCATCTCGATATGCTTATCGTTGATCTCTACACCCTGTAAGCGGTAAACACGCTGTACCTCACGGATCATGTAATCCTGTACGGCACGAACGCCCTTAACCTTCAACAGGTCGTGCGGGTTGATGCTACCCTCTGTAAGAACGTCGCCGGCCTCGAGAACCTGTCCGTCCGCAACTTTGATTCTGGAACCATAGGGGATCAGATAAGTCTTGGAGTTTCCTGTCTCCTGGTCCGTAACGATGATCTCACGTTTTTTCTTTGTATCTTTAATTGTAACAACACCACCGAATTCAGCGATGATCGCAAGTCCCTTCGGGCGTCTGGCCTCGAAAAGCTCCTCGACACGGGGAAGACCCTGTGTGATATCGCCGCCGGCAACACCGCCGGAGTGGAATGTACGCATGGTCAGCTGTGTACCAGGCTCACCGATGGACTGTGCAGCAATGATACCAACAGCCTCTCCGACCTGTACCGGCTGGCCTGTCGCCATGTTTGCGCCGTAGCACTTGGAGCAGACACCGATATGGCACTTACATGTCAGGACTGTACGGATCTTAACAGTATTTCTGCCGAGCTTCTCAAGAACCTTGATAACGGCTGCGGCACGTTTCGGTGTACACATATGGTTTGCCTTGACAACAACTTCTCCGGTATCCGGATCTGTGATCGTCTCAGCGATATATCTGCCTGTCAATCTCTCCTGAAGAGTCTCGATGGTCTCTTTACCGTCCGTAAAGCCCTCGATCTCCATGTACGGGATCGTTCCCTTGCTTTCACAGCAGTCTGTCTCACGGATGATAAGGTCCTGGGATACGTCAACAAGACGTCTTGTCAGGTAACCGGAGTCGGCTGTACGAAGAGCGGTATCGGACATACCTTTTCTCGCACCATGCGCAGAGATGAAGTACTCAAGTACGTCAAGACCTTCACGGAAGTTGGACTTGATTGGGAGTTCGATCGTGTGACCGGTCGTATCCGCCATGAGTCCTCGCATACCGGCAAGCTGCTTGATCTGCTTATCGGAACCACGGGCTCCGGAGTCCGCCATCATGAAGATGTTGTTATATTTATCAAGACCTGTCAGAAGGTCATGTGTCAGCTGGTCATCGGTTGCTTTCCATACATCGATAACTTCTTTGTAACGCTCTTCCTCTGTGATAAGACCACGGCGGAAGTTCTTAGCGATACGGTCAACGGTAGCTTCTGCGTCTGCAAGGAGCTGCTTCTTTGTTGCCGGGACAGTCATATCAGAAATGGATACGGTCATAGCTGCTCTTGTGGAGTACTTGTAACCGATCGCCTTGATATCGTCCAGGGTGATCGCTGTCTGGATCGCTCCGTGTGTATTGATGACTTTCTCGAGGATCTGCTTTAACTGTTTCTTCTTTACGAGGAAATCGATCTCCGGCTTTAACTCGTTGCCCGGGATCGTTCTGTCTACAAATCCAAGATCCTGCGGGATGATCTCGTTGAAGAGGATACGTCCGACAGTTGTATCAACGATACCAGTCATTGTTCTTCCATCCGGAAGAGTCTTTGTCACACGGACTTTGATTCTTGCGTGAAGAGTAACGGCACCGTTCTCATATGCAAGAAGTGCTTCGTTCGGGCTCTTGAAGAACATTCCCTCGCCCTTTGCGCCCGGTCTCTCCTGTGTCAGATAGTAGATACCGAGAACCATATCCTGGGAAGGAACGGCTACCGGACCACCATCAGACGGCTTTAACAGGTTGTTCGGGGAGAGAAGAAGGAAGCGGCACTCTGCCTGTGCTTCCATGGTAAGCGGAAGGTGAACCGCCATCTGGTCTCCATCGAAGTCTGCGTTGAATGCGGTACAAACGAGCGGATGAAGCTTGATCGCCTTACCTTCTACAAGGATCGGCTCGAACGCCTGAATACCAAGACGGTGAAGAGTAGGAGCACGGTTTAACATAACCGGATGCTCTTTGATTACATCCTCAAGTACGTCCCAGACCTCTGTCTGGAGGCGCTCAACCATCTTCTTCGCGTTCTTAATGTTATGTGCTGTTCCGTTAGCAACGAGTTCCTTCATAACGAACGGTTTGAAGAGCTCGATCGCCATCTCCTTCGGGAGACCGCACTGATAGATCTTAAGTTCCGGTCCAACGACGATAACGGAACGTCCGGAATAGTCAACTCGCTTACCGAGAAGGTTCTGACGGAAACGTCCCTGCTTACCCT
>ERZ1106951.3486-NODE-3486-length-11337-cov-15.131005_pt1 | contig 11337 bp, 10 predicted proteins | sample MGYA00403676_ERZ1106951 | MGnify/ENA primary metagenome ERZ1106951 (study PRJEB35170, sample SAMEA104062398) | human gut metagenome | biome: human gut; feature: human-associated habitat; material: faeces | place: Denmark | collected 2012-04-23 ...
CGTCCCTATCGCCGGCATCATCCTCACCTTCGTCATGTGCTATGAGCTGATCCAGCTCATCGTGGAAAAGAATAATCTCCACGATTTTGACACCTGGCTTTTCTGGAAGTGGATCTTCAAGACCTTCTGCGCGGTGCTCATCGTCACCAATACCTGGAATATCGTCATGGCGGTATTCGATATGGCGCAGAGCGTGGTCAATCAGAGCGCCGGCGTCATCATCTCCGACGCGGGGATCGATATTTCCGGCGTGGTCGGCAATTTGGAAACGACCCTGGCGGACTGGAGCATCGGTTCTTTGCTGGGCCTGTGGTTTCAGAGCATTTTTGTGGGCCTCTGCTCCCATATCCTCACAATCGCCATCTTCCTTGTGATCTACGGAAGAATGATCGAGGTGTATTTGACCGTGTCCGTGGGGCCGATCCCCTTTGCCACGATGGCCAACCGGGAGTGGGGCCAGACGGGGCAGAACTATTTGAAGTCCCTGCTGGCCCTGGGCTTCCAGGCGTTTCTCATTATGGTCTGCGTGGGCATCTACGCGGTGCTGGTGCAGAATATCGCCGTGGGGGATGATATCACCGTGGCGATCTGGGAGTGCCTGGGCTATACGGTGCTGCTGTGCTACACGCTGTTTCGCACCGGCAGCCTCGCAAAGAGCCTGTTCGGGGCGCATTGACGGGAGGCGGCCATGAAAAAATACAAGGTCATCTACGCGGATCCGCCCTGGGCCTATAAGGTCTGGAGCAAGAAGGGCGCGGGGCGCAGCGCCGAGAGCCATTACCCCACCATGGACATAGCGGCCATCAAGGCCCTGCCAGTAGGGGAGCTGGCGGACAAGGACTGCGCCCTGTTCCTCTGGATCACCTTCCCCATGCTGCGGGAGGCCTGGGGCGTCATGGACGCCTGGGGCTTCACCTTCAAGACCGTTGCCTTCGTCTGGATCAAGCAGTGCCGGAAGTCGGACGGCCTGTTCACCGGCATGGGCTACTGGACGCGGGCCAACGCGGAGATCTGCCTGCTGGCGACCCGCGGACGCCCGAAGCGGGCGGCGCGGGATGTGAAGCAGGTCATCCTCTCCCACGTGGAGCGGCACAGCCAGAAGCCGGAGGAGGCGCGGCGGCGGATCGAAGCCCTCATGGGGGATGTGCCCCGTATTGAGCTGTTCGCAAGAGCCTCGCCGCCCGGCTGGGATGTGTGGGGAAATGAAGTTGCAAGCGATATCCGGCTTGCGGAAAGGATGTGAACCATTGGCATACGTAACGGTCCCGAAGGACCTGACAAAAATCAAGAGCAAGATGCTGTTCGGACTGACGAAGCGGCAGCTTGTGTGTTTCGGATCGGCGGCGCTTATTGGAGTGCCGCTTTTCTTTTTGAGCAAGGGCAGCATGGGCACGACGCCGGCGGCGCTGTGCATGATCCTTGTGATGCTGCCCTTTTTCCTGTTCGCCCTGTATGAGAAGAACGGGCAGACCCCGGAGGCGCTGCTGGGCCATCTGATCCAGTGTAAATTCACCCGTCCGAAAAAGCGTGTCTATCAGACAAACAACGCCTATTCCGCTTTGGAAAAGCAGGCGGAGCTGGAGCGGACGGTGGGGCGGATCGCCTCCGGCGCGGGGAAAAGAGGCAAGGGCCGGCGCAGGCTCACCCGGCAGGAGCGAAAGCAGATCGAGGCCGTCATCCGGCAGGCCAAGGGGGACGGCAAGAATCACACCGTACAGGCAAGCCTCCCCTTCCGCAATATGCACCCGGACGGCCTGTGCCGTCTGGACGACCGGCATTTTTCCAAAACCATCGCCTACGCCGACGTCAGCTACCGTCTGGCGGGGCCGGACGATCAGCGGGATATCTTTGAACGCCTCTGCGATTTCTATAACGGCTATGACCCCTCCATCGGCGTGCAAATGACCCTGAGCAGCAGCCACAAGGCCGGCGGCGGGGACCTGTTCCGCATGGCGGCCCAGGGGGACGATCTGGACGGGATCCGCGCCGAGGCCTCCGGCATCCTGCAAACGCAGTATGAGCGCGGCAGCAACGGCTATGTGAAAAGCAAGTATGTCACGCTGACCATCGAGGCGGAGAGCGTCCAGGCGGCGCGGGCAAGGTTTTCCCGCATCGAGGCGGACACCCTGAACCGCTTCAAGGTCATGGGCGCGGCGGCAAAGGTGCTGGACGGCAAGGAGCGGCTGGCGCTGCTGCACGGCCTTCTCCATCCCAGAGGGGAACCCTTCGCCTTTGAATGGGACTGGCTGGCGCCCTCCGGCCTGTCCGTGAAGGATTTTATCGCGCCATCCTCCTTCGAGTTCGGGGAGACGCGGCGCTTCCGCATGGGCGAAATGTACGGCGCGGTGTCCTTTTTGCAGATATTGGCCCCGGAGATTCAGGACCGTATCCTCACGGACTTCATGGATGTGGAGGGAAACCTTCTCGTCACCATGCACGTCCGCGGCATCAACCAGAACGAGGCCATCAAGATGGTCAAGCGCAAGATCACCGATCTGGACGCCATGAAGATCCAGGAGCAGAAGAAGGCCGCCCGCAGCGGCTACGATCTGGATATCCTCCCCTCCGACCTCTCCACCTACGGCGGCGCGGCGAAAAATCTCTTGCAGGATTTGCAGAGCCGCAACGAGCGAATGTTCAATATGACCTTCCTTATGCTGCATCTGGCGCCCACGAAGCAAAAGCTGGAGATCGCCGTTTCGCAGTCGGCCAGCGTCGCCCAGACCCACAACTGCATCCTGACCCGGCTGGACTTCCAGCAGGAGGACGGGCTGATGTCCTCGCTGCCGCTGGGCCTCAGCCGTATCAAGATCGAACGGAGCCTCACCACTTCGGCGCTGGCGGTATTCGTCCCCTTTGTGACCCAGGAGCTTTTCATGGGCGGGGACGCCATGTATTACGGGCTCAACGCCCTGTCCGGCAATATGATCCTCTTAGACCGCAAGCAGTCCCGATGCCCCAACGGCCTTGTGTTCGGCACGCCGGGCAGCGGCAAGTCCATGAGCTGCAAGCGGGAGATCACCTATGTCATGCTGACCACGAAGGATAACGTCATCATCTGCGACCCGGAGGACGAATATTCCCCGCTGGTGAACCGGCTGGGCGGCCAGGTGATCCGGCTTTCCCCCAACAGCCGAGACTATGTGAATCCCCTGGATATCAACCTCAATTACAGCGAGGAAGAAAACCCGCTGGCGCTGAAAAGCGATTTCGTGCTGTCCTTCTGTGAGCTCATCATGGGCAGCAAGACAGGGCTGGAGGCCATCGAGAAAACCGTCATCGACCGTGCCGTGCAGAAGATCTATCAGCCGTACTTCGCAGACCCCCGGCCGGAGAATATGCCGATCCTCTCCGACCTCATGGCAGCCCTCACCGCCCAGCATATCCCGGAGGCGGACCGCGTGGCCCAGGCGCTTGACCTGTATGTGAACGGCTCACTCAACTTCTTCAACCACCGTACCACCGTGGATATCCGCAACCGCCTTGTCTGCTTCGACATCAAGGGGCTTGGCAAGAACCTGAAAAAGCCGGGGATGCTCATTGTCCAGGACGCGGTGTGGAACACCGTCACGGTGAACCGCTCCATTGGACGGGCCACCTGGTATTTCGTGGACGAGTTCCATTTGCTCTTGAAGGAGGAACAGACGGCGGCATACAGCGCCGAGATCTGGAAGCGTTTCAGAAAGTGGGGCGGCGTCCCCACCGGGGCAACGCAGAACCCAAAGGACCTGCTGCACAGCCCGGAGATCGAAAACATTCTGGAAAACAGCGATTTTATCTATTTGCTGAACCTCTCCGCGGGCGACCGCAAGCTGATGACGGAGCGGCTGAACATCTCCGCCGAGCAGCTTGCCTATGTGACCAACGCGGACCCCGGCAGCGGCCTTCTGTTCTTCCAAAATGTGATCCTGCCCTTCAAGGACGAGTTCCCCAAGACCACCGAGCTATACAGACTTCTCACGACAAAGCCCAGCGAGGTTTCCCATGACGGGCAAACCGGATAAGGAAAGGATGGGACAAGATATGAAATATATGATCGACAGCAAGGTATATGAAAACCACATCAATGATGAGGTACATCTGTACGGCCTGCTCCACCAGCTCGCCTTCCTGGCGGGAAAGGCGAAGGACGAGAAGGATCTGGATAATCTGGCCGAGACGGCAAAGCGCTACGGAGAGATCGCGGAGGAAAAGTTCGCCGCCTGGCGTATCCCCGGCCGCTATCTGGTGTTTGGGGACAGGAAGGACCTTGCGGAGCTGAAGGCGGCGGAGCTCACGCCCTTGACCGCCGTACTGAAAGAGCATGACGCAAAAATCAGGGAAAAGCAGCGTGCCGCCACCGCCGATGATCCCGCCTACATCATTTTCGGCAGCGCCTTCCGTATGCTGGTGGGCGATCTCTTTGACCTGCTGGCACAGTACAGCTTTCTCCGCAACCGTGTTCTGGAAGTGAAAACGGAGCGGCAGCTTGCGCGGCTGCAAAAGAATCTCTCCGGCGAGAATCCGAGCATCCGAAGAATGTACCGCAGGTGGGGCTTTGCGGAGGATCAGGGTGTCACCTGCTATGACATTCTGGAGGCAACGCTGCGGCGCGCGCATCTGACACCCTATGACCCGGAGGAAGCGGCGGAGGACGGCATCGGCTGCGCCCTCTGCGGAGATCATTCCTGCGAGGATGACTATGACTGAGCTGACCCATGTGAGCCTGTTTTCCGGCATCGGCGGGCTTGACCTGGCGGCGGAGGCGGCGGGCTTCCGTACCGTCTGTCAATGCGAGTGGGCGGACTACCCCTATTCCGTTCTGGAAAAGCACTGGCCGGAGGTGCCGAGATTCCGGGATATCACGACTTTTACGAAGGAGGCTTTTTTTGAAAAAACAGGACTTGAAACCGTTACCGTCCTCTCCGGCGGCTTTCCCTGCCAGCCCTTCTCCACCGCGGGGCAGCGAAGGGGCTTTGCGGATGAACGCTACCTGTGGCCGGAAATGTGCCGCGTTATTACCGAGCTGCGGCCCCGTTGGGTGCTTGGGGAAAATGTTGCTGGCTTCATCAATATGGGGCTCGACAAAACGATCTTTGACCTGGCAAAAGCGGGATACGCTGTTCTCCCATTCGTATTTCCGGCTTGCGGCGTCGGCGCATGGCATGAGCGCCAGCGAACTTTTATCGTCGCGGCTGATGTTTCCCACGCCCCTTGCCTCCGACAAGAACACCTGCCGGGACGCGGCCAACCTGGATGTGTACCTCTCCGACAACGGGATCTTCCGCAAGGTGAACCGGAACGGGGCCATCTGGAGCCTCAGCCTGTCGGCGGCGGTATTCTATCTGACCCCAGCAGCGTCGGAGGGCTACCGCTCCACGCTGAAACCGGCGGCGTTTCGGAACAGCGCCCCGTCTGCCAACCTGTCATCCCAGGTGATCCGGCAGGAGCGGCCGCTATCCGAGACGGCGGCGCTGAACCCGGATTGGGTGGAATGGCTCATGGGCTTCCCCCGGAAATGGACGGACGTATCCTCTGGGCCGCCGAGCCGGAGGGAGTCCCACGTATCACCGAAAACACCGCGGACCGCGCCCTACGGCTGAAAACCCTGGGCAACGCGGTCTGCCCGCCCCAGGCATATCCCATTTTCAAGTATATCTCCATGATCGAGACGGGCGAGTGCGTGAGCATTTGCCCCTACGGAAAGGCAGGTGGTGACGCATGAAGGAATGGAAAGCCTCCGAGAAGGAGGCGCAGAAGATGACCCGCGACGGAGCCATTTCCGTCAACATGGTCACAGGCGAGGCGAGCCATGTTTCAGACCGTGCGCCGGAGCAGGACTATTCCCCCTCCGGCGATTCCACGGCGCTGGCGAGGACTGCCCTCCACCATCTGGACGACCGGCGCGTCCGGAAGTCTCAGAAGAAAAAGCGGCGGAACCGCCGCAAAGCCTACCGGGAGGGTACGGCGGCAAATAGCCGTCCATCCTCCCGTTTGCAATTCACCGAGGAGGAACGCGCCGCGCCGGAGCTGCAACAGGCGATCCGCAAATCCGACAAGGCGGCGGATAAGCTGGACGCGGCAAGGGCCGCCGTTCCCAAAAAGCGCGTTCTGGGCACGGAGCGTGTCTTTGACGAGGCTTCCGGCGCCGGGCGTACAAGACTGGTATTCCATGAGACGGATAAGCCGGCTTCGATCCGGCAGCCGGGACCGAACCCGCTGGCGCGGCCTTTGCAGGAGGTCGCCCACACCGCCCATGCCAAGGTGCGGGAGGTGGAGCAGGAGAACTCCGGCGTGGCCGCGGGCCATCTCACCGAGCGCGGCATGGAAAAAGCCGTGGGCTATGGGAACCGCAAGCTGCAAAACTGGCGGGCGGAGCGGCAGGTGAAGCCCTGGCGGGACGCGGCAAAGGCGGAGCAGGCGGCGGTCAGGGCCAACGCGGAGGCACTTTACCAAAAGACGCTCCATGATAACCCCCAGCTTGCGTCCGGCAGCCCCATCTCCCGCATCTGGCAGAAGAAGCGGATGCAGCGGCAGTACGCGGCGGCCTACCGGGCGTCGCGCGGCGCGGAGGGTGCAAAGGCGGCAGCGCAGACAGCGGCCAGGAGCGCAAAGAAGGGCGCGGAGGCAGCAAAGAAGGCCGGTGAGTTCATAGCCCGGCACAAAAAGGTGTTCCTTATCATCGGCGGGATCGGCCTTGTGCTGGTGCTGCTGTTGGGCCTGCTGCAATCCTGCTCCTCCATGTTCGGCGGAGGCGTATCCAACATTGTGGCCTCATCTTATCTCTCCGAGGATGCTGACCTGCTGGCGGCGGAGGCCGCCTACTGCGCCAAGGAGGACGAGCTGCGGCGGTATCTTGACACCTATGAGCAGACCCACGACTATGACGAGTATCACTATGATCTGGACGAGATCGAGCACGATCCCTATGTGCTGCTGTCTATCCTGTCGGCGCTCCATGAGGGGCAGTTTACCATAGATCAGGTGCAGGGCGACCTTCAAATGCTGTTTGACCGGCAATACATCCTCACCGAGACGGTGGAGGTGGAACGGCGGTACTACATCGAGACGGATACCTGGACGGACGAGGAGGGCAACACCCATACGGAGAGCTACCGGGTCTATTACGATTATTATATCTGCACCGTGAAGCTGGAAAACTTCGACCTCTCCCATCTGCCGGTCTACATGATGGATCAGGAGACGCTTTCCATGTACGCCGTGTATATGTCCACCTTGGGCAACCGCCCCGACCTGTTCCCGTCCTCCGGCTATGTTCCAAAGTATGTGACCAATCCGCCAGCCAAGTACGAGATCCCGGCGGAGTACCTGTCTGACGAGCGCTTTGCCACGCTGATTACGGAGGCGGAGAAGTATCTGGGCTTTCCCTATGTGTGGGGCGGCAGCAGCCCTTCCACCTCCTTTGATTGCAGCGGCTTTGTCAGCTATGTCCTGACCAACAGCGGCCTGTGCGATACCAGGCGGCTGGGGGCGCAGGGCCTCTACAACATTTCCACGCCCGTGTCCGAGCCGAGGCCGGGGGATCTGGTGTTCTTTGTGGGCACCTACGACACGCCGGGGGTCAGCCATGTGGGCTTTTATGTGGGGGACGGGATGCTCCTGCACTGCGGCGATCCCATCCAGTACACCAGTCTCAACTCGAATTACTGGCAGTCCCACTTTTATGCCTACGGCAGACCGCCGTACAACTGATGGAGGCGGAGCCGATGCTGACCGTAAAACCGATGTCCCTTGCCGACGCAAACAGGTTTGTCGCAGAGCACCACCGCCACCATAAGCCGGTGCGAGGGCATAAGTTTTCCCTGGGCTGCATGGCGAACGGCCGTCTGGCGGGCGTCGCCATCGTAGGGCGGCCGGTGAGCCGATACCTGGACGATGGGCTGACCCTGGAGGTCAACCGCCTCTGCACGGACGGGACAAAAAATGCTTGCAGCTTCCTCTATGGCGCGGCGGCGCGGGCGGCGAAGGTCCTGGGCTACCATAGGATCGTCACCTACATTCTGGACACGGAGAGCGGCGTCAGCCTCCGTGCCTCCGGCTGGCAGTGCGCGGGGCTGGCGGGCGGACGGGAGTGGACCGGCAGACGCCGCCCACCCGAACCGCTGTATCCGGCGCAGATGAAATACCGATATGAAAAGGCTTTGAAATGAGGTGAGCATATCAATATTGTTTCCTATGGCGGCGGTGCGAACAGCACCGCCCTTCTCGTTGGGCTGCACCAGCACCGTATCCCCGTTGACCTGATCCTGTTTGCGGATACGGGCGGCGAGCATCCCCATACCTATGCCTATCTGGATATCATGGATCGTTGGCTGAAGGATCACGGTATGCCGGAGATCACACGGGTCTATAAGACCACGAAGGACGGCAGGCGGCTGACCTTGGAGGATGAATGTCTGAAAAGCGGCACGCTGCCCTCCATCGCCTACGGCTTCAAGCGGTGTTCGCTGAAACACAAGATTGGACCGCAGGAAAAGTTCTGCAACAACTATCCTCCATGCCGTGAGGTCTGGAACAGTGGGAAAAAGGTGGTCAAGTTTATCGGCTATGACGCCGGCGAGCACTACCGCAGCGATAAGGTCCTTCTGCGGGATCTGGCGGACCCGAAGTACAGCAAGAGGTATCCCCTGATGGAATGGAGCTGGGATCGGGAGGCGTGTGTCCGGACAATCGAGGCTGCGGGCCTGCCGCAGCCGGGAAAGTCCTCCTGCTTTTTCTGCCCCAGTATGAAAGCGGAGGAGATCATCGACCTGCGGGAGCGTTACCCGGACCTGTTCCGGCGCGCGCTGGCATTGGAGGATAACGCACGGGCCAACCTAAAAACCGTTCGGGGGCTTGGGCGCAATTATTCATGGAAAGAACGATTTGGAAAGGAGCAATGCAATCATGGCAACGACTGAGAAGATCCGCAAGGATATTGAGAAAACGAGGGAAAAGATCGCGGAGCAGCAGAAGCGCCTCCGCGCGCTGGAAGCCCAGCTCACGGAGGAGGAGAACCTGGAGATCGTCCGCATGGTAAAGGCTGTCCGTATGGACAACAGGGAGTTGACCGCCTTCCTGCGCGCCTACGCCAGCGGCATGATTTCCCTGCCGGACGGGCTGATGGAGACGGAGGAAAGCGAGGGTGCGGAAGATGAAGCGTAACAGAGCTTTTCGCCGTTTCGCCGCCGTGTTCCTGGCGCTTTTCTGCATGGCGGCCACCTCCACCGTGGCCTTCGCCGGTGGCGGGGACGGCGAGCCCTACTACACCGGGGAGGAGACCACGGGCGGCTATGAGCCCCAGCCCCTGACCCCGGAGGGCAACATGACCCTGGTGGACGATATCGCCGGTGAAAGCGCCGGGGATAAGCAGTTCATCACCGTGGTCACAAAAGGCGGCAACTATTTCTACATCATCATCGACCGGGCGGAGGACGGCGAGAACACCGTCCACTTCCTCAACCAGGTAGACGAGCGCGATCTGCTGGCCCTGATGGACGAGGAGACGCCCGCCGCCCCGGTGTGTACCTGTAAGGAAAAATGCGCGGCCGGCGCGGTGGATACATCCTGTTCTGTCTGCAAGACCAACCTCTCCGAGTGCGCGGGCAGGGAGAAGGTCAGGGAGCCGGAGCCGGAACCGGAGCAGCCGGAGAAAAAGAGCGGCAGCGGCCTTCTGGCCGTGGTGGCGCTGCTGGTGCTGGCAGGCGGCGGAGCCTTCGCCTATGTGAAGTTCATCAAGCCGAACCGCAGCAGCGTGAAGGTCAGCGCCGATCCCGACGAGTACGATTTCCCCGACGAGGAGTATATCAACGAGGACGAGCCTGCGGAGGCTGAAACGGAGGCGGAGCATGAGTAAGCTGATCATTGCGGAAAAACCGAGCGTGGCAAAATCCATCGCGTCGGCCCTGGGTGCTTCATCCAGGGCCGACGGCTTTTATGAGGGCAGCGGCCTGATCGTTTCCTGGTGCGTGGGGCACCTGGTATCCCCGCTGGACGCGGGCGGCTATGACGAGCGCTTCAAAAAATGGCGCTATGAGGATCTGCCCATCCTGCCGGAGCCCTTCCGCTACGCCCCCATCCCCGGCAAGGAGGCGGCTTTGGACAATGTGAAGCGCCTCATGGCGCGGGAGGACGTAACGGAGATCGTCAACGCCTGTGATGCCGGACGGGAGGGCGAGCTGATCTTCCGGCTGGTGTATGAAATGACCGGCTGCCGCAAGCCGGTCCTCCGGCTTTGGATCTCGTCCATGGAGGACAGCGCCATCCGGGAGGGCTTTTCCGAGCTGCGCCCCGGCGCTGACTATGAAGCCCTGTATCAGTCCGCCCTCTGCCGCCAGAGGGCGGACTGGCTGGTGGGGATCAACGCCACCCGCCTTTTCTCCGTCCTCTATCACCGTACCCTGAACGTGGGCCGCGTCCAGACGCCCACCTTGTCCCTGCTGGCGGCGCGGGACGCGAAGATCGCGCTGTTCCAGAAGGAGAAGTATCATCATGTGCGCCTGACCCTGGCCGGCGCGGAGGCGGTGTCGGAGAGATTCATCGATCCGGCGGAGGCGGAGCAGGCAGTGGCCATGTGCAAGGGCGCGACCGTCACCTGTACCTCCGTCACCTGTGAGCAGAAGAAGGAACAGCCGCCGAAGCTCTATGACCTCACCACCTTGCAGCGTGAGGCAAACCGGCTGCTTGGCTACACGGCGAAGCAGACCCTTGACTACGCCCAGAGCCTCTATGAAAAAAAGCTGCTGACCTATCCCCGCACGGACAGCCGGTATCTGACCTCCGATATGGCGGAAACGGCCTCCTGTGTGATCCACCTGGCGGCAAAGCTGCCGCCCTTTGATGGCTGCACAAACTTCTTCCCTCTGGTGGAGGCCATGGTCTCCAACAAGGACGTATCCGACCACCACGCCATTATCCCCACGATGGAGATCGAGAAAGCGGATATCCCCGCCCTGCCCCTGGGCGAGCGTGAGCTGCTTCTTCTGATCTGCTGCCGTCTGCTGTGCGCGTCGGCGGAGTCCTATGTGTATGAGGCGGTCACGGCAACTTTTGATTGCGGCGGTTATTCCTTCGCCGCAAAAGGCAAGCGTATTCTCTCCGAAGGCTGGCGGGAGATCGACCGCATTTTCCGCGCCTCCCTGAAAGAAAAGCCCGCGGACGGGGACGGCGGCGCGCTCCCGGACTTCACCGAAGGGCAGACCTTTGACGGCGCGGAGGTTTCCGTCACCGAGCATTTCACCCAGCCGCCGAAGCCTTACACCGAAGATACCCTCCTGTCCGCTATGGAGAACGCGGGCAAGGATGATATCCCCGACGAGGCAGAGCGAAAAGGTCTTGGCACGCCTGCGACCAGAGCAG
>ERZ1106951.3506-NODE-3506-length-11304-cov-3.533114_pt1 | contig 11304 bp, 6 predicted proteins | sample MGYA00403676_ERZ1106951 | MGnify/ENA primary metagenome ERZ1106951 (study PRJEB35170, sample SAMEA104062398) | human gut metagenome | biome: human gut; feature: human-associated habitat; material: faeces | place: Denmark | collected 2012-04-23 ...
ATAGCCTCGACCTACCGTTTTATTTTACCCTATCGTTTTTTTGTTGTTTCAGAAATGCAAACAGCCTGCCAGGAAAACGCTCCACAGCAGGCTGTTTTTGATTAGTAAAGTTGAAAAAGCCACGCATTTTCGGCATTTTTTCAAAAAGAAAGCACTGCACAATTGTATCATTTGTGCAGTGCAGTTATGTGGTGTTTAACCTACACCACAAATAATACAAAATCCTCGAAATTACGGGCTTTTTAGACGTACTTTGCAAATGATACAATTTTTTTGAAAGTAGACTAATCCACAGAGATTTTACGCTGATTCGCCCTTGTTCTTTCCCGAAGGGTGTGCTATAATGAGTTTATTCAGGGAACTGAAAATAGACAAAGGAGAAAAAACAGTGTGAAGGAAAGAAACGTAACGAAGATCCCAGTTCGCTATGAATTACCACGGCTATCCAAAGTTGGTGTTTATTGCAGAGTAAGTACAAATCAGCCAGAGCAGCTTCGCAGTATGTCTGCTCAAGCATCTCATCTCACAAGAACAGTTCTGCACAGCAGTGGATGGATACTGATTGATATTTATCTGGATTTTCATACTGGATTAAATGACAACAGACCAGAATTACAGAGACTATTGAAAGATTGCAGGGCAGGAAACGTTGATACTATTCTAACAAAAAGCGTCAGCAGATTTGGGCGAAATACTGCTGAAACAATCCGTCTGATTCGAGAACTCAATGCCATTGGAGCCAGAATTATATTTGAGAACGAAGAAATCGACACTTCAAAATGTGAAAGCGAGTTTCTCGTCACTTTAATTGAAGCCTACGCACAGGAAGAAAGCTATAACCGCAGTGAGAATATTCGATGGGGCATTGAAAAGCGAATGCAAAATGGAACATCGCTTCTTTATAACAGGAGATGCTTCGGATACAGAAAGAATGAGGACGGAACTTTAGAAATCTGTCCGGAAGAAGCAGAAGTTGTTCGTTTGATTTTTGATTTCTATCTTCGTGGCGGAAGTATTCTTTCCATCATAAAAGAACTGGAGAATCAGCAAATTCAAACGCCATCAGGAAAGAAAAAGTGGTGTACACAAACAGTCGTAAAGATTCTAACCAATGAAAAGTATATCGGAAATGTGCTGCTGAAAAAGACCTATACAGATGGATTCCCAAATCGAAAGCGGAAAAACAACCGTGGAGAGAAAGATCAGTATCTTGCAGAGCAGCTGCACCCTGAGATCATATCGAAAGAAATTTTTGATGCAGTCCAGATAGAACGGCAACGAAGAAGTAATGTAGTAGTAGACGAAAATGGAGAAAAGAAACGGGCAGGGAAGCGATACTGCTCGAAAATAGCATCAGAAACAGACATAGAATCATTCGATGGCACATTAGATTACTCATCATATAGCAAATGATAAGTACACAAAGAAAAAGTGCAGAAATACGCCGATTTAACAAAAAAACGATAGCCTCGACCTACCGTTTTATTTTACCCTATCGTTTTTTTGTTGTTTCAGAAATGCAAACAGCCTGCCAGGAAAACGCTCCACAGCAGGCTGTTTTTGATTAGTAAAGTTGAAAAAGCCACGCATTTTCGGCATTTTTTCAAAAAGAAAGCACTGCACAATTGTATCATTTGTGCAGTGCGGTTATGGTTGCGGGAGCCAGATTTGAACTGACGACCTTCGGGTTATGAGATTCAGAAAACGCTGCTTTTCGTTCTTTTTCACGACAGGAAATAAGGAAAAACAGCGTTTTTTCATGCCATTTCTTTGATATATTCCGTTATTTTTATTGTTTTCCATTCTCGTAAGGGTATGCGTAAGGGTACGAAATGATGAGCTTTTTTGTACGCACATCACGATTTTCATGGAAAGAATAGACAAGAATCATCCATCACACCACCGCTTCAATCACTGTTTTTCCATTCACCTGGATGGTTTTCATACCCGATTTCTTACTTTTGTTGAAGTTGAAACTGAGCAGATAGCCTTTCTCAAGGTGATAATAGTTCAGATATTCCGCAATTTGCTTTTCACCTTCTGTATTATATTCTTCACCACGCCAGATTTTCAGCTCTATGATATACTGCTTTCCCAGATAGTCTACAATGACATCGGTTCGTTTTTGGTCACGAGTCTGTGCCTCAATGTAGTAATTACCCGTACCATTGATAATCGGTCGTAGGTATAGCAAGAACAGTTTTCTGCCGTCTTCTTCCTTAAACTTATCTGGCTGACTGCCGTAGATGTCATTGAAGTGAAGGATAAACTTTTCCAGAATCTTTTCCATATTCAGATAGCCACCTTGAATAAACTGGTTTTTGTCCCATTCTCCGGCTTTATAAATAGACGTCTCCTGCATCTTTTTTGTTGTCAAAATTGCATTGTAGAGACGCGTTTCAAAGATTCGATTTGCAATTACAACGCTGCCGTTTTCCTCTTTCAAAAAGCCATACATCATCGCCAGACGAATTACTGAGTCATCTGGATTGTAAGAAATTTTTCTGCCAAGAATTAAAATTTGATACAGATAATCATAAAGTTCCTGATTGTCCTCAATTTTATTGATAAGCGACTCAAAAAGGGCATTGTTTTCCTTTAGAATTAGCTTCACAGCATCTGAAACACATTTTGTTTTCCAGCCGAATTTCTCATCCATGTACTTACAAATAGATGAGACTAATACTGGATAACCGGAAGTATAGTCATAAATCAGTTGAGATAGTTTCTGAATATCCATGCCAGTATGGCGGTCGTTTTCGTACTCCATGAGCATTCCGGCAATGTCACGCACACTGAAACTCATGTCAATATCAAAATTTGATGCAATATTCCATGGACTGTTGTGCTTATGCTCTGCATCTGGACGTATCTTCTGGCGAAGATTTCGGATATCATGAACACCTGCCAAAATGACAGATTGAAAAGTAGGGAACTCTGTACGTTCCAGATAATATCCTCTCAGTTGTGCCAAAAAGTCTAAAAATACTTGATTATTGCTGGCACTGTCCACCTCGTCAATCATCAGCACAATTGGTTTAGACGACATTTCGCACCACTCGCTCAGCGTAACAAACAAGTCCGCTTCAACATAATTCAGGCTCAACTTCATTTGCTTGATTTGTTCTTCGATTTCATTGGGCATTTCTTTGTGATAACGGCTCCAAAGCAGCCGTGCAAATGCCCTGACAAAACTGTTTTCTGTTGCAAATTCTGATGTACTGACAAACTGAAAGTCCATACTGATGACAACATAGTCATTTTTCAGATATTCTCGTAGTGCTTTCAGGATTGTAGTCTTTCCGTACTGTCTGCCCTTGTTGATAGAAAAATACTGTCCTCTATCTATCATTTTTTTGATTTGTGCAAGACGGCTGTCCAAATTCACCATGTAGTGTTCCTGTGGATTACAGCAGCCAGTAATGTTAAAGTAGCGGTTCATAGTTTCACCTCATATTCACTGTTGGATTTTTGTTATTTCTATTATAACATACAGTTGGTGCAATTACAACAGCAATTTGTCATATTGATCAGTATCACAAATATTTTTATTCAGAACGGAATCTCAGAGGATATTTTTAATAGTATGGTTTGGTCGATTTTCTGATATATTTAAAGCAGACCTTCATGTGCTTCTTCACATGTTTAAAAAGTTACTTGATGCAAATCCAAAGAAAAAGTTATTCCTTCTTCCAGTTCTGCTGCAATGACCAGCCGCTTGTCTTTGAGTTCTGCCATTTCTGACTTTACATTTTGCTTGCAGCCGACCGTTAACGCATCTGCGGACATTGTTCCGCTGTAACTTCCAAGCACCCGTGAAATTGCATTCCAGAAGGTGGACTTGCCGTTACTGCCTTCGCCATAGGCAATCATCAAAGCCTCTTGATACACCTTTCCAATCGCACAAAGTCCACAAATCTGCTGCACATAATCTGTTAAACTTTGGTCGCCGCAGAAAAAGCAATGCAAGGCATCTTTCCAAATTTCTTCCCCCACGTTGTTCGGCGAAACAGCAGTCATTTTTGTGAGGTAATCCTCCGGATTGTGCGGTCTTCCACCATTCACGCCTTTCTGCAAGTCATAGGTTGCTGTCGGGGTGTTCAGCAAGAACGCCTGACTGTCAAAATCAGCAATGTCTTTCAGCAGCATCGGTTTGGCTGCTTGTAATGTCGCAGAAATGTACTTCATATCCCTGCGTTTCATGACGAAAGTTCGATAAGTCAGAGCAGAGCGATATTCGATGTACGCTTTTCTGCTGATATCATCCACAGCTTTTTCCAGCACCTTCCCATCCTTGGAGATTGTTTCGGCATCCACGCCGCTGTCCAGCAGCATCTTGTGTGTCATTTCCAGTGTTCGTTCTGCTTCTTCCAGCTGCGTATCCAGAAATGCTTCGATCTGCTAACCGCCAGCTGTTTGGATTCGACCCAGTGATTTTTCTGATAGCATAAGTATTCCGTTGCATCGGTGTAGGCAAGTTCTCCTTGCACCTGCCCTGCAAAAATCTTTGCTTGTCCGAGGTCGGAGTAGTCCTCTGGGCGGAACTGAAACAGCTGCCCGTAATGCTCTGGTGCGATATAGCCTTTCTGCTTTGCAATTTGCGTTCCAAACCGCTCCGCACTCTTCCAAATCTGCTGTAGTTCGGTGTCGCTGAGTGGGGGATTGCAGGCGGTGGATTGCTCCAGGAACTTCATGTAGTGGAGGCTGCCCTCCTGCCAGAAGACTCCCCCCGAAGCCCCAAAGAGAAACCGTGCGACGTCCAGGGCGTTCCCGTCGAAGAACGGCAGGGCTTTGTGAATGCAAAGCTTCATCGCCTTGTGCGTGGCTGCATCCGTGCAGGGGGCTGTTGGGAAGAAGACGTGAAACCGGGGACGAGCCGAATATTTGCCCTTTGCCTGCATATGGTGGCGGCTGTAGGTGGCAGCAAAGGCAACGTCTGGCAGCCGCTGTGCGAGGGTTTCCGGCGTGAGCCAGTCGTTCGGGTTGTCGGAGTGGTCGTTGTCGCAGTCCATCGGGAGAACATCCGAGAACTGGAAGTTTGCCTCTTTCCGAATACCGTCGGCATACTGGGCACAAACGTGGTCGTAGGCAGTGGCTTTCTTGAGGTCTGCGGCTGTGGTAATGGCAGCCGGATTCGGGTAACGAATGTTTCTTGCGTTTTCACGGCAGTCCGCCGTATAAAGGGTAAAGTGCATAAAAGATACCTCCTGTAATGTTTTTTTGTCTGTGTGCGAAACCCCTTCACTATACAGCGATTTTCGGGAAAAACTTGTACGCAAACGTACAAGTTGCCCGAAAGATTTACAGAAAAGTTACACTTTTTGTTGTGTTTGGGGGAAAAGTGTCAAAATCCCAGCCCAGCAACGCGTGTGTGGGTCAGCCGCTGCAAGCAGTTCTGTATTTCCTCCGGCATCGAAACAGGAGCAGGCTTGTCTTTGCAGGCTGTTGAGCAAGCTTGTTCGGATTCTGCTTGGATTTCGGTTGCCCTCTGCTGAAACTTGATATGTCTGCACTTGTTCACACCTGATGCAGCGGGACTGTCCAATCCGAATTATCATCACAGTCAATGCACTCAAAGAGGGGTGGGATTGTCCGTTTGCCTATATCTTGGCATCTCTTGCAAAAAGGAAGATTCTTTTTCAGATATTAATCCGTCTGCGATACAAATCACACCAATTTCCAGTAATGCAAAACCATTACCAGTGTTTCCTGATGTAACAGCAATGATTAGAAAGCGTTTGCAACATCGGAAATTGAAGATTACGTTCGCCGAGTGATTGCAAAAATGACAGAAGATGAACTTACAGTGATTGAAACAGCATTCCTCTCTTATGCGGAAAGAATAAATAGTAAAAAGTACCCGATATATTTTATGTCAGGTGCTTTTGTTTTATACAGTATTCACATTCCAAAAGTATGGCGTTGGTTCATTTGTCAAAACCTTCAAATTTCGTATTAAAAATTTGTGCAAATATACAAAAAACTATTTTTATGGTAGAAAATAACCAAATTAGCTTGAATTTCCCAATTGGATGTTGTATAATTTTATTTAGAATACATGAAATCATCTTGATAAATCAGCTTTATTTTAGTCGGTATTACAAAAATAGGAATTTAGCTGATACGTTTACAAGGCAAGAAAGAAGGTGATGTGATTTTATCTATGAGTATTAAAGTATAAAAATTTATAAAAAAGAGGATGGGATTACATTATGACAAACGTAAAAATTCAAAAAACCATCGCAATATTGATTAGCCTTATGACGATGTGTACATTATTTAACCTGATTTCGGAGAACTCAGTTACTGTTTCTGCGGGTTGGTCTTCTGTAGAGGAACTGGAAAATTATGCATTAGCAAATTGGGCAAAACCAATTCAAGCAAGTTATGCGGATATCAATACTGGTTCAAGATATTTTGGGGCAAATCGTTCTGGGACAACTCGTAAGCATGCTGCAAATGACTATGTGTGTGCAGTTGGAACACCTGTGTATGCTATGACGGGTGGATATGTAGAAGAATTTAGTTCAAATTTTTATGGTGGAACACAAGCAATCAGTGTGAAAAATGATGATGGTTCTGTTGCAAGATATTGTGAAATTAAAACTTCATTTCGCTCTGGCGATAGAGTAGAGAAAGGACAGCAGATTGGCACAGTAATTGCGAACAATAAAGGCGGTGGACACATGCTGCATCTGGAGATGTACTTGGGAACTGCATCTGGTTCGTTGACAAATACATCTAATAGTACATACTGGTATGTTTCATATCGAAATTACTGTAGGCGGCAAGATTTGATCGATCCTTCTTTTACACAGAAACTTGGAAATGTTACTCCACCCTCTATTAGTATTTGTGAAGTTAATAAAAACTCTTTTGCATTAGGAGAAACTGCAGTATTTACTGCATCATCTGACTGTGCAACAGGCTATACAATTGGAATCGATAAAGATGGTAGTAGAATTATTACACAAGATTTAAATGGAAATACATTTTCCTTTACACCTTCTGAAGTTGGTTCATATTCTGCATATGTTACTGCATGGAATAGTGCAGGAATAAAAGACAGTTCAAGTGTTTCGTTTGTTGTGTATGGTTCGTCCCCATCAAATCCTGTTTTATCAATATTAAATGGAAAGAACCTATTTGCAAAGGATGAAACTGTCGAATTCTCTGCAAGTGCTGATGGGTCAACTGGATTTACAATCGGCATCGACAAAAATGGTAGTAGAATTGTTACACAAGATTTAAATGGAAACACTTTTTCATTTACCCCAACTGAAGCTGGCGACTATTACTCATATGTAACTGCATGGAATAGCATTGGATTGGTTGATAGTCCTGGAATAACTTTTAAAGTATATGACTCCGCACCAAGTGAATCATATCTGTCTATAAGTGGAGAAAGTACAACATATGAAGTAAATAGTACAATTGGATTTGTTGCATCATCGGATATTGCAACTGGCTACACTATTGGCATTGATAAAGATGGAAGTAGAGTTGTTACACAAGATTTAAACGGAAATACTTACTCTTATCAGCCAACAGAACCTGGAAACTATTATGCATATGTAACATCGTGGAACAAATATGGCATATGTGATAGCAAAGGAATCACATTTAGAGTATATGATTCTGAGCCTACATACTCCAAAATTAGTTTAGATAAATCTGATTACAATGTGAATGATGATATTCAACTTAATTTTGAAAGTGACAATGCAATATGGTACTCTGTTGGAATTTATAAAGATGGAAAAAGATACGATTCGATTTGGGATATAACAGAAAACACTTATGTATATCAAGTGACAGAACCCGGAACATATAGTGCATATGTAACATCAAGAAATACTTTGGGATGGGTTGATAGTCAATTAGTATATTTTAACGTGTATTCAACTATTGATGGTGACTGCAATAATGATGGGCAATTCTCAGTAGCCGATGTTGTAATGCTTCAGAAATGGCTTTTAAATGATGGAACAGTGCTTGATAATTGGAAAGTGGCCGATCTCTATGAAGATGATATGCTGAATGTATTTGATTTGGCGTTGATGAAGAAAAAATACAATATATTATGACATTGGCATGAAAGGAGTTCACTATGAATAAAAAAATTATTAGTTTTATTACATCTTTATCAGTAATGTTTTCGCTTTTATCGTTTCTTCCGAATAAATTGCTGATTAATATTATTGCTTCGGCTTATAATGCTAGTAATGCAGTTAGTTATGCTAATACGTATTGGTCAAATTATAATCCGAATTATTCGAATTATAACAGCATTGGAGGCGACTGTGCCAACTTTGTTTCGCAATGTTTGGTTGCAGGCGGTATGCAAATGACAGATGGATGGTATTGGTATTCATACGATGATCGTTCTGCATCATGGTCAGCATGTGCCTCTATGTATAATTATTTCAAAAATTCTGGATATGAAATAATAGAAAATCCATCTGATTCGCAAGTAATAGAAGGCAATCCGGTATTATATTATAGTTCATCAAAAGGTAGATGGTCTCATGCTGCAATATGTACTGGACACGATTCTTCAGGAAATGCATTAGTATCTGCACATAACAGTGACAGACACAATGTGAATTGGAAATTGGGTACAAATTGGTCTAAAAGATGTACAATAATTATTAATGGAAATGGTCCAAATACAGATATAGTAACGCCCACAATTAGTACTGATAAATCTTCCTATATTGTAGGGGATACTATCTACACTTCATGGGTTGCTTCTTCATCAAGTTCAAATATATCACATTATTGGATAAATGTCATTGCACCGGATGGTACATGGATTCATGAGGGTAATATGAATTTGAGTACTTCATATTCCTTTTCTGCTTCTCAAGAAGGTGAATATACTGTACGAGTTTATGCAACACCTAAAGGTTCAAAAGACGGCGAAGGTAGTTTATCCGATGAACGAAAGATTAGTGTAGCAAGTGCAATACCAAAAGGTCAAGAAATATCGAATGGTGCAGGACAAACCTTACCAGATGGTGATTATTACATTATCTCGTCCATCAACATGAATTATTATGTTGACATTCCTGGAACAGAAGTGGCATCTGGAAACAATGTCAATATGTATACAATGGGAACGAATGTAATGCCGCCTGCTTGTGATGCATGGACTTTGGTGTACCTTGGAAATGGTTTCTATAAAATTAAATCAAAAGGAACTAATTTCTGCTTGGATGTAAGCGGAGCATCTTTGGATAGAGGCACAAATGTACAAGTTTGGGAAGAAAATGATAGTACTGCTCAGCAATGGTCAATCATTCAGACAGACTATGGTTATAAAATTCAATCCAGATGCAACGGCTTCTATTTGGATATAGCTGGTGGTGGGTTTGAAAACAGCACCAATGTACAAGTATGGGAAACTAATGATACTACTGCACAGAAATATGTTTTCGTTCCGTATGGAGCATCCACAGGACAGACAATTGAAGATGGTGTATACAGTATTCGTTCCGCATTGGATGCAAATTATTGTGTAGATGCAGATGGGGCGGCAGTAAAGTCTGAATATAAAGATGAGACAAATATACATCTTTGGGAAACGAATACTTGTGATGATTTGTTTTATGTTGAATATCTGTCTGATGGTTATTACAATGTGAGTGAGGTCAGCACAGGTCTGGCACTTGATATTTGGAGTGACGATGCTAATTTTACATATGTCAATCGAAATATTCAGCTGTGTGGTAAAAATGGCAATCGAAATCAGCAATGGGTTATCAAAGATAATGGTGATGGAACCTATACACTAATTTCTAAAATGAGCGGCTATTGTTTAGATTTAAGTGGCGGTGTATGCGAAAAAGGAAAGAACATCAGTCAATACTACTACAATGGAACTGCTGCTCAAAAGTGGAGTTTTGTTCCTGTATCCCCGTCTGAAATTATAATCAAAAATCCTCCTACAAAAACAGAATACTATATTGGAGAACAAATAGATTCGTCTGGAATTTCTGTACAGTTAACATATGCTATTGGTACATTTAAAGATGTTTCTCATGAGGTTTCCTATCAGTATGATTTTTCAGAAATCGGAAAAGCAGATGTAATTGTTTCTTATACTGCAAACGGCTCTACGTTTATAGATAGCTTTACTGTAACTGTAAAAAACGCACCGTTCAAAGGAAAAGGGACAGAAGATGATCCATATTTGATTTCAAGTAAGAAAGATTTACAAGTTATGAGAGATCTTATCAATGATGAAGCTAGTTCTTCTTCCTTTAGAGAGAGTGTGTACTTGCAAACGACAGATATTGATCTTGAAGATGAAGAGTGGATACCAATTGGAAAAAGAGCATTTGATGGTACTGAAACAAGCAGATTGTTTGCTGGACATTATAATGGAAACCATCACACTATTTTTGGGCTATCCATAAACGAAACTACAAAATATGCTGGCTTGTTTGGCTCAATGGGAATAAAACCAGCAATTATTGAAAATTTAGCCGTAGAAGGAACTGTAAATTCAACTGATATTTCTGTTGGTGGAATTTGTGGAGAGATTTGCGGAAAAAATGGAATCATCCGAAATTGCAGCTTCATTGGTAATGTTTCTGGTGGAGAGCAAGCAGTTGGTGGAGTTGTCGGATACATTTGGCAGAGCGGTTCAGTAATTGATTGCTATCACAATGGTACAGTAACATCCAACGGCGGAAGGATCATTGGTGGTGTGGTTGGGAACATTCATACGGGTGGATCAGAAGATTCCAATACTGTTTTGATTCAAAACTGCTATCATGTTGGAACGCTCAGCGGTGCCAGTGATGCAGCAGGAACTATTGCAGGAATTGTAAGTGTAGATACGCAACATGAATCTATTATTACAATTGAGAATTGTTATGCTTTGCAAGGAGAAGGAAATGCAATTGGTTCCGGCAAAGCAAATACGCAAGATATTACGCTATTAAAATCTGCATTAATGAAAGCAGCAGCTTCTTCTTTAGGGTCAGCATACAAAGAAAATACAGATTCAAGTTTTAATGGTGGTTATCCTATTTTCAATTGGCAAAATCGTGTTGTTGGAGACTGCAACAATGATGGGGTATTCACAATTGCAGATATTGTCATGGTTCAGAAATGGCTTTTAAATGATGGAACCGTGCTTGATAATTGGAAGGCTGCTGATCTTTATGGCGACAATGTTATAAATGTATTTGATTTAGTTTTGATGAAGCAGATGATTGTAAACATTAAGTAAAATATCCAAAGAAAACGCCTTCTTAGAGAAAATGGTCTAAGAAGGCGTTTTAACGTGATAAA
>ERZ1106951.3509-NODE-3509-length-11301-cov-2.743820_pt1 | contig 11301 bp, 8 predicted proteins | sample MGYA00403676_ERZ1106951 | MGnify/ENA primary metagenome ERZ1106951 (study PRJEB35170, sample SAMEA104062398) | human gut metagenome | biome: human gut; feature: human-associated habitat; material: faeces | place: Denmark | collected 2012-04-23 ...
TGTACAGTATCGGAACGTGGAGACATATTTAAAAGAAATCAAAGCTAAAAAGTAAATCTCATAACATGGCCACTCGATTTTTGCGAAGATCGAGTGGTTTTCTTTTGACCCAAAGCGTATGAAAAGACGCTGAATCAGAGAGCTGCTTGATGACACAGGCGGCTTTTTTGCACCTATCAGAAAGGAACAATAGAAAATGGATGCGCACGTTATCAGTCTTGCCAACCAGAAGGGCGGCACAGCCAAAACGACGACCTGCGCCAACCTGGGCATAGGGCTGGCGCAGGCGGGCAGGAAGGTGCTGCTTGTCGATGCAGACGCTCAGGGAAGCCTGACCCTAAGCCTTGGCTGGGAGCCGGACGAGCTGCCGATTACGCTGTATGATCTTATGATAAAAGCCATACAGGATAGACCTGTCATCCATGGAGAAGGGATGCTTCATCACGAGGAAGGGGTGGATCTCCTGCCAGCCAACATCGAGCTGGCAGGCATGGAGATGTCGCTGATCAGCGTCATGTACCACGAAACGATACTCAAACAGGTGCTTGAGCCTTACAAACATGAGTATGACTACATTCTCATTGATTGCGCGCCGTCGCTGGGCATGATGACCATCAACGCGCTGGCGGCAACGGATGGGATTGTTGTGCCGACGATCCCGCAGCATTTGCCGACAAAGGGCATCGAGAAGCTGCTGGAAAGCGTTCATCAGGTCAGGCGCGGAATCAATCCCAGCCTGAAAATCGAGGGGATTCTGATGACCCTGGTGGACGGGCGAACGGTCTACGAGCGCGAAATCAGCGAGATGATTCGGAAGGCATACGGCGGGAAAATCAACATCTTTGGAACAGAGATTCCGCGCTCTGTGCGGGCGGCAGAAACCAGCGCCGAGGGAAAGAGCATCTTTGCCTATGCGCCCAGAAGCAAGGTCGCGGAAGCCTATCGGCAGTTGACGAAGGAGGTGCTGGCGCTTGAAAAGCAGCGCGAAGAACATCGTGCTGAAATCGGTCGATGATATCTTTCAGACCGAGGAAAATCGAGCGGATGCACAGCGCGAGCGGGTGCAGGAAATTCCGCTTGACCAGCTCAAGCCGTTCAGAAATCATCCGTTTAAGGTGCGCGACGACCAGCGGATGCTCGATACGGTGGACAGCATCCGTGAATACGGCGTGTTGGTTCCCGCGATTGCGCGACCTGATCCGGAAGGCGGCTATGAGCTGATATCGGGGCATAGGCGTAAGCGCGGCTGTGAAATGGCGGGGCTTCAAACCATGCCGGTCATCATTCGGAATTTGGACGATGATGCCGCCGTGCTGGTGATGGTCGATTCCAATATCCAGCGCGAGGAGCTTCTGCCGAGTGAGCGGGCGTTTGCCTATAAGATGAAGCTCGAAGCGTTGAAACATCAGGGCGCACGGTCAGATTTAACCTCTATGCAAGTTGCGCAGAAGTTGTCAGTTCAAAAAGTTGGCGATGATGCGGGAGTAAGCAAGGACCAGGTTCGACGTTTTATCCGTTTAACTGAGCTGATTTCCGAACTTCTGGATATGGTGGACGAGCGCAAGCTGGCGTTTAATCCCGCTGTGGAGGTGTCCTATTTGAAGCGGGATGAACAGCGGATGCTGCTGGAAGCGATGGATGCGGAACAGACCACACCGTCGCTTTCGCAGGCGCAGCGGCTCAAGAAATTCAGTCAGGAAGGGCGGCTGACGGAGGAAGCGATGTCCGCCATTATGAGCGAGGAGAAAAAGAGCGACATGGATAAGGTGACGCTCAGAAGCGACACGCTGCGCAGGTATTTTCCGAAGTCGTATACGCCCAAGCAGATGGAGCAGACCATCATCAAGCTGCTGGATGTGTGGCAGAAACAGCGGCAGAAAAATCAGGAACGATGACAGAACGGCGCTTGACCATGGGGTCAGCGCGTCTTGAATTTGCAAATGGAATGGAGGGCTTTCATGTGGGCATATTTCGCGTAGAGAAGGTCAAGGATTACACGACGATCAGCAATTATCATTTGAGGGATAAGAGATTGTCGCTCAAGGCAAAGGGATTGTTGACAATGATTCTGGCACTGCCGGAGGATTGGAATTTCACGATTCGCGGGCTGTCCGCCATCTGTAAAGAAGGAGTGGAAAGCATCGGGACGGCGCTTAAAGAGCTGGAAAAAGGCGGCTATCTGGTGCGCAAACGTGTGCGCGGCGCGGACGGACGCATGAATGATACCGAATACAACTTTTACGAAGAGCCCATCCGGCAGACGGAAGAACAGCCGGAAGAATCGGATGATGGACAATCCGGCACGGAAGAACCGGAGATGGAAACATCGGAAGCGGAGCAACCGCATACGGAAAAGCCGGATGAGGGAAACTCGGTACAATCAAATACCCATATATCCAAAACGTATTCACCCAATACCCATAAATCCAATCCATATCCATCACACGTTCAAGTCTACGAAGCGGATGGATATGACGGGATGGGAAACTGTGTAGACGTGCAGACATGGAACAGGATTCACGTGGAGGTCGAGCGGCAGATTTGCTTTGAAGCCTACGAGGGGACGAAAAACGGCAGCGTCGTCAGCGAAATCGTCGAGCTGATGACCGAGATCTGCTGCATGCCCGGCGGAATGATGCGCATCAGCGGCGTTCCGTACAGCGTGGAGGTGGTCAAGAAGCGCTTTCGCGAGCTGACTTCGAGCCACATTGACACGCTGCTGTGGAGCATGAAACGGTCGAGTCGCGAGATTCGGAACATCCGCGGCTATTTGCTGACTAGCCTGTTCCAAGCGCCGACGACGAAGGAAAACATCTTCGAGGCGGATATGCGGTACAGGGGGCTGGCTTAAAACGACCAAAATAACGGAGGAAAAGCGATATGAATTTTAACTACGTCTGTGAACTGAAAACGGCAAACGGTATGGCGGGGACGATGGCTTTCGGCGATCTGCTGGAAAACTGTATGCGTCAGCGCCTGATTGAGCAGTACAATGCGCCGGAATATGAGCGCGTCCAACTGCTGCATGAGTTGAGCGGGCTGTACAGCGAAGCCTACGAGAACACGACGCTGTTCTTCGGGGAAGAACCTGTGGAAGTCCGCTTCTTCGGCGTTCCGGGCGGCGACGAGGATGATTTCATGCTCAACGCCGTGACGAGATTGGAGGACGGACGCTGCTTCCTGTTCTCCGCAGACGATGATTTCATGCGGAGCTACGTCAGCAAACAGCGCTTTATGGCAGTGCTGTAAAGGAGCGAGTGGAATGAGGTATCTGCTGCATAAGCTGCTTGAGCCGATGTAGAAACAGGCAGTCCGACAGATGAGGATGAGAACATTTTGTTTTTTCGTGTCCATCCGCATATCATCAAACCCTGATTTGACAAATCGTGATTTGATAAGGAAAAATTCAAATCATCATGCGGACACCATCTGCATCATTAAGAAGAAAGTGAAAAAGCAGAAAATCGAATAACCGCGGGACAGCTTGAAAAAGGCTGCCCTTATTTTGTATCAGGGAGTGTGTATGAAAAGAAATAAAAGGCGAAGAAAATGTCCATTTTCACCGCTTACCCTTCTGGCGGCGCTGCTGCTCATCGGAGGGATGCTCGCCATCGTCCTGCCCGTGCTGCAATGGGACGCGGAGGTGAGCGCGGAAGCAGGTGAATATGAGCAGCTTCGAGAGCAGAACCGGCAGGCGGAAGCGCGCGAAACCGTGGAAGAAGAAACGCTGAATCAGCACATTGTGCCGCCGATTTCGCTGGCGGAAGAAGGATTGCCCGTTCAGCAGTCTGAAAGCGCAGTCGGCGAACAGGCTATGGTGGACTTGTCCGCGTATCTGGCGCAAAATCCCGACTTTGTTGCGTGGCTGCGGATTCCGGGGACGAACGTGGATTATCCCGTCGTGCAGACGGATGATCCTGATTATTACCTGAACCATACGTTCAGCGGAAAACAGAGCGTGGTCGGAACGCTGTTTTCGTTGGCGGATGCGGATTACAAAGCACCGGGACGGAATATCGCCATCTACGGGCATCACCTGCGCAGCAGCGGCGAGAAGATGTTCACGTCGCTCATGCGGTACAAGAACCCGGAATTTTACGAGGACAACCAAACCATTGTGCTGGACAGCCTGTATCGCCACAGCGAATATACGATTTTTGCGGTCGTGAACACGAAGGCCGGCGATTGGGAGCCGTCGAGAACGACGTTTTCCGGGGACGCGGCGTTCATGGCGTTTGTCAATCGGGCAAAATCGGAATCCCTGTATGATACGGGCGTGGAGGTCGGCGCGGACGACCATATTCTGACCCTGATTACCTGCGACAGAAGCTATGCAGGCAAGGAAGGACGGCTGATGATTCTGGCGGTGGAGCGCTGAAAGGAAGGACTATGACAAAAAGAATTTGGGCAGGGCTGCTTGCGCTGGGCATGGCGCTGACGGCGCTGCCTTCCGGCATGTATGCAGAAGAAACGGTGTGGGAGGAAAAAACCGATGCGAGCGAGGAAACATTGGATGGCAGGCTGGATGAATCGGCAGAAGAATTTGCGGACGGTCTGCCGGACTACATCCCCGAACCGGAGACGGATGTGGTGGACGGCGCGGCAGACGACGAATCTGCCGATGCGCTTCCAGAGCAGGAAGAAAGCCTGACGAAAGAAGCAATGCTGGACTTGCCGGATTTTATCCCGGAGGAGGAACCGCCTGCCTTGGAGGAGGAGAAACTGCCTCCTGTTCAGGAGGGCGACTTTGTTTGTGTTACGCCGAATACGCGCGTCTATCTGGATATCGACGAAACGGCGGGCGATGAGGACGACGGCGAGCTGTACGACGGCAATTTCGTGAATGAAGCCAACGTATATGTGGAACAGGTTCGGCAGGACGCGCAGGAGCGAACGTGGCTGCTGGTTCGGTATCTGTATGGCGAGGAAGAACCTGATGGAGAGATGGCATGGACGGACACGGCGACGGTCTGGACGCTGGCGGAGGAAACTCAGCCGTCCGACGCGGCGGATTATGACGTGACGGATTACGCCTTCCCGTTTACGCCGGTGGAGCTGTACGCGGCGAATAACCCGCCGAGGCTGCAAACGCTCAGTGGCAACACGGGCGAGTTTTATGCAGGGCAGACGGTGTACGCCTATTCCGTGCATGACGATGTGCAGATTGCGTCGCTCAAGAATTACGGCGCGATTTACGCAACCCAGCACTACATCAACGAGCATGTGGTCTACTGTCTTGAGCATACGATGAACAGCCCCGGCATCCGAAACAACTCGGATGGTCCGTATAAAGTCGTCGATCTGGCGCAGTACGGGCAGACGGCGGGTTACTCCGGCATCATATACAGCGAAAAGACGATGCACGCCATCGGCTGGGTGTTGCGGCACACGTTTCCTTTCATGGGGCTTGACCGTTACGAGGATGAATGTCTGGAATGGTCAAGAGCGGCTGGACAGTTTGCAATCCGGGAAGTAATCAAGCAGCTGGAAGGTTCGCAGTACGTCCGCGATTACTGGCACATGGACGAGTTCTACCGCGCGACGGGACAAGCGCCGAAGGAATATCTCGAATATGCGCGCTGGCTGGCAGCAAATGCCCTGACCTATGCACAAATGACGGGCGAAATCACGGTGTCGAATGTGTCTGTGTCCATTGCCAACGGCGTATGCAACGGCACGGCGACGCTGACCACAGACGCGCCGCGTATCCGCATCCGCCGTTCGGTTGGAACGATTACCGGCTACACGGGCGGTGAGGACGGCACCTACGTCTATCTGAACAGCGGCGATACCATTACCGTTTCCCAAGCAGGAAGCGGTTTTTCTTTTACTGCGGAATCCGTTTCGACGGAAGATCAGGAATCCAATTTTCTGGTCGCTGTGCCGGATGAGAATATCCAGAAGGTCATCATCCCGCAGAGGGGATCGCCATATCCGCTCAAGTCTACGGAAATCCGCTTCGATATGCCGAACGGCGCACTGGTCGCGACTAAGACGGATGCGGCAAGCGGCGCGGTGCTGGCGGGCGCGACGTTCGAGCTGACGAACGCTTCCGGCACAGTTGCGGCGACGCAGACCACAGACGCGGACGGTACGGCGCACTTTGATAACCTTCCGGCAGGAAATTATACCGTGCGCGAAATCAACGCGCCGACGGGATATCTCGTCGCTGTGCCGGATAGTCAGAGCGTGACCGTCACGGCAGGCGAAACGACGGGCGCGGCGTTCGCAGATGAACGGATTCGGGGCAGAATCCGTATCGCCAAAACGGACAGCCTGACGAAAGAACCATTGGCAGGCGCGGAGTTTACCATTACACGCACAGACGGAACGGGAACGCCCATCGTGCTGACCACCGACGTAAACGGCAATGCCGAAACGGACTGGCTGGATTATGGGCGGTATCGCGTGACGGAGAGCAAAGTTCCCGCGCACTATGAAACCAGCGGCTTTTCAACCGAAATCGACTGCACGGAAAACGGAAAGACCTATCTCATCGAGGTCGAAAACGAGCCGACGAAGGGCTTCATCCAGATCGTCAAGACCGACGCACTGGACGGCAGACCGATTGAGGGCGTGCAGTTCGATATCGTGGACGCGGGCGGCAACATCGTCGGCACAATGACCACGGATGCAAACGGCGCGGCAACGTCGCCCGCATTGTTCAAGGGACAATATACCGTGCGCGAGCATGAAAACCCGACGGGCTATGTGGCGGAACTGGCGCAGCAGGACGCGGCGGTGAATCCAGACGAAACGACATATCTGGGCGCGAGCAATCAGCCGATTCAGGACAGGATCAGGATCGTCAAGCGGGATCAGCTCACAAAAGAGCTGCTGGCAGGCGCGGAGTTTACCGTCACGCGGCTCAGCGGTCTGCCATCCCATCAAGGAGCGGGCGACGGCGAGGTGGTCGCGGTCATTACGACGGATGCAGACGGCGTTGCCGAAACCGGCTGGCTGACGTGGGGAACCTACCGCGTGACGGAAAGCAAAGTGCCGGAGCATTTCGTGGACACGGGCTTTTCAGTGGATATCGTCATTGACGAGGAAAACTTCAAAACCTGCGAGCTGGAAGTCGAGAATGAGCCGACCAAAGGCTTTATCCGTTTGACCAAAACCGACCGGGCAAACGGCAACCCGATTGCGGGCGTGAAGTTTGATATCTATGAAAACGACGAATACGGAAATGCGCTTGTCGGCAGCATGACGACCGGCGCGGACGGCGTGGCAATCTCCGAGCCGCTGCGCAAGGGACGCTACATCGTGCGCGAGCATGGCGCGACAAAGGGCTACGTCTTTGAAGAAATCGCGCTGGACGCGACGGTCAAGCCCGACGAAACGACCGACCTTGCGGCGACGAATCAGCCCGTCCGGGTCAAAATCAGGATTTATAAGCGCGATAAGGACGAATATGCAGGCGATAACCCCAACAGCAAAAATCGAAAGACCCTGCCCAGACAGGCGAGCATCGACCCGCCGAAATCACGCGGCGACGGCGAGCTGACCGGCGCGGTTTTTCAGGTGCTGGCGGGCGCGGCAATCAAGGACAGGCAGGGTAACGTTCTGTTCAAAAAAGGCGATACCGTCGTGGATGCGCTGACGACGGCAGGCGAGGATGCGAGTGCTGCAACGGGCGAGTTGTGGCCGGGGCTGTATGAAATCGTGGAGTTGACCCCGCCAAAGGGCTATCATCCGAGCGAAAAACACATCTTCGTCGATACCGTCAGCGCCGCAGGGCAGTCTGAAGAAGCCGTCGTGGAATATGAAGGGCTGAAAACCAACACCATCCGGCTGGGAGCACAGGCTATCGTCAAGATTTTAGGCGACGACTACGACGACCCTGCCCCGGATCGCGTCGAGCAGCCGGAAGCGGGCGCAGAGTTCAACGTGTATCTCAAAAGTGCGGACAGCTATGAGAATGCGCGTCCGTTTGAGCGCGATCATCTGGTGACGAATAAGCGCGGATACGCCAAGACCAAGGCACTGCCCTACGGCATCTATGTGCTGGAGCAAACGAAGGGCAAAGAGGGCTATGAAATCAAAGGCGCGATTGAGTTTGAAATCGACGGGACGGAGGATATCCAGAACCCGCCGCCGCTGACACTCAGCGACCGACCGATTCTCTACCGCCTTCGTATCCTCAAGATGGATCGCGAAACGGGTAAGACCGTCACGCTGGCGCATACGTCGTTTAAGCTCAAGGACGCAAACGGCGAAACGGTGCGCCAGACGGTGCATTATCCGACCGAAAAGGAGATCGACACGTTCACCACGGATGAAACGGGCGGCGTGACCCTGCCGGAAACGCTCAGGTGGGGCTTGTACTACATCGAGGAGATTTCCGCGCCGGAAGGCTACCTGATTCGGACGGAGTCCCTGCCCGTGATGATCGGGCATGACGGCGACGAACCCGGGCAGACGTATGAACTGAACATCGAAATGCAGGATGAGCCGGTCAAGGGGCAGATTCTCGTGAAAAAGACCGGCGATATGCTCGTCGGCTTTGAAACCGTGGATGCATACGGCTATGCGGTGCAGAAGCCGGTGTATGAACAGCGGAATCTGGCAGGCGCGGTCTTTGAACTGCGTGCTGCCGAGGAGATCGTCGGCAGGGACGGAACGGCGTGGTACGCCGAGGGCGAGCTGGTCGATACGATCATCACGACGGCGGGCGGCGAGGATGCGTCCAAACTTCTGCCGCTGGGCAGATATACGCTGACCGAGGTCAAAGCGCCGGAAGGATACGCGCCGGATGATGCGCCGCGCGAAATCGAGCTGGCGTATGCGGACGATCAGACCCCGCTGGTGAAGATCCGCGTGGAGGTCGGCAATACCTATCTTCCCGCCGCTATTACGCTGCACAAGGAAGCCGAAGTCATTCGCACGACGGAAGCAAACGGTGAAGTGCTGCGGACGCTGCACAGCGAGCCGGGCGAAGGCTTTGTGTTCGGGCTGTTCAGCGAGCGGGATATCCATGAAAACGGCGTGACCCTGCTGGCAGATACGCTTGTGGCTGTCGGCATGACCGATGAAAACGGCAGGCTGACGTTTGACGGCACATTTCCGCATGGCGACTACTATGTGCGCGAGCTGCAAGCCAAGACAGGCTGGAAGCTCAATCCAAACCGTTTCCCGATTACGCTTGAGCCGGGTAGCGACGCGGTAATCCGCGTCGAGCTGGAGCAGCCCATCTATGACGAGTTGGTTTATACGCCCGTGACGCTGACCAAAACCGATATCACCGGCGCGAAAACCGTTCCGGGCGCACAGATCGAGGTCAGAAACGAGCAGGGCGAAATGATTTACCGCGCCACGACCGACGCGAACGGCGAAATCCCGGATATCCCCGTTACGCCGGGAACATACACCTTCCGCGAAATCCTTGCGCCGAGCGGCTATGCGCTCAATGAAGCCGAAACGCGCTTCGCGGTGGACGAGCAGGGAAATGTCACGGGCAACACGATGCTGCGCGACGACTATACCCGCGTACAGCTCCGCAAGCAGGACGAAAACGGCGTGCCGCTTTCCGGCGTGGAATTTGCGCTGGTTACGGAAACAGGTATGCGCCTGATGACCGCCGTTTCGGACGCAAACGGGCTGGTGACGTTTGAGAAAATCCCGTATGGCAGATATACCGTCGAGGAAACCCAGCCGCTCCCCGGCTATTTCAAAACCGCCGTGCATGTTCATCTGACGGTGGACGGTACGTTTGTCAACCCGAACGAGCCGCTGGAAACCGTCACCAATACGCCGATGCGCCTTGCGTATAAGAAGGTGGATACATCCGGCAGACCGCTTGCGGGCGTGGAGTTCAGCCTGATTAACGCCACAACCAACGTCGTGACCGAGGTGGCGACGAGCGATGAAAACGGCGAATTTATCTTCCGTCACATCGACTACGGTGACTGGATTATCCGCGAAACCGCCGCGCCCAATGGATACAGGCGCATGGAGGACATGCTGCTGCATATCGGCGAGGACTTCGTGCAGCCTGAGCCGATTACGCTGGTCAACGTGCCAAGCAGCTATATGTTCATGAAGATGGATGGCGACGGCAATCCGCTTTCCGGCGTGAAATTCGTGCTGGAAGATGCAGACGGAAATGTGCTGCGCGAGATGGAGAGCGGCGAGGACGGCACGGTGCTGCTTGAAAATCTCGAGGACGGCAGGTACGTCATCCGCGAAACCGAAGCGCTCCAAGGGTATGCGAAAACCGAGGACACGCTGACGTTCACCATCGACGAAAGCTACGTTGTTCCCGAAGAAATGCCCTGCCTTGTCAACAAAAAGGAGGACGAAAAGCACGATATTCAGACCGGCGTGGATATTGAGCTGACCCCGATGATGACGGAGGGCGCGGCACTGCTGCTGCTTGCCGGAATTATCCTGATCGGGCGCAGGCTGGCGGACAGGAAACGGAGGAAAAAGTAAGATGAGGTATTTGCTGCACAGGCTGGCGGTTCCGCCGTGAATCGCCTGTAAAATCAGAGAAAGGAGTTGATTTTCTTGCAGGAAGAAGTTGAAATGCGCACCGTTACGATGGCATTTCATGCGAGCAAATTCTCAGGAAGGGTAATGAAAAACGGCATAGCAAAGCTGCTTCACGCCATGCACGGCAAATTGACTGTGCCGCATGGCAAGCAGTCTGTCCGACAGCTTGCACGGCAAAATCAGGGCATGACCAACATCGAGATCGACGATCCCGATATCCATGCCTTTGAACGCATTGCGCGTAAATATGGCGTGGACTTCGCCGTCAAGAGGGCGAAAAGTGATGAAACGAAATATCTCGTTTTCTTTAAAGCCCGCGACGCGGACGCGCTGACGGCAGCTTTTCAGGAATATACAGATCGGCGCGTTCGTCAGGCGGAGCACCCGTCTCTCATGGAAATCCTGAATGAGACAAAGGAAAGGGTCGCCCGGACTGCCCCGACGCGCAAGGCAGAAAGGGAGAGGACGCGATGAAAAGAAAATGGCTGCATGAACTGCCGTATCTGCTGATTGCGCTCTACGCGACGAAAATCGGACAGGCATGGCGGCTGGCAGAAGGAACGGATGCGGCGCATAAGCTGCTAACCCTGACGGACAGCCTTTCTGCGTCGTTTGCGTCGCCCCTGCCGAGCTTTGAGCTGCATGACTTATGCATCGGGCTGCTGCTGGGCGCGGGCTTTCGTCTGTTCATTTTCATTAAAGACAGTGAAAAAAAGAAGTATCGTAAAGGGCGTGAGTATGGCTCGGCACGCTGGAGTGCATAATTTTAAGTGTAAATGACACATACATGGACGCACAGGAGGTTAT
>ERZ1106951.3518-NODE-3518-length-11289-cov-2.680256_pt1 | contig 11289 bp, 8 predicted proteins | sample MGYA00403676_ERZ1106951 | MGnify/ENA primary metagenome ERZ1106951 (study PRJEB35170, sample SAMEA104062398) | human gut metagenome | biome: human gut; feature: human-associated habitat; material: faeces | place: Denmark | collected 2012-04-23 ...
GAACCCGGGTTTACGCCGTGAGAGGGCGTCGTCTTGACCGCTTGACCAACAGGCCATACTCACTCGAGCGATGTTATTATATGACAGTCCGTGGCGAAATGCAATAGGTTTTGCGAAAAAAGTTGAAATATTTTTAGTCCGAAATGAGGATTGACAGAGAGCGGTTTTTATGATATAAGTATGGTACCGCTTGTTTATACTGTTTCATATAATGGTAAAACGTACGGCCCGAGAAATTCAACGTTGACAGATGACGGAAATTATGAGGCTGATTTTAAGGAACTTAATATGTGCTTTGCACCTATAACGGGCAATATAAGCGTTTCGAAATATTCGTCAACGATTGGATTCATGGATGATATTGCAGAGGGCGTGTATGATGTAACGGTTACTGCACCGACTGCAAGCGGAAATGTTGAACGTAGCTTTAAACTGATTGTCGGAGATGTGACACCGACAGCAACACCAACCGCCGAACCAACGGCAACACCGACAGCAACACCACAGGGTGGATATGCAGAAATTACGTCACATGACAAAATGAAGATATATGAGGACACGGCAACTGTTGTGATCGGAGATGCCGGCTATGAACTTTATAACTATGTGCCATCCATTGCGTCTTCTTATGCAAAAGCAATTAATAAAGCGGCCAAACTGTATGGTTCTTCTGCAACAATTTATGACATCATTATCCCAACGAGTGTAGGAATCACCATGCCGGACAATAAATTAGCATATGTTAATTCAACACCGCAGGACAAGGCGATCAAGAAAATCTTTGCAAAGCTGGAAAAACCCGTGCAGACAATATCGTTGTATGATGCATTGATGCAGCACCGACAGGAGTATGTTTATTATCGCACAGATCATCACTGGACGTCCAAAGGGGCGTATTATGGATATGTGGGAATTTGCGAGAAACTTGGCATTTCACCACATGCGTTATCAGAATATGAGAAGAAGAAATTTGGAAGTTTTATTGGTACATATTATGGTGACACCAATGGCGATAAAAATTTTCGCAAAGATGAGCTGGCAGCTTATTACCCGGTGAGCGATAAGATCAGCATGAAATATCAGAACGAATCCGGCAAAATAGTGAATGGACATGTTATTGCGGACTCGTCGAAATATGGAATCAGCAACAAATATTTGGCATTTTTGGAGGGAGATAATGCGTACACGGTGATCACCAATAAGAACATCAAGGATTCTTCCAGTTGTGTTGTGGTGAAAGAATCGTTTGGAAATGCACTTGTACCATATTTGACCGATCATTTTTCCAAAATATATGTCATTGACTATCGTTATTGGAATGGGAAGTTATCACATTTGGTAAAAGACAAAAAGATACAGAAAATCTTTTTTATCAACAACATTTCCATGACGCGCAATTCGTATCTGGTTGGTAAACTTAATCAACAGATTCGCTGATCTTTGTATGTTAACAAGGCAGAAGAGAGGATAACTATGGTATTTAGCAGTGTTGTGTTTTTGTTTTTATTTTTGCCGGCAGTGATCGCATTGTATATTATTTGTCCGGCAAAATTGCGTAATGGACTGCTATTTGCAGTTAGCTTGTTCTTTTATGCATGGGGCGAGCCGGTATATATATGGATCATGTTATTTTCTACGGTATTTGATTATACCAATGGTTTATTGTTGGAATATTTTTTGGCGAATAAAGAGCGTTTTGTCAATTATCAAAAATATAGAAAGATTGTATTAACCGTATCTGTTGTAGGGAATCTTGGGATTCTCTGCTTTTTTAAGTACACGGAATTTTTGTTGACTTCATTGAGGGATCTGACGGGGACAGACATACATATATGGAAGCTTGCACTGCCAATTGGAATATCGTTTTACACATTTCAAACTATGTCTTACACAATTGACGTGTATCGGCAGAAAGTGAAAGCGCAGCATAACCTGATCGCATTTGGAATGTATGTCAGTATGTTTCCGCAGTTGATCGCAGGGCCGATCGTGCGGTATGCATCGGTGGAGCAGCAGATGAACGATCGTGTACTGGTTCCGGCAAAAATGGCAGCAGGTCTGCAGCGTTTTATTATCGGACTGGGCAAAAAGGTTTTGCTTGCAAATCAAATCGGTGCATTGTGGACAGAAATATCGACGCAGAAGACCGGGACGGTATTAGGGGCATGGCTTGGGGCCATTGCGTTTATGTTTCAAATATATTTTGATTTTTCGGGTTATTCGGATATGGCAATTGGACTGGGGCATATTTTCGGATTTACATTTCCGGAAAACTTTAAATATCCGTATATTTCAAAAAGTATTACGGAGTTTTGGCGTCGCTGGCATATAACGCTTAGCACATGGTTCCGTGAATATTTGTATATTCCGCTAGGGGGAAATCGACGGGGCAGAACCAGACAGATATGGAATTTGTTTGTAGTTTGGAGCCTGACCGGGCTTTGGCACGGGGCGTCTTGGAACTTTGTATTGTGGGGCATTTATTATTTTATTTTGCTTACCATAGAAAAAATATTTTTAGGAGAAAAATTGGAACAATTGCCGGGATGGCTGCAGCATGGTTATACCTGCCTGGGCGTTTTATTTGGCTGGGTGATCTTTGCCAATGAGAATATTGCGGATCTGGGACGTTATTTTCTTACGATGTTCGGTGCGAACGGAGCATTGTACAACCAGACAGCTATATATCAATGGTATACCCACATCCCTCTTTTGATCGTATTGATCATTGGGTCAACAAAACTGCCTAAACAGCTGCTTCGTAAGGGCTGGACACGGCTGAAGCTTATAGATGCGATCTCGTCCCGTCAGGAACAGATACGATTTGTGGCGGCAAGTATATTTACGGTGTTCTCGGCCGTTGGGTCTATTTGATGGATGCCGCAGATGATCTGGGGAAGGATGTAAAGAGCGGATCGTATAATCCGTTTTTGTACTTCAGATTTTGAAAGTAGCATTGATCGCAGAGCAAAATCTCATGTTTTGTGAGCGGTCCTTTGCCGTGGAACGTCTGCGGAATGGAGGATTAGAATGAAACGTCACTGGTATATGATATATTTTGGGCTGATCATAGGAGGCCTGTTTACACTTGGCATAACCATGTTTATCAGACCGGCAAAACATTTTTCGGAAAACGAAAATCGTGTTTTGCAGCAGATCCCCACATTTTCACTTAATAGTTTCGTGCAGGGACAATATCAGGAAAAATTAGAGAAAGGCGCAGATGACCAATTTCCCGGGAGAGATGGGCTTACGGCAACCGCATCTATATGCAAACGTATGATGGGGCAGAAGGATATTGGAGACACCTATTTGGGAAAAGATCATTATTATCTAGCCAAAAAGACCGAAGATTCTATAGATATGTTTCGCTATATGGAAAATCTGCGATATGTGGAATATGTGGGTAGTCAGAGAGCGTCAAAATCCACGCTGCTTCTTGTACCTGACGCCGGAACGATATTGGCAGACAAGTTGCCTGCACAGGCACCGTTTTATCAGGCTGCGGCGCTGTATCGTGCTGCCGGTTCGGTATGCAAGCAGACTACATTTGTAGACATTCGACAGGCAATGAATGAACAGAAAAAGTCGGAACAATTGTATTACCGCACAGATCATCACTGGACCTTGGCAGGAGCTTATGTGGGTTATCAGCAGCTTTGCCAGCCGTTACACTTGACAAAACAGCCCTATGAGCATTTCAAGCCTAAGATGGTCAGCAAAAACTTTTTGGGAACATTACATTCCCGTGTGCTTGGTGCAGATGCCAAAGCAGATACGATCTATGCGGCGGATCATTTACCGGAGATCTCTTCGGTGGTGTGCGATGGCAAAGAAAAGCATACGATCTATGATGCCCGTAGATGTAGTACGAAGGATAAATATGCGTACTTTTTTGGCGGAAATTATGGGGAAGTGACGATCAAGATGTCAGAACAAAACCACACAGGAAAGAATCTGATCGTGTTTAAGGATTCTTTTGCCAACTGTCTGGTGCCTTTTTTGTTAGAACAATATGATCAGGTAACTATGATCGACTTACGGTATTACCGAAAATCTGTAATAAACATTCTACAGCAGAAGAAAGATGCGGAAATCTTATTTTTGTATGAAATGAGCAATTTTGCAGAAGATAATAATATATGGAAACTTACAAAATAGAAGAGTTGTACGAAAATCATATGTATAAAGGGAATGATGTATTCACATAGGGATTTCATGGTTAATATACGATCGGGCGCTGCCTTTTTTTGGTAATTATGTAATATTATTTGACAAAATTTAATGATGTTGTTATAATTTGTAATGAAATGTAACATATTTGTAACAAATTACAGGTGAAAGGTATGGTAACTATCGTGATTAGAAAAAATTTAGTGAAGAAAGCAGCGGGGGTCAGCGTTGCTTGTGCACTTACTATAGGAATGAATGTTGTGATTGCAGGCCCGGAGGAGAGCACCTTATTTCAGCAGATGGGGCTGATAAAAACAGCAGCAGGAGCTGAGGTTACGAATGCTACAGTCGCTCCGGCAATTGCACCGACACCAATATCTATTAATAATCAGAAACGTGTAACATTAAATCAAGTTGTTTCGGATGAGTTCGTAGGACCGATGCTTCCAAGTGCAACGCCGACAACAACGCCGACAACAACACCGGCACCAACGGCAAAGCCAACGGTAAAGCCTGTTGCCAAAAGATATCGCAGCCTGGTCTTATCCGTTGCTAAAGATTATGTTAATGTGCGTAAGAGCAGAAGTACAGACAGTAAGGTGATGGGGAAACTTCATCGTGGAAGTTCTGCAAAGATCTTAAAAGTAAAAGGTGACTGGGTTAAGATCCGTTCCGGTAAAGTAACCGGATATGTTAAGAAAGAGTACGTGGCTACAGGAGCTCGTGCAGAGAAATTGTCTACACGTTTTGGTAAGAATTACGCTGTTGTTAAAAAGGGAACAGATACCTTAAATGTGCGCGAAAAAAAGAATACAAAGTCCGATATCGTAACACAGATTACAGATGGAGATGATGCTATCGTGCAGAGTATCTCAAAGGACTGGGTAAAGATTAAGACAGACAGTGGAAAAGTTGGTTATGTGGCAAAAGAGTATGTGTCTACAACACTGAAATTTAAGCATGCAGTATCTGCAGCACAGAAGAAAGCTTCTGAGAGTGCAAAGTCAACATCTACGGCAAAGGAACCATCCGGCAAGAGCGGCAGCGCAGTTGTTAAGTATGCATTACAGTTTGTCGGCAATCCTTATGTTTGGGGTGGAACCAGTTTGACTGGTGGTGCAGACTGTTCCGGATTTACTATGAGAATTTATGAGAAGTTTGGATATAGCCTTCCACACAGCTCAGCAGCACAGGCCGGATATGGACGCAGCGTAAGTATGAGCAGCTTGCAGCCCGGAGATCTGTTGTTTTACAAACATGGCAGCAGCATTGGCCATGTGGCTATGTATATTGGTGGGGGACGTATTGTTCATGCAGCCGGCAAGAAATGGGGTATTGTGACAGCTAATGCATTTTATCGTACTCCATGCTGTGCCCGCAGAATCCTTGGTTGATCATATATAATGATCAAGATGTCAAAAGTTCAATTTCATCATATAATTAAAATACCGTAAAAACAAATTAAACAGCGCTTCCTCTATTAACTTCAGAGGAGGCGCTGTTTTGTCGTTCTTTATTATTGCAGGATAAGCGTTGGATCGTTATTTTGAAAAGCTTATCTTATGATGTTTGTAGTTAGAAATCAAAGAAGTTTTTGCCGAAACTTTCCTTGGTTCGCTTATGGCGTTTATGATACTGTACTCCTTTTTTGCGTTTTTTAGTATTTTCTTTTCGAGGAGTATGTTTCTCATAATGCTTGCTGTGATTTCGACGTTCTGAACTTGGAGCAAAATCGCCGCGGCTGCGGTTTTTTTTCTGCTTCGCATGATGACGTCGACCGCCACGACTTTGATAGCCACCGCTTCGTTTGCGTCCTCGGCGTCTGTGGCTTGGTGTCAGGTTGCGCAACAGGACCGCGATAATGATGATCAACAACAATGCGATGATGATAATGATCACACTTCCTAAAAGTTGATTGTGTAAAACGCTTCCGACCTTGCGGGACAACTGATTCGCAGCATCTGCAATATTGCGGAACAGTTTTTTTTGTATTTTATGCTTGGAATTATTGGCTTCCATATTTGCAATCTTGGCGTTCACCAGATTTCGTGAAGCTTCATCTAAGTGTTTTGTCGAATCAGAGTTCGTATATATAATGTTAGAAGCTCCAACAGTTTTATTGCCATACGTATAAGTGATCTGGCCGATCACATTGTCACCATCATGAAGTTTCACATTTTTATTGTAGGTGATCGATTGCTTTGCAGCAGAAAGTGGTATTCCTTTTGGGAGAACAACACAAGCACCATCCGCCAGGCGGACCGGAGACTCGTCTGCGTTAAAGTAACTGCCATAGTTGTTAAACAGATCGGCATTGATCTGCTCATTTTCCTGATTTACGGTGTATTTTTGATACTTTTCAAATCCATAATTCAACAATTTGGTCGTGTCCGTGTATTCGTTTGGCTCGCCCTGTTTTGGGCCGGCAGCTTTCATAATGACGCAGACAAGTTCCATTCCATTTTTTTCACCATAAGTGACCAAAGTGTTTTGAGCAACGTGGGTGTAACCGGTTTTACCGCCAATGGCATACTTGTATTCGTATTTAGGATACCGCCATCCATTGATCATCTGATGATGATTTTGCCATGTGCGTTCCTGTTTGTGCTTATTTGTTTTGGCACAGACATATCGTCTTGTACCACAGGCTTTGCGGAAGGCGGAAGATTTCATTGCCTGTCGGGCGATCACTGCCATATCATAAGCGGTTGTGTAGTGCTTCGGATCAGGCAAGCCATTTGGATTGTTAAAGTGTGTATCCTTTAATCCAAGATCTTTTACGCGTTTATTCATTAATCCGACAAAGTTACTGATACTGCCGGAAATGTGTTCGGCAACTGCCAGACATACCTCATTGGCAGATTCCAGCATGATCGCATTCAAGCATTGCTCTACTGATAACTTTTCGCCGGGCTCTGAAAAAATAGTGGAGCTGCCGGTCTCGATGCCATATGCAGCAGTCGATGAGACGGTTACGGTTTCATTCATGGAAGTATTTTCTGCTAAGAGCATGGATGTCAGGATCTTAGTAATACTTGCCGGATAATGTTTTTTGTGAGAGTTTTTTTCATATAATATTGTGCCCGTTGACAATTCCATAACAATTGCCGAATCACTGGACAAAGAGTTCTTTTTTGGTCCGGATGGCCATTTGGTCTGTGTCGCCTGAGCCGTTACAGCGTTGGCAGGGATGGTTAAGGTTGTGATTCCGGTACCGGTTAGCAGCATGACACCACAAAGCAGCAAAGCAACCGTTCGTTTTAGCTTCAACGTTTTCCTCCGTTCTGCGCACCTCTTAAGATAAGCCACTGTAATAACAGCGGTGGAACAATATTTGCGCAAAGTACGCGGAGACGCAAATATCAAAAAAGCAAGAACTTCTTAAATTTGTATAAAGTGGTTTAAGAAACGTATCCGAATGTGCTATACTGTAACAAGCCACTTTATGCGAAAAGAAAAGCACTCCCAGTAGGAATCGAACCTACAACTGCCCCTTAGGAGGGGGCTGTTATATCCATTTAACTATGAGAGCACACAGCACTAATTTTAGCATAGTGCAGGGAGTGCGTCAAGAAATGCAAAGCAGATTGAGCAGTGCTACAATAGAAAGGACATGAGTGAACAGTATGGCAGAAGAGAACAACAATAAAGATAAAAATAATGAATACGAAGATATATGCTACGTATGCAGAAGACCGGAGAGTAAGGCCGGCAAAATGATGCGTTTGCCACAGGGAATCTGTATTTGTAATGATTGTATGCAGAAGACCTTTGACTCCATGACGGGACTTCCGAATATGGGAATGCCGTATATGGATATGTTTAATATGGCACAGCCGCCACAGTATGAGGATATTCCGGAACGTCAAAAGCTCAAAAAGAAGAAACCCAAAGAGAAGAAAAAAGCTGCAGAGGGAGAAGAGGTTTTTGATATTCAGCATTTGCCGGCACCGCATGTGATCAAAGGAAGACTGGATGAATATGTAGTCGGTCAGGAATATGCCAAGAAAGTAATGTCGGTTGCGGTCTATAATCATTATAAACGCGTGCTGACGGATACTATGGACGATATTGAGATTGAGAAGTCCAATATGCTGATGATCGGACCAACCGGCTGTGGTAAAACATATCTGGTGAAAACACTTGCAAGGCTGTTGCAGGTGCCGTTAGCGATCACAGATGCAACGTCCTTGACTGAGGCGGGATATATTGGTGATGACGTGGAAAGTGTTTTGTCGAAATTGCTTGCTGCGGCAGACAATGACGTGGAAAAAGCAGAGCGAGGCATTGTTTTTATCGACGAGATTGATAAGATCGCCAAGAAGCAGAATTCCAAGAGTCGAGATGTCAGCGGCGAGTCAGTACAGCAGGGAATGTTGAAGCTGTTAGAGGGTGCCGATGTGGAAGTGCCGGTAGGCGCAACGAATAAAAATGCCATGGTGCCAATGACAACAATTAATACGAGAAATATATTGTTTATCTGCGGTGGCGCATTTCCGGAGCTGGATAAAACGATCAAAAATCGTTTGACCAAACAGTCCGCAATTGGTTTTATGTCAGAACTCAAAGACAAATATGATGATGATGCCAATATTTTGGAGCAGGTGACAACAGAGGATTTGCGGGAATTTGGTATGATTCCGGAGTTTTTGGGACGTCTTCCGGTGGTGTTTACGCTCCAGGCAATGACGGAGGATATGCTGGCACAAGTACTTACACAGCCTAAAAATGCGATTTTGAAGCAATATCAGAAACTACTTGCTTTAGATGAGGTGGATCTGCAATTTGATGATGGTGCAATCCGTGCGATTGCTAAGCAGGCGGCAGAGAAAAAGACAGGCGCGCGTGCTTTGCGTGCGATCATTGAGAAATTCATGCTGGATATTATGTATGAGATCCCGAAAGATGATCTGATCGGTCGCGTGACGATCACGGAAGATTATATTAATCATGAGGGGGCGCCTCGTATTGAAATGCGGGAAAGCGGAGAAGCAAAATTATTGACACAACGACAAGAATAATATGATCACGGTGAGCATATATATAGAAGTGATTGTATTTCCTTGTGAGGTGAAATACCTATGACCGACTGTGAACAGCAGATTTATTCCAATGAATATCAGGATTATTTGATAGAACACACTGGTGACGAAGCATTGATCAAGCAGTGGTATGGTACGGATTGTGTACAATTCGCCAGCCGGAGGTTTGCAGTGATCTATCAAGCGGCAACAGTTGAGGATGCGGGAATTCGTGCACGTTTTCTACAAAGGCCGCGTTGCTACGGTCTGCTCTCCTCGGAACAAATATTGAACGAAATAGGAGTGTCGGCAGTCAGAAGACTTCCGGCACTCGAATTGTTTGGAAATGGTGTATTGGTAGGGTTTGTCGACACGGGGATCGATTATACGCACCCGGCGTTTATGAATGCAGACGGGACTAGCAGGATCTTAAGTATATGGGATCAAACGATAGAAGGTGGTGAGAAGAAGCCGAAAGGTTTTGCGTATGGCTGTGAGTATAGCAATGAACAGATCAATGAAGCAATCTCGGCGAGCAATCCTTATGAGATCGTTCCGAGCCGAGATACGGAGGGGCATGGAACATTTATGGCAGGAGTTGCCTGTGGAAACGAGACGGAAGATGGGCAATTTTCAGGAGTGGCACCTTCTGCAGCAATCTGTGTTGTGAAATGTAAGCAGGCAAAACAAAATTTAAGAGATTATTATCAGATATCCTCGGAAATTACTTGTTTTAGTGAAGCAGATTTGATTTTGGGCGTTTGTTACCTCTGGCGGCAAGCAGTGCAAATGCGAATGCCTCTTGTGTTGTGCCTTGGTGTTGGTACGAATTTGGGAGGTCATGTCCGTGGCGGTGTGATTGGAGAATTACTGCGGGATTATGGGGATTATCGCGGTACTTTTGTGGTAACGGCAGCAGGGAATGAGGCGAACACAGCGAGACACTATGAAAGTGGCGTTATTTTGCAGGGAGGCAGCGAAGAGGTTGAGTTAGAGGTTGCCGAGGGAAGAGACGGATTTGTGATGGAGCTGTGGAGCGATGCAACGCAGGTATTTTCGATAGGTTTGATCTCACCAAGCGGCGAATATAGCGGAAAAACGGTGCCGAGACAGGCAGAAAAGCGAGTGATTTCATTCCTATTTGAAAATACAGTCGTGGAAATTCAGAATCTTTTGATCGATCAGGAAAACGGGGACGAATGCATTTTGCTGCGTTTTTTGCAGCCGCAGGAAGGTGTTTGGAAAATTCGTGTTTTTAATGAACAAAATATGCCAGGCAGATTTCATATATGGCTGCCGATGTACGAATTACTTCCGGGAGATACACGATTTTTGCGTTCAGATCCCAATACGACAATCTGTGATCCGGCGAATAATCTTGGAGTTATTACAGTGGCTTATTATGACTCAACAACGCGCGGCATTGCAGTTGATTCCAGCCGTGGTTACAGTCGTGATGATTACATCAAGCCGGACGTGGCGGCACCGGGCATTCAGGTTTTAGGACCAATTGCATTTACCGGAATGACGCCGGCAGATACGCAGAGACAGCGAGCGGAAGAGGCACGTTATGGTATGCGAAATGGTTCCAGCATTGCTGCAGCTTTGACGGCGGGCACAGTAGCCCTACTGGCAGAATGGGGTATTGTGAAACGCAACGACTTGTCCATGGATACGACAACTATTAAAAAGTATTTGATCCGGGGGACAGATCGGACAGGGCGCGAGTTTCCAAATCGAATGTGGGGATATGGATTTCTGAATCTATATGGGGTGTTTGATGCACTTCGTCCGAAGTAAGTGCTTTTACATCGCGCAAAAGTACGCGGTAACGCAGATAGGCAGCGTTCAATTGATAGATGTAACTGTCGATCAAGTCAGGCTCCTGCACAGAATCCAGCCCGGCATACGCATCTGTCAGATTTTTTTGTGCTTCTAATAATGATTTTTTAAGGAACTTTTCTTTTTTGGGAAGTTCCTTTTTCTTTTCCAATAATCTCATGGCTACATTCATCCTTTCTACCTCCATCTTTTGTAATAGTATAGACCAAATACTGTTAATTTATTCCTGTCCTAAAAAAGAATAAAACGAATA
>ERZ1106951.3531-NODE-3531-length-11262-cov-2.817614_pt1 | contig 11262 bp, 8 predicted proteins | sample MGYA00403676_ERZ1106951 | MGnify/ENA primary metagenome ERZ1106951 (study PRJEB35170, sample SAMEA104062398) | human gut metagenome | biome: human gut; feature: human-associated habitat; material: faeces | place: Denmark | collected 2012-04-23 ...
AACAATCACCCGGATGTGCATATCACGGTGCTCGATGCACTTACGTATGCAGGCAACCTCGAGAACATCAAGCCGATCCTCGGCGATCGTGTCGAGTTCGTACATGGCAACATCTGCGATGCGCAGCTGCTTGACGAACTGGTGCCGGGGCATGATGCCATCGTGCATTATGCGGCCGAGTCGCATAACGACAACTCGATTGCAAATCCGGAACCGTTTGTGAAAACGAACGTCGAGGGCACATTCCGCCTGCTTGAAGCGGCGCGCAAGTATGATGTGCGGTTCCATCACATCAGCACCGACGAGGTGTATGGCGACCTGGCTCTGGATGATCCAGCGAAGTTCACCGAGGAAACGCCGTACCATCCGTCAAGCCCGTATTCATCGACGAAGGCGAGCTCCGACATGCTCGTGCGCGCCTGGCACCGCACCTATGGGTTGCGCACCACGATCTCGAACTGCTCGAACAACTATGGCCCGTACCAGCATGTGGAGAAGTTCATTCCGCGCCAGATCACGAATATCATCGAAGGCATTCGCCCGAAGCTCTATGGCGATGGTCTCAATGTACGTGACTGGATTCACACCGAAGATCATTCGAGCGCGGTGTGGACGATTCTGACCACTGGCCGTTTGGGTGAGACCTACCTGATCGGCGCCAACGGTGAACGCAACAACCTGACCGTGCTGCACGACATTCTGCGCGTGATGGGTCAGCCGGAGGACGCCTTCGACTGGGTGAAGGACCGCCCGGGCCACGACCGCAGGTATGCCATCGATTCGACGAAGCTGCAGACCGAGCTGGGTTGGCGTCCGACGCACACCGACTTCGAGTCCGGCCTGCGTCAGACCGTGCAATGGTACATCGACAACCCGCAGTGGTGGGAGCCGGCGAAAGCCGCCACCGAGGCCAAGTACAAGGCCCAGGGCCAGTGAATGCTTTGAATCCGCCGCAACTCGGCGGATTCATCATGTACAGACATGCAACAGTGATGTGGAAAGCGTGAACTATGGAATTTGAAAAGGAACTCAAGGTCACGGAGACGAATATTCCCGGCCTGTTGGTCTTCGATTTGCCGGTGCACGGCGATAACCGCGGCTGGTTCAAAGAGAACTGGCAGAAGGCGAAGATGACGGCACTCGGCTTGCCGAAGGACTTCCAGCCGGTACAGAACAATGTCAGTTTCAATGCGAAACGCGGTGTGACCCGTGGCATCCACGCCGAGCCATGGGACAAGTTCATCTCGCTGGCCACCGGCGAGATCTTCGGTGCCTGGGTGGATCTGCGTCCGGGTGACACCTTCGGGCAGGTGTATACGACGCGCCTTGACCCGTCGAAGGCGATATATGTGCCGCGCGGGGTGGGCAACAGCTTCCAGGCGTTGGAGGATGGCACGGCCTACACGTATTTGGTGAACGCGCATTGGTCTCTCGAACAGAAGAAGACATACACCTTCGTGAACCTGGCCGACCCGGAACTCAACATCCAATGGCCGATTCCGCTTGAGCAGGCCGAACTCTCCGAAGCGGACCTGCATCACCCGATGCTCAAGGATGCCAAGCCAATGGATCCGAAGCGCACATTGGTCACCGGTGCGAACGGCCAGCTTGGGCAGTCGATTCGCAAGTATGTTGAAGAGCATGATCTCAAAGGATTCGAATTCACCGACATCGACGAATTCGATTTTTCGGATCCTGCCGCCTATGAGGGGTATGACTGGAGCCTGTACGGCACGATCATCAATGCTGGGGCATTCACGGCGGTGGACAAGGCCGAGACGCCCGAAGGGCGTGTGACGGCGTGGAAGGCCAACGCACTTGGCCCGGCGCTGCTGGCGAAAGTGGCCACCGAGCACAATCTGACCCTCGTGCATGTAAGCTCCGACTATGTGTTCGATGGTACCGCCAAGGTGCACGACGAAGATGAGGCATTCTCGCCGCTTGGCGTATATGGCCAGACGAAAGCTGCCGGCGACATCGCCGTCGCCAACGCCCCGAAGCACTACATCGTGCGCTCGAGTTGGGTCATCGGCAATGGGCATAATTTCGTCAAGACGATGATGATGCTCTCGAACAAGGTGTCTGATCCGAATGATGCATTGAATGAGGTGACGGTGGTGGATGACCAATATGGCCGTCTGACGTTCACCGATGACATGGCAGCTGCCATATTCCATCTGCTCGATGATGAGGATCCGTATGGCACGTATGATCTCACTGGTTCCGGTGACGTGGTGAGCTGGGCACAGATTGCCGCCGAGGTGTTCGCCATGACGAATGGCAATGGAGACAAGGTGCGTCCGATCTCCACCGAGCAGTACTTCGAGAGCGCGAAGGCTCCGGTGAGCCCACGGCCGACGAATAGCACGCTCGATTTGGCCAAGATCGAGGAGACCGGCTATGAGACCACCGATTGGCATGACAGTCTCAAGGCCTATGTCGAAGTCGAACTGAAGAAGTGAGGATGGGTTCCAGATGAAAGGCATTATTCTTGCCGGCGGTTCCGGCACTCGCCTGTACCCGCTGACGACGGTCACCTCCAAGCAGTTGTTGCCGGTGTACGACAAGCCGATGATCTTCTACCCATTGAGTGCGCTGATGATGGCGGGAATCCGAGACATCCTGATTATCTCGACGCCGAAGGATCTACCGAATTTCGAGCGCCTGCTTGGCGATGGCTCCCGATACGGCATCTCGTTGCAGTACAAGGTTCAGCCAAGCCCGGACGGTCTGGCTCAGGCCTTCCTGCTCGGTGAGGACTTCATCGGTGACGATGCATGCGCCCTCGTGCTCGGCGACAACATCTTCTACGGCAACGGTTTGGGCCGCCAACTGCGCAAGGCAGCCGCGCTCGAACATGGCGCCACGGTGTTCGGCTACTACGTCGATGACCCGGAACGCTACGGTGTCGTTGAGTTCGACAAGGAGCACAAGGCAGTGAGCATTGTGGAGAAACCCGAGCACCCTGCATCGAACTATGCGGTGACCGGACTGTATTTCTATGACAACCGCGTGGTCGACTTCGCCAAGCAGGTCAAACCATCACCTCGAGGCGAACTGGAGATCACAGACCTGAACCGCATGTACCTTGACGATGGTTCATTGCACGTGCAGACGCTCGGCCGAGGCTATGCATGGCTCGACACCGGCACCATGGACTCGTTGTTCGAAGCCGGCGAGTTCGTGCGCACGGTGGAGCATGCACAGGGTCTGCCGATTTCGGTGATCGAGGAGATTGCCTACGAGAACCGCTGGATCGACCGTGACCAGCTGCTTGCCGCCGCCGAACGGTATGGCAAGAGCCCGTACGGCAAGCACCTGCTCGACGTTGCCGAACACCGGTTCCTCAGCACCATCGACGATTGATGCATCGACAGCGCAGGGGATGTATGTGCGAAAGGTTCGTTCCGGAAAGTGTTCCGAGCGAACCTTTCGCGCTTCTTGTACTGCAGCACCCCTATTCTTGAAAGACATTGATTTGGATCCCGATCCGGTACGAAAGGGTGGGCATGTCCCGAACAGAAGGCAATGAACCCGAGATTGAGAAGAGCATCGATCAGTCTGCGGAGTCTGCAGGAACCGCACCGCAATCCGAACCGGCAGCCTCACAGGAGCGGGAGGTCGCCGCTCCAAAGCGCCCGTGGTACAAGCGTATCCGATGGTGGGGCTGGACACTCATCGGCATCTTTGCAGTGCTCGTTGCATTTTTTGGCACTTTTGGCGTGCAGGCAATGATGGTGAAGAATTACGAGCTCGGCTCCATCGACACCATCAGGCGCACCGCGATGAGCGGCAATGTGAAGGAACTGCCGAACGCCGTCTCGAAGATGCAGGAAAACACCAGAAAAGCCAACCGCATCACGCACAACGGCCTATGGAATTTCATTGGATCATGGCCGGGCATGGGCAGCAACATCGGTGCAGCGCAAGATCTGACCCAGATTGTTGCGGATGTAAGCCAAGATGTGGTGCCCAAATACATAGATATCGCGTCCAACATTATGTCGGACAAGCTGTTCAGTAACGGTCAGGTCAATATCAAACCCGTCACCGCGCAATACGTGAATTTCGTCGAGGCCAACAGTGATCTGATGAGCCAGCTCGCACGCATCAACGACATTCCGGAACCATCGATCGGCGTGGTCCGTAATCTGGTCAACATGGCCAAGGGATATGTGGGGACAGCCGATGGGCTGCTCAAGCAGGCGGAAACCATTATGCAGGATCTGCCGAGCTATCTGGGGTACAAGGAGCCCCAAACTTATGCGGTCATGGCAATGACACCTGCGGAGATGCGTATGTCCGGCGGCCTTATCGGGGCCATCGGTACGCTGACTCTCAACAAAGGCAAGATTGAGATTGGTGAATTCCTTCCCAATGACGCGTATGTCAAGGAAGGAGGTGCAGATGTGGATTTCGACACCAAACGCATTTTCATGAATGACGGACCGTTGTATATGACGTATGACGTACGTGATCTGGCCAACTTCACCGACACCGAAATGACGGCGAATGCGTTCCTCTCGCTGTGGAAGAGAATGCCATGGGGCGAGAAGACCACACTCAACGGCATCATTATGGTTGATCCGGTGGTGGTGCAGGCTCTCGTGAAAGTCACCGGTGACGTGAAACTGCCGGATGGCACTGTGCTCAATGGCAATAACACCGCCCAATTCATGATGAATACGGTATACACCGAACATGAGCCGGAGGAGACGAACGCCTACTTCGGCATCGTGGCGAAGGCCTGCGTGGGCACGTTGATGAAGCATATGGATATGAAGACGATTGGTTCACTCGCCAAAGATCTGCGCACATTGGCCAAAGAACGCCATCTGGCGATGTACTCATTCACGCCATCGTTGGAGGACCTCATCAAGGCCGCCGGATTCTCCGCCACGTTGCCCACCGACAAGGTGAACCCCACATTGGGCGTCTACCTCACCGAACAGAACCCATCCAAGATGGGTTGGTATATCAAGCGTTCCACGAAGATCAAGCAGATCTGCACCGACTCTGCACCCTACAAATATCAGGTGGAGTACACGTTGGAGAACACGCTCAAGGAAGACGAGGTGGGCAAGCTCAGCTGGTACATCACCGGCCAGTTCCCCTACAATGAGGGTGCCAGCCTCGATAAGGTGTTCTTCTACCCGCCGTATGGCGGTGAATTGAGCAATTTCAAGGTGCAGGGAACCGGTTCGGTTCCGGCCATGGATTCATTCAACGCGGCGATCATGTACCGTTCGCTGGCACAGGTGAGGCCGGAACAGAAGGTGACCTACACCTTCGATGTAACGACGTCGAAACAGGCGGCGAGTCGTCTTGCCGTCGACCAGACGCCAATGGGCACCGAGAACACGAATGTGGAGTACCTCAATTCGTGTCCAGTCAATTGATGGGTGGACGTACTGCAGAGGTACTACATTGGAGACCGCATCACTAGAAACCGTATGACGAACGGAAAGACGCGACGATGACCACTCACCAGACGACCGCAGTACTCATACCGTGCCTAAATGAGGAGCAGACGATAGGGAAGGTGGTGGCAGACTTCCGTCGCGAATTGCCGGATGCCGTTATCTACGTGTACGACAACGCCAGTGACGACCGCACCTCACAGGTAGCTGCTGATGCGGGTGCGATCGTGCGTATGGCTCCTGAACGAGGAAAGGGCAATGTGCTGCGCAGAATGCTGCGTGACATCGATGCGGACCGGTATGTGCTGGTGGACGGTGACGACACCTACCCGGCCGAAGACGTGCACACCTTGTTGGACACGCTCGACCAAGGCTGGGACATGGTGGTCGGCGACAGACTTTCCTCGACCTATTTCACCGAAAATAAACGCCCATTCCACAATACCGGCAACCGCTTGGTCCGCTCCGCGATCAATAGCACCTTCCACGCGCAGATTCGCGATGTGATGAGCGGGTATCGTGTGTTCGACAATCTGTTTGCAAAGGCGTACGGGGTCATGTCCAATGGTTTCGAAATCGAGACGGAGATGACCATTTTCGCACTGGATCGCAAGCTGCGTGTGACGGAGGTGCCAATTCAGTACCGGGATCGGCCGGAGGGCAGCACCAGCAAGCTGAGCACGTTCTCCGATGGTGCGAAGGTGCTCAACCTCATTTTCCGCTTGGCCTATGAGAACCGCCCGTTGCCGTTCTTCGGCACATTGGGAGGCATCATTGGCGGTGTTGGGCTTGGCTTGGCGCTGTGGGTGTGCATTGAATTCGCACAGACCGGCATGGTACGAAGATTCCCGCTGCTGATTGGATCCACCATGCTGATGATCATCGGAGTCATTGCGGTGTTCACCGGTTTGGTGCTCGCGGTGTTCGCCCGCAAGGATCGTTCGCGTTTCGCCTTCGCGGCACAGACCTACATCGCGGCATCTGGTCGTCATCCAAGCGTCAGCGAGCCCTACCGTGCATGCGTTGACGAGGTCTCGCATGAGCCCGTCACTGATGGACAGTGACGAGATCCTTGGTTCCGGTCTTGTAGCGGTAGATGAAGGGGATTACCAATAGAGGCAGAATCGGATAATAGTAGCGTACCTGCAGGCCATCCAATCTGAGACTTTCGGAGGGAAGCGTCCAGGTGAGCAGGAACGGGATGTACATGAGGAATAGTGTGGCAAACACAATGAATCCGACAAGTGTGTAAACCTGCATGGTGGTGCGCCGAGGAACGGCGATGCGGGCGTCCTGGCCGAACATCCATGCAATGAGCAAAAGAATGAGGCAGACGATTAACGTGGGATTGCTCTGTACCATGTTGAATGTGGTCAGGAACACATTGGCTAGAATCCGGAACGTGGTTCCAAAGGGATTATGCAGTGCCGCGTTGAAATTATAGGCATATAGGCCTTCCACGCGTTCTGGGTTGTATCCGAAGAATTTCTGCCAGCACAGCACTGTGGCGCCGACAACCAGAACGGTCGATGCTGTGTACCACACTTTCTGCTTTCCAGACAGTGCTTTGCACGCAAGCCATGGCAGCAGAATGATTGGTATGTACACGTATTTGAGGAAGCATATCAGGCAGGTGCCTACAGTGAGCGCTGCAACCTGCCAGTTGTTCAGACGGCGTTCGCGTTGCATGAGACGTACGCATACCGCTATGAACAAGGCGACTGCGGCGAATAGTGTGCCGTCTGTCATCAAAGTGCTTGAACAGAACACAGGTAACGGCAGCATGCCCAGCAGTGCGATGATGCCTTTTGCTGTGGGAATCACAGCGATGGCGAGCAGGAACAACAGCAGATAACAAACCAGATTCGAAGCCCGGGCGTAGTTGATGCAGGTACTTGGGTTGGCATGGGTGAGGAAGCCGAATTTCATGCCGATGGCTTGCGGAATGTAGGCGAAGAACATGTACTGGTTACTGCGCGTGGGTGTTGTGATGATACGTTCCCCCTCGGCAAGATTGTTCAGTCTGTCGCACTGCGTGGCATACTCGTCGTTTCTGGTGAGATCGAATGGGTTGATCGATTCCACCAGAGCGTTTTTCGCCCCATTCACGCTGCCTTGGAGATATCGTGCTTCTCCTGTGAGCAATTGTCTGCCGCCGACCGGCATGCTGCTGGGAACCTCCGAAGTGCGTGGGTCATATTGCCGGTGGGACTCTGGTGCCCGTGTGATATTGAACGACTGACCGGTGGCCAATGCATAGGTCGATGGAAGATGCATGTCGGGATCCGCCATGGTCAGTGGCGCCGTTGTGGTGATGAACGCAATGCCTTCGACCATGGAGATGATGAGGAACAAGGCCATCATCTTCCAGCTTTCGCGCAGTCCCTTGCCAATGAGTTCGGGGAATGGTGAAGAAACCTTGTCCGTATGCCGATGGCGTTGTGCTGACTGCATTGTTTTCTCGGAATCCCCGTTGGTTGCCTCCATATGAGTCTCCTTTCTTCGTGGATTTCCAGCAGCCGACGGTTCGTCATCTGCCCTGGGAACGGTCCTCTTCCTTATCGTGCCGTAACAAATGGACTCCACCCCGGATCATGGGGCGTCGAATGTAGTGGAATTATGCCACCCGTGCCACGAGTCTAGCGTGGTTGATGGTCAATGTGTCTCCTCCTTCGTGCAGGTGCAGCATGCGTGGTATATGGCGTTATGGATTTCACGGATTAGGGTTGACTCGGAAAATTCTAAAAGACTCCTGTAAATCAGGCATTCTTTTTACCGAAATATGTGAAATCAGGCAATAATCTCTACTGAAGATGCTATATTGAGCATGTATCGCTGTGACATACGGTCTCAGTTTGTTACGAAATAATCCGTCTGTCGACGTAAGGAAGTTTGTATATGTCGTCTCTGCAAGGATTCGAAGTAGTCAGCCCGAACACGGCCTCCGGTCGTTCCGTACTCACAGTCACGAAGAACTACGCTCGGTTGAACAAGAACGCCGTGCTTGAACTTGGGCGCCCTGAATTCATTGAGTTCTTCATCAACCCGACCACCAAGCAGTTCGCGTTCAAGGCATGCGAGGAAAGCAACCCGAATGCGATTCCGTTCTTCATTCCAGGCAAGACCACCGCTTCGGTGACGCTGAACCAGCAGTTCGTGCTTGACGCAATGGGGCCGTATTTCGAGTTCCCCGAAGTCGAGGACGATCAGGAGGCTTACGCACAGATCAAGGGCACGCTGCTGAACTCCGAGGATATGCTGGTGTTCAATGCGGCGAAGGCCGAGCAGGGTGTGATGAAGAAGCGTGGTCGTAAGAAAGGCCAGAAGGTGAAGGTCTCCGAGGCCTGAACCAATCTAGCCCCTATCTATTACAACGGTCGCCGTTCGCGGTGGCCGTTTTTGTTTGCCGTGATATCCCGATGCCCATTTCCGAGCCTCGACAAGTATATATGTGTAACACTTGCCAATGCGAGTTCAATGTACATTCTTCGCGAGTTATTCGGTATAAATAGTGTCCTATTGACTGAATATACTAGATAAGGCTTTGCTTGGCGGAGGAGCGGAAGGGAATACGGTGCGTGATACATCTCGGTGGACTGCAGGCTCCTCAATGCAAACGCAGGAAATACGTATAGTCACAGGCCATGAGCAGAATCACCGTGCTGAGTCGAAAGAATCGACGCGCCAGCAGTTGCCGTATGAGCCGATCACGTTCTACAACACCTCGTTTGAGGAATCCGGCAAGAAAAGAGCCAATCACCTGTGCAACGCGCCTCGCTGGCGCTTCCTCTTCATATTTACCATTGCGGTGGTTGATGTCATCTCGATGCTGATCGCCGTGGTGGGCGTACTGTTGGTCAATCGCGAGGCATACACCACGATTGAGCGGTACATGCCGGTCTGGGCGTTCATTGTGCTGTACTGCATTGTGTGGCTCACCTGTTTGGTGTGGCGCGGTACGTACCACAGGCACATCATGGCAGAGGGATATGAGCTCTATGTGGAGGTGCTCAACGCCACGATAGCCACCATTGTGGTGTTCTGCTTCATCGTGTTCATGCTGCATTTGGATTACCCTCGCACCATTCTTCTTGTCGCACCAATCTTCGGCATGGTGTTGGCACTTTTCGGCAGGCTCTTCCTTCGCCTGATGCTCCATAGGAAGCGCGAAGAGGGTGAATACAAGTACAATACGGTGATTATCGGTTCCTCCGCAGGCATTAATAGCGTGCTCAAACTCTTCGATGCCAACAGGAATTGGGGGTATCGCGCCGTCGCCATATGCCCCATTGAGAAAGTGCCGGATCGTGACGATGCCTACATTATGACCGATTTTGTGCCGGAAGAGGGCATCGCCGAGAAATACGCTGTGCAGACGGTGCCGTTGAACTCCAACTTCCCTCGCAAACTGCAGCAGATCGGCGTGCAGGAGGTTTTCGTGGCCGATGTGCTCGACCGTGATTCCAAACTGCTGCATGGCATTGCACTGGCCATTGAATCCTTGGGCATGGAGCTTGCGCTATCGGTGGCATTGGCCGATGTCGCAGGCCATAGGCTGTACCTGCACAACACCACCGAACAGCCGATTCTACTGGCTAGCCTGCCGCAATACCGTGCCACGACATTCCTGTTGAAGCGCATTTTCGACATTGTGCTGTCGTCGTTAGCGCTCATCATCTCGTCGCCAATCATGCTCGGCGTGGCCATCGCCATCAAACTGGACGACGGTGGTCCGATCTTCTTCAAACAGACCCGCATCGGTTTGCATGGACGCAGATTCCAGATGTACAAGTTCCGTTCCATGGTGACGAACGCCGAGGAAGTCAAGAAAAAGCTGATGCAGGAGACCGGCCAGACCGATCGCTTCATTTTCAAGATGAAGGACGATCCACGCATCACACGGGTAGGCCGCTTCATCCGACGTACGTCACTCGACGAATTCCCGCAGTTCCTCAATGTGCTCAAAGGCGATATGTCCATGGTGGGCCCGCGCCCGGCACTGCCCGAGGAGGTGGCGCGCTATGGTTCGCTCTATTCGGCCCGTCTGCTCGTGAAACCGGGCATCACCGGTCCATGGCAAATCTCCGGGCGCTCCGACCTCACCGAGGAGCAAAGCGAGTACCTTGATGTCTCGTACATCGAGAACTGGTCGATCACCGGCGACATCGCGATTCTGATCAAGACGGTGTGGGTGGTCATCCGCGGTACGGGCGCCTACTAGTTGGATACGTATGTTTGATGGGGCTCTAGGTGTTGTGTGACACTAAGAGCCCCCATCTTTTTCCTAGCCATATCCATAATTGCTACCTGTAGCCAATCGGCTGTTACAGGAGAGCATTCCATAATACCGGGAAATAAGTGGGATCTTGGGAATCGTGGAGGCGTTTATCGTCTCCCATAAGAGATTTAATGGCGGCCTTTGTTGCCGCAACAAAAAGGGTGGTTCATCCATGTTGGATGAACCACCCTGAATAGTGCCGGGAAACCGGTCTGCGGTTTAGTACCAGTGGTTCGCCTGCCAGAAGTTGTAGGCGCCCTGCACGGAGCCGTAACGGCCCTTGCAGTAGTCCCAGAACCATTTGAGCTGCGTCTGGTAGTTCGACTGCCAGTCGGCGCCGTGCGAGGCCATCTTGCTGCCCGGCAGCGCCTGAGCGAGGCCGTAGGCACCGGAGCTCGGGTTCGTGGCGTTCACGTTCCAGCCGGATTCACGGCTGATGGTTAGAAACCCAGCAAACCAAGGGTGGTATCCCAAGGGCGACTCCACCAAACCTGACGGCCTGGCTTCTTAGTCTCCCACCTATCCTGTACATGATTTACCGAATTCCAGTATTAAGCTGCAGTA
>ERZ1106951.3543-NODE-3543-length-11234-cov-3.301816_pt1 | contig 11234 bp, 10 predicted proteins | sample MGYA00403676_ERZ1106951 | MGnify/ENA primary metagenome ERZ1106951 (study PRJEB35170, sample SAMEA104062398) | human gut metagenome | biome: human gut; feature: human-associated habitat; material: faeces | place: Denmark | collected 2012-04-23 ...
GGACCTCTACAACTCCTGATCCTACTGTACCGTATCCCATTACTGCTACATTTATCATTCTGCTTTCTTTCCTTTCTGTGCTTCTGCATCCATGCTCAAATATGCGTTAATAAAAGGATCAATATTTCCATCCATTACTGCACCTACATTGCTGATTTCTGCGTTTGTTCTGTGATCCTTGACAAGTGTATATGGCTGCATGACATAAGAACGGATCTGATTTCCGAAATTAATATCTCTAACCTCTCCGCGGATGTCTGACATCTTCTCTGCCTGTTCCTGCTGTCTGAGTACATACAGTTTGGATTTCAACATCTGCATCGCCTTATCTTTATTCATGTGCTGGGAACGCTCATTCTGACACTGTACCACGATTCCTGTTGGGAAATGAGTGATACGGATAGCGGATGAGGTCTTGTTGATATGCTGTCCGCCGGCACCACTGCTTCGGTAGGTATCAATACGGATGTCCTCATCATTGACTTCTACGTCCAGATCTTTCTCAATATCCGGCATTACATCGCAGGATACGAAAGAAGTCTGACGCTTTCCAGCCGCATTGAACGGGGAAATACGTACCAGACGGTGAACACCTTTCTCAGACTTCAAAAGTCCGTATGCGTTCTCTCCGTTTACCTGGAACGTAACAGATTTTATACCAGCTTCATCACCGTCCAGATAGTCCAGAACTTCGATTGAAAAGCCCTTGCGCTCAGCCCAGCGTGTATACATACGATACAGCATACTGCACCAGTCGCAGGCTTCTGTTCCACCAGCTCCTGCATTCAGTTTGATAATGGCATTCTCGCCGTCATACTCTCCTGAAAGAAGTGTCTTCACACGGATACTGTCAAACTGTGCCTGGAACTCATCCAGCATTTCCTGGATTTCTTCGATCATGGACGGATCATTTTCCTCATAGCTCATCTCGATCAGGGTCTCCATATCTTCTTTCTGGGTTACCAGATTCTGATAGGTTTCCATGTCGTCCTTCATGCTCTTTAATTCTTTCATTTTCTTCTGGGATATTTCTGCATTGTCCCAGAAATCAGGCGCTTCCATTTCACGCTCTAATTCTTCAACCCGCTTTTCTTTGTTAGCCAGGTCAAAGTGAATCCCTCACTTCCACTAATGGTTCTGTGTATGTTGCAAGAATGCTCTTGAACTGGTCTAATTCAACCATAGCTTCACCTTCTTTCTAATATTTCTGTGTAACTGTCCAGTGTTTTCTGAATCGTTACATTTCTTCAACAATGCCGCCGGCCTGGAACGTGTTTGAAAAATCATTCCCGCGATCCGCACGGCACACAGACTTTCAAACTATACAATAGCATATTCCGTGGGAAATTACAATAAAAAGCGGTGTGGAAAGGAACAGCCACCCGTTACCGTTTCCTCTGTGAATAACAGTCATTCTCTCTGTTGCGATTTTTTCTCAAAAATGGATTTTAGAATAGGTTGAAAAATCTCTGTATTTCTTATATCATAAACTAATGGTTCGTTTGTGGAACATGGTTCTATGATATGATGATTTTGGTTAAAGCTATTAATGAAGAGGTATCATTTTTGAAGAAAAAAGAAGCAGTATTTATTGGTGCACTATTGGTTATTTCAGTGGTGCTTTGTATTTTTGTTTATGCGGTTCCACATGGAACTCATGGGTCGATCCAGATTACGGTGGATGGGGAGCTTTATGGAACTTATTCACTGGCTGAAGATCAGGTGATCCAGATTGGGGATACCAATGTGTGTGAAATTAAGGACGGCGAGGTAAAGATGACAGAGGCGGACTGCCCGGATCATCTTTGCATGAAGCAGCCGGCAGTGGGCAGTGCAGGCGGATATATTGTGTGCCTGCCAAACAGAGTAGTCATTCAGGGAGAGGGCGATTCAGATTCACAGGATTCCGAGAGTGGATTTGACGCAGTGGTGTAAGTGATGGATCAGAAAAAGGCAGCGTATCTTGGGCTGTTTGCAGCCATTGCCATTATTTTCGGGTATGTGGAATCGTTGATTCCGTTTTTTGCGGGAATTCCAGGAATGAAACTAGGGCTTGCAAATCTGGCGGTGCTTTTTGTGCTGGAGAGGTATACGTGGAAAGAAGCGGCGCTGGTTTCCATTGTGAGAATTTTTATTATCGGTTTTATGTTTGGAAGCGGCTCCAGTATTATGTATAGCCTGGCGGGGGCGACCCTTAGTTTGATTGTGATGGTTTTTGTGAAAAATAAGATTGGATTCGGGCAGCTGGGTGTAAGTGTGGCTGGTGGCGTTTCCCATAACATCGGTCAGCTGCTGGTGGCGATTCCGGCAACGCATACGGTGGGACTGTTGTATTATTATGCTCCGGCGCTGATGGTGTCGGGAGTGATTACAGGACTGCTGATTGGAGTGCTGACGAAGGAAGTGCTTAAGAGGATTCCGTAATATGTTACCACCGTACGCATCTGGGCTGAATATATTCCACGCGGGGAGGCGCAACATTCCGCGGAGCTAACTGCTAACTGCGACTAAACATCTCAGGAGAGCCTTCGATGTTAAGTCTTCGTAAGCAGTGGATCTCCGCTCCATTAAGGGCGCGCCTTGAATGCCCCGCTTAGGAATATATTCAGCCCAAATGCTGTTGATTGAAAAAGAGCTCCTGACGATAGTTTTGAACTATCGTCGGGAGCTCTTCTTGCTATTCCATAAGTTATCATTTTCTATGAATTTATCATGGACAACTTATAATTCGTTTACTACATATCCGTCTTTCATTAATTCGAATTTATCCATCAATCCACTTGTCACATACACATTTTTGTCTTCATCAACGAATACGGCTTCTGCATCATATTTCTCTAAAAGAGGTTTCGCGGCGTCCATACCAAGGACGAAGCAGGCGGTGGAAAGGCCGTCGGCCAGATAGCCCTGGTCGCAGACGATGGTGACGGAGGTGAGACCGTTCTGTACAGGATAGCCGGTCTTTGGATCCAGAATGTGGTGGTAGCGGATTCCATCTTCTATGAAGTATTTTTCGTAGTCACCAGAGGTGGAAAGGAACTGGTTGGCGTCCAGGGTGATGGCGCCAAGGTAGTCACCTTCGGTGTCACGGGGATCGGTGAGGGCTACTTTCCAGGGGGAACCGTCTGGCTTTTCGCCGTAGGTCATGACACTGCTGCCGCCTAGGTTCAGGATCATACCAGAAACATCGGGCTGGCTTCTAAGGTAGTCCATAATCAGGTCACAGCCCATGCCTTTTCCAACGGCACCAAGATCCAGGGTACAGCCATCAAGAAGGGTTACATTGTTTCCGTCCACCTGAATTTTCTCGTAGCCCACTTCGGGAAGAAGGGTGTCGATTTCGGACTGATCTGGGACATGAGGGTTCTCGCCGGCAATGTCCCACAGGCGGATAATTTTTCCAAGGGTGGGGTCAAAAGCACCGTTGGAATCCTGGGAAAGCTGGCGGATTTTCTCAAGGTCGGCGGCAAGTTCATCAGAGACTTCCATGGTCTTGCCATCAGCATTGTTCAACTGAGAAATCTGGGAGTTTTCCTCTGTCCAGGAAAGGAGGGTGGTTTCCATTTCGCGGAGCTTTTCACCAATCTGGGTATTGATGTCCGCGCCTGAGGTGTAAAGGGTTTCGGAAACTACCGTGTCCATTGCGAAATCTGCGTTGGTGTATTTTTCTATGTCAGATGCATAAACAACTGTAATTGTTTTTCCCAGTACTATTGCAGAAATGACAGTGAGAAGCAGGCTGCCGCAGAGGATTCCTGCCGCACTTCTCTTTCTCAAATGCCTTCTCCCATTAAACATATCCAAGCAGGTAAGTGATTGACCTCTGGACTGCTTTTTATAATGTACCTTAATTAAATCGACTTCATTCTGAAATCTTACTTTACTTCTTTTTTTACTCATATCCTGTTCTTTCTGATTTTATTTTCTCTTACTTTCCAATAGCTTTCGCCCATCTTTTCCAAGCGCGTGTTTAAAAAGAGCTCTCATCTTTCATCTTCGGAATCCCGATCCGGATGTTCCTCTTCGGGCAGATTCCCTGGCAGGCGTGGCAGCAGATACATTCTCCTGAGAGAGGGGTATCACCGTCAATGTCCAGATGAGCAGGACAGCGCTTTTTGCAGGCTCCGCATTTCGCCGGACAGGTGCTTCTGTCACGGTTGAACAGTGCAGAGGGTGCTATAGGCATTATAGCAAAGATCGCGCCCATTGGGCAGAGGAACTGGCAGAAAAATCTTTCCTGGGTGCACATTCCGATCATGAGCAGAATCAGCAGCACAATCCCCACCTTGTAGGTAGCACCGGGAAGTCTGCCAGCGGTGAGCATGGAAAACACATCCCAGGGGCTCATGCCCTGAAGCTTGCTGTACCAGCCGGTAAGGATAGATACAAGAAGCACCAGAAGCCAGATATATTTCACCTTCTGCAAAATACGAATGGCTTTTTCTGAATATCCGTGACGGCCTTTTTTATGAAAAACCTTCTGGCGGATAAACACAGTCAGCTCATACAATGCATCCCCAAGGGAACCAAATGCGCAGGCATATCCGCAGAAATGCCGTCCGAACAGGCAGGTTACCACCAGCAGCACGGCAGTCACATCCAGAAAGGAATTCCAGCTGATTGTCTGATGTGCTGCGATTGCCTGAAAAATGGACTTCACGCCTGCGAATGCCGTGGAAAAAAGTGCCGGAGCAAAAATGAAAAACAGAAGCTGGATGCCGGCGCGGATCAGCCGGATTTTTCTCTGTCTCTTTTTCATTGATTTTCCGCCTTTCCAAGTGCATCATTTACAGCGTTGATAATTCCAGTGGAACTGAAGGTTGCGCCGGAAATGGTGTCAACGTCTGTACTCTGGGAAGCCAGAATGGTGCTGATCACGCCCTGTCCCTGGGAAAGGTATGCAGAGTCTTCGCCTGGTGCACTTACCACCTGAATGTCTGTAATCGTGTCATTTTCAAGTGTAACCTGAACCTGGATATTGCCGCCAAAGCCCTGGCCGTCTCCTGTGTAGGTCCCGTTTTTGTAGACAAGATCTTCACTTTCTTCCTCAGAAGAAGCGTCCTCAGCCTCTGTCTCATCTGTATTCTTGTCATCTTTTTTCGCGTCCTCGGAAGCATCCCCGGAAGCCGCTTCTTCCGTCTGGGCTTTCTGATTCTTCGCTTCCTCTTCTGCCTTTTTCTTCGCCTCTTCCTGCGCTTTTGCAGCCTCTTCAAGGGCACTTAATATCTCATCCTGCTGTTTTTCCAAGGCCTCCACTCTGGTTGTCAGACTGGCGATCTGCTGGTCTTTTTCGGTATCACTATCTTTTTTCTGCATGGAGTTGTAGCCAAGGACGGCACCAACGATCAGAAGCAGACATAAAACTCTCATAATAAAACTCTGGTATTTCATGGGTTATGCTCCTTTTGCCTGATTTAATGCATTTCTAAATGCCTGAATAAATCCCTGGGAGGAATATGTGCATCCAGATACTGTATCTACACTGTCTGCGGACTGCTTTCCCATAACCTGTCCAAGAATTCCCTCCCAGGCTGTATCTGCATATTCTTCATCATCATAGGAAAAATAAGTTGCTCCCACAATCTGTCCTCCGGATATTGTTACGGTAACCTGTACACTGTCTGGTCCGTCATTGCCTTCTCCAATGCCAGTGTAGGTTCCATCTGTATATGCACCAGCAGGCACAGGCGTGGGTTCTGGCGTAGCTGTCGGTTCCGGCGTCACAGAATTCTCCGGTGTATCCGTCGGTTCCGGTGCAGAAGTTGGCGCTGGCGTTTCAGTAGGCTCTGGTACAGCTGTAGGCTCCGGTGCAGTCGTTGGTTCCGGAACAGAAGTCGGCTTTGGCGTATTTGTGGGTTCTGGCTTCTCGGTGGAATCCGGCGCCTCAGTGGGCTCTGGCGTTACTGAAGGCTGTACCTCTGTATTTTTTGCCTGCTCCAATGCTATTTTGGACGCATCCAGAATTCCCATAGAAGAAAATGTTGCACCACTTACAGTGTCAATTCCTTCTGTACTCTGCTTTTCCAGTATTTTAGGCTGTATGGATCTCCATGCCTTATTGAAAAAGCTTCTGGTATCTGAGTTTGTATTGGTTACTTCCGTAATTTTTCCGTCTTTAATTGTCAGTGTTATGTTAACCTTTCCAGAATATCCCATTGCAGACCCTGTATAGGTACCATCTTTCAAAAGCTTTACAACCGGCTGTTCATCTGACGGATTATCCGGAGTCTTGGTAGGATGTGGAATCTCCGTTGGAATTGGTGTTACAGTTTCATCAGGTACAGTAGTCGGGGTTGGAGTTATATCTTCTTCCTTTGAGTCTGTAGTTCCTGATTGATCAGCCTTTGAAAGAGCCTGGGATAAAGCTCCGAGAATTCCATTTGAAGAAAATGTTGCCCCACTTACAGTATCAATTTCAGAAGTACTCTGTCTGGAAATCACATTGGACTTGATTGTTTTCCATGCTTTATTAAAAAATTCAGGTGTATCTGTATTTGTGTTGCTTATTTTTTTGATTTTTCCATTTTTTATTGTAACCTTTACCGTTACGGTTCCATCAAAGCCTTCTGCCTGTCCCTCATATACGCCATCTTTATAGCTGACAGAAGTATCTTTCTTCGGTTTCTTTGCAGGTTTTGGCGTTGGAGTTGGTGTGGCAGCCGGTGTGGCAGAATCACTGTTTCCTGCCTGTGAAAGGGCATTCTGTACTGCCTGGATAATTCCGTTTGAGGAGTAAGTTGCACCGCTGACTGCATCCACATTCGGGGACTGGCTTGATAAAACCTTACTTACAACGCCCTGTGCAGAGGCAAAATAAGAGCCTGTTTCTCCAGAGGCACTCAATATATCAACAGCTGTGATTTTCCCACCTGATACAGTTACCTGTACGGTAATCGTTCCTCCAAAGCCAGTACCGCTGCCCCGGTAAGTTCCATCTTTATAGCCGCCTTCTGGAACTTCTGTAGTTGGTGTAGTGGTGGAGCCCTGACCTACCCCTGAAGATGCAGCCGTTTTTACTGGAAGGGTCTTTGAGCTTCCTTTTTTTATACCATTTTTTTTCTTTGAAATTTTGGAAGTTTTTTTCTTTGAAGAAGCTGATGATGTGTTTTTGCCTGCTTTCAGCAGACTCTCCTCTTCTGCCTCGTCATCTGCTGTCTCATAGGAATAGGCTGTTTTCAGAAGCGATTCCAGATCCTGGGATTTTACAACCTCTCTGGTTTCAGCAGTCACTTCTTTTCCACTGCTGCCAGCCTGAGCACCTGCTGCAGCCACAGCAGCAATAACCACTGCTGCCGGAGCAAGTTTCACCAGATTCTTTTTTTCAAAAGGATTCTTATCACTGTCTCGTTTTTTCATGCTGTCTCCTGTTAAAATATGTAGCAAAATAAGTTTCTTTTTACAAGCAAAAGCAGGGGCTGTTAAAAACGGCCCCCGTTCCTTTGCCTTGCTTTTGCACAAGTATTATTTGTTATCGTAAAAGCTTTGTAATCATTATTTTACTTTTACTTTGAATTTCTTAGATACTCCATTACTTGTAACAGTGATGGTTGCAGTACCTTTCTTCTTACCTTTTACAACACCTTTTGCAGTAACAGTCGCTACTTTCTTGTTGCTGGACTTATATGTTACTTTTCCGGATGGTGTTGCGGTTGCTTTGATTTTTACTGTTTTGCCTTTCTTGATTGTTGCAGAAGATTTTGCAAGCTTCAGAGAAGGTTTCTTAACCTGGATTACTACCTTCTTAGTGTAATTTCCAACCTTTACAGTAATGGTTGTCTTTCCCGCTTTTTTCGCTTTTACAACGCCTTTGGAAGAAACAGTAGCTACTTTCTTGTTGCTGGATGTAAATTTAACTTTTCCAGTTACATCATTTTTTACAACCGTAATGGTTGTAGATGTTTTTCCTTTGGTGTAAATTGTGGAAGCTTTTGCAGTTGCTGTAATTCCTTTGGCCGGTGCTGCAGTCGGTGCCGGAGTTACAGTTGGCTGTGTAGGTGCTACAGTTGGCTGTGCAGGGGTCGGTGTTGCGGTCGGCTGCGCCGGGGCTGGTGTTGCAGTCGGCTGTGCCGGTGTTGCGGTTGGAGCCGGAGCCTTTACAAGCATGTTGAGAGCTTCTCTTAAATGTCCGATCTGCTCTTCTACGCCATAAGTTGTCTGATTCTTAATATTTGCAAGCATTTCCTCGCACTCTTCAAGCTCATTTGCAATGCTGTCTTTTGCAGCAGCCCAGCTCTCCGGAGTATAATCAGCCTCGTTCAGGGCTTTTGCTTCTGCGATAATGTTTTCCAGTGGTGTGGAATCTGCATCACCTGCAGGTTTTGCAATATTCTCAGCTGTTGCCTGGAATTTTACAACGTAATCCTGGTATCCAAGGGCATGAACAGTAAGGATCCAGTAACCAGTTCCGTCAGTTCCTTCCGGAAGCTTGCATCTTCCAGATTCTGTAAGACCAAGCTGGATACCCATCATTTTATGCATCCAGTTATCAGCTGCAAATTTTGTTCCATAGTTTGCAAGTCTGTTTGTATAAGTGGAATCATTTCCATAATATGCCCACTCAACAGACTGCATATGTGCACCAAGATCGCCATAGTTTCCAGTCAGGTCAACTCTCAGGAACTCACCATAAGAACCATTTCCAGGTTTTACAGTTGCTGTAATTCCGTCTGCCACTTTCAGCTCTGCATCTTTGATACCAGACTCAGTTCCGTTCTGTCTTGCTCCGATTACAAAGCTTCCGTCTTCAGCTTTTGTAACTTTTTTCAAACCATTTGTATTTGCAGTTACATTTGCAACAGCTTCATAGGATTTCAGTTCTTTCTCGCCATAACCGCCGATCAGCTGTCCGCCATTTTTTACAATTGCATGGCTTTCTGCAAAAGCAGCAAGGTCAGCTCTCTTAATCTCAACCGGTACATATTTCAGTCCAGTTACGGTATATCCGGTTACATTGTTCCGGTTAAATACTTCTGATGTTCCATCGGCATAATAAACTGTTTTTCCGTCTGCGCTCCAGTGGGAAACTGTTTTTCCATTAAGAACCGCGATTGCCTGGAAGCTTCCTCTGTGAAGGCCATGGTTTGCAGTTGCTCTTGTTACAGCATCAAATGCTCCAAGGTCTGACTCACCTCTTCTGTCTTTTTCTTCAGAAGAAGCTGTGGAGCCTGCATTGTATACATCCTCGGAAGCCCAGTACTCAGCCCATGTAAGACCTGCGTATACATATACGTTTTCGTTGTAAACAAATGTTACATCTGGGTATCCGGCAGCACTTACAACTACTGTATCTCCATCGTTTACAGCTGTTTTAGAATAATCAAGAGTTCCATCCTCCTGAACAATCTTCACAGCACCTTTTCCGCTTGCAGCATACTCTTGGTCACCAATTTTTACTTTTGAAACTGTTTTGGTAAATGCAACAAACTGCTCAGCGGTAATATCTGCCGCAGCAACCAGTTTTCCTTCATACTCATCATAGGAAGCCATTACAGTATCTGTTGTTGCTGTAAAAGTAGCGCTGACAGGAGCATATTTTCCATTTGCATCGGAAATTGTCAGAGTATGTGTTCCAGGTGTAAGATTTGTAACCTTTACTCCTGTCTCTGTTGTCGCTGCTTCCACATCATCAACTGCATATTTCTTTGAATAATCAGATGGAAGTGCTTCAGATAATTCAACTTTAACCTCTGCATCTGTTACCTTGATGTTGTCAACGGTTGCACTGACACCTGTTTTTACCGGAACATAAGTATCTGGAATATCAAAATTAATTTCCCCCTTATCCGTATAGTACGTTACGCTGGAAATAGTTTTTCCCATCATGGATTTGTAGTGGTCAGAGCTTATTGGGCAACCGTGAGATTCTGTTGTAAAGCCGGTGCTCCATGCAAGTTCTTTTCCTTTCCAGATATTCTCAAGATGACGGAGTGCATAAGTGGTTCCGTCTGTTGTATTGATGATTACACCATAAATCTTATCACCATTAGATGCATTTACTACTGCCTTTACTGCTGTCTCATCCAGCTCAAGCTGATAATCTCCATATTTGGAATTAAGCTTTAATTCAGCATTCACACTAACATTCTGTTCGGACATTCCCTGAACAGCGCCAAAAGAAATATTTTCGTTCTCATCTACGCTCATTTCCTTGTAATATGCAGGAGTTTCTGCCGGAACATAATAAGTATAGCTTGGCTGTTCAATAAGAGCCGCTGCACCAGTATATGTATTAGTACTTACCTGGCCTTTCATGTTCGTAGTAATCTCTATAGTAGTGCTGTCTGTAATCTGTTTAAAATTTTCCAAATCAGAAGCTTTATTCACTTTTACCGGAAAAGTAACACCTGCAAGTTCATTTCCTTCCGCGCTTGTATGATAAGCAGCATTTCCATTCATCACGCCGCTCATCTTTGTTTTTGCTTTCGTCGCGGATGTAAATGCATCTACTTTTACATCATTGTTTTTCAGCTCAGATCTGTAAAAAGCTTCATAGGGAATGTTCATCAGTACGATCTGACCATCCTCCACTGTTTTCACAGCTCCCGCTTCATTGTTGGTTTCGCCCTCAGTGTCTGCTAAAAAAGCATCTTCTGTGTCTCCGGTTTCGCCGTCCTCAAATCCAGACTCCTCTTCTGCGGCTTCTCCAGATTCAAAACCATCCTCTGTGTCTGTACCAAAATCTGCTGAATCGTCAGCCTCTGATGATTCGTCATAGTCGTCTGAAATCTCATCAGAACCATATGCAGTCTCCTCAGATACCTCAACAGCTGCTTCTCCAGAAGTAAAGTCCTCTGCCATAACTCCAACCGGTGAACTGGTCATCGCTACAGCTGCACTCATAATGATCGGAGCAATTTTTCTTAATAACTTTTTGTCAGCCATCCTCTTCCTCCTTATTTAACTTTTATTAGTATTTTCTAACCTTTGTTTATTCTACAGAATTGTGTTAGAAATGTCTATCTTTTTTTAGTTTAGACATTGCACTTTTTTTATCAACAAGAGTGGGCTTCCGTATACCGACAAGCTGATTCTGTCTCCATATTTTAATTACTTTCCTCTCTTCAGATATAATGACATCGCTTACAGACAGCACACTCATTTGCAGCAAAAAAATCCAGGCACGGAAGTCTTCTTACTTCTATACCTGGATTCTCGTACATCGAAAATTAAGTAACTGCCATATTGACTTGTCTGATTTTTCATCTGCTGCACCGCCTTCCTACGCGATGCACAAA
>ERZ1106951.3547-NODE-3547-length-11227-cov-4.298514_pt1 | contig 11227 bp, 6 predicted proteins | sample MGYA00403676_ERZ1106951 | MGnify/ENA primary metagenome ERZ1106951 (study PRJEB35170, sample SAMEA104062398) | human gut metagenome | biome: human gut; feature: human-associated habitat; material: faeces | place: Denmark | collected 2012-04-23 ...
CCACGTTGGAGCCAACGGACAGAACACCGTCAGCAGCGGACTTGCCGATAAACTGGTCCAGAACGCGGGTGCCGTTGGTCAGAGTCTCGTTGCTCATGACCTTGGAGCCGATACCGGAGGTCTCAGAGTTGGTGACAATGGAAACACCGGTGACAGCACCGTCCATGTCAATGCCCACCATCATGGAGATGGTGCCCTGAGAGCCGGAAGCCTCCACGTTGATGGCGTAGCCCACAGGCTGACCGCCGGACTGAGCCTGATAGACGGCTGCCAGAGTACCGCCCTGAGCGGTGGCAGCGGCGGTCATATCGTCGGTCAGCTCCATAGCGTCGGAGAAATCGTCGGCCTCAATGACCTTCTGCATAGCGGCCACGGTCTTTTCCCAGGTGATCGCGGCGATCTTATCCTTGGTGATGCTGTTGACCCAGCCCAGCAGGCCAGCCACGACCATGCAGGTAAGCAGCAGGGTCACAGTCAGCTTGATGATGTACTTGGGGTCCATATTGACCTTTTCCTTGGTCTTCACTTCATTGCTCATTTCGCGGCTGCCTCCTTCTTGTCGGATTTCACCACGCCGAAACGAACGGGCTTGGTGTACTTGTCGATCAACGCGGTGCAGCAGTTCATGACCATGATGGAGTAGCAAACGCCCTCATTGTAAGAACCGAAGTACCGGATGAACACGGTGAACAGGCCGCAGCCGATACCGTAGATCAGCTGGCCCTTCTTGGTGACGGGGGAGGTGGCATAGTCGGTAGCCATGAAGAAAGCGCCCAGGAACAGGCCGCCGCCGAAGATGCTGTAAAGCATATACTCAGCGCCGCCGGCCTTGGGGAACAGCACGGTCAGAACAGCCACGGTGGCGATGTAGGCCACGGGAGTCTGCCAGTTGATGACCTTGCGCCAGATCAGGTACAGGCCGCCGATGAGCAGCATCAGGGCAGAAACTTCGCCCATGGAGCCGCCCACCTTGCCCAGGAACATGTCACCCACGGAGGCGATCTGCTTCAGGCCCTCCAGATCGCCGGTCTTCAGATAGGCCAGCGGGGTCGCGGCGGAAACCACGTCCACAGGCATACCGCCGCCGATGGCGGCCTTGGTGCCGGCAGGCAGCCAGGTGGTCATGGCGCCGGCATAGCTGGCCAGCAGAGCGGCACGGCCTGCCAGAGCAGGGTTCAGGAAGTTCTTGCCGATGCCGCCAAAGAGCTGCTTGACCACAATGATGGCAAAGAAGTCACCGATGAGGATCATCCACAGCGGGGTGGTGGCGGGGCAGACGAAAGCCAGCAGCATACCGGTGACCACAGCAGAGAGGTCATCGATGGACTGAGGCTTGTGCATGAGCTTGCGGTACAGTCCCTCAAAGACAACGCAGCCAATGACGGACACGGCGGTGAGGAGCAGAGCCTCCACACCGAAGTAAATGATGGCCCAGATCAGAGCGGGACACATGGCAATGATGACGTCCAGCATGATGGACCGGGTGGTCTCACTGCCGCGGATGTGAGGGTTGGAAGTGGCAATGAGCTTCAAATTCTTGTAATCGGTCATCTCTTATGCCTCCTTCTTCGCTTCCGCGGCCTTCTTGGCCTCAGCGGCGGCCCGATCGGCAGCCATCTTGTTCTTGACGAGCTGCTTGCCGGTCTTGAACATGTGGGTCAGGTGCATACGGGCGGGGCAGGCGTAAGCGCAGGCGCCGCACTCCATGCAGTCCATGATGTGGGCCTCGTTCAGCTCATCCACCATGCCCTTCTCGGCATACTGATACATAAAGAGAGGCTCCAGGTGCACCGGGCAGGCGGCAACGCACTTACCGCAGCGGATGCACTGGGGATGCTCAACGGTCTGCTCCTCCTTCTCGCAGAAAGCGAGGATGGCGCCGGTGCCCTTGGCCACGGGAATATCCGCGGTATACTGGGCCATGCCCATCATGGGGCCGCCGGCGATGAGCTTGTAAGTACCGTCCTTCACGCCGCCGCAAGCGTCCAGCAGCAGAGACACGGGGGTACCGATGGGGCACTCGATGTTCTTGGGGTCCACGATGCCGGAGCCGGACACGGTGACCACCTTGTTCACCACGGGCATACCGGTGGTGATGGCCTTGAAGATGCAGATGGTGGTGTTGATGTTGAACACCGCGCAGCCCACATCAGCGGGCAGGCCGCCGGGAGGCACCTGACGGCCGGTGATGGCCTGGATCAGCTGCTTCTCACCGCCCTGGGGGTAACGGCAGCGCAGAGGCTCCACCACAACGGGGGCCTTCTTCTCAGCGATGACCTTGTTCAGCGCGTCGATGCCGTTCTGCTTGTTGTCCTCAACGCCGATGGTGACCTTGTCCACGCCGAACATCTTGGCAAGATAGGTGGCGCCGCCGATGATGTCGGCAGTGCGCTCCAGCATGGCCCGATGGTCGCCGGTGATGTAAGGCTCGCACTCAGCGCCGTTGATGAGCACGTCCTTCACCTTGCCGATGCCGCCGGAGATCTTAACATGCGTGGGGAAGGTCGCGCCGCCCATACCCACGATACCGGCATTCTTCACGATCTCGACCATTTCCTCCACCGTCAGAGCGTCGGGATCGGCAGGAGCCTTCACCTCTTCGCTGACCGTGTTCTGGAAATCGTTTTCGATCACAACGGACACCATGTCGCCGCCCATAGAGAAGGGCCGGGGCTCGATGGCCTTCACCGTACCGGAAACGCTGGCATGGATGGGGGCGCCCAGCCCCTTGAATTCGCCGATTTTCTGACCCACCTTTACCTGGTCGCCTACTTTTACGATCGGGGTGCAGGGTGCGCCAAAGTGCATCGACATGGGGATGACCACGGTAGCCGGGGGTGCCAGCTGCTCGATGGCCTTTTCATTGGTTGCGGCCTTCATATCATGGGGATGAACGCCGCCAAAGAAAGCTTGTGCCATTGTCTTCACCTCATTCTTACTCCATTGATAGGTGTCAAAGCATACCCCGCCCCGCCATCGGGCAATGGCATGGCAGGCCATGCTTCGGCACACTATCACATACTGCGCTTTATTCTACACCACCCGTTGAAAAATGTCCAGACTATGAATTCGTTTTTTTGTATAAAATTTATCAATTTCTTTGTATTCCTCCACTTTTTCCCTGTTTTTGCACAAGCCCACCCTCTCTTTTTGGTCAACCTGCATATTTTCCTGCCGACAACTCCCGCAGTCGCTGTACCCCCTCTGCCTCTCTTGTCTTTTTTTCGGAGGTATGCTATGATGAAGCATATCTTTCAGAAAGTATCGCCGCAGTCCGGCCTGTCTGTCGGAGCGGCGAATGGAGGTTCCTTTTTATGACGAAGCCCATTGACCGCGCCGCAATGAAAGCCCAGACCCGGGAACTCTTGCAGACAGCTCAGGTATCCCCCAAGGGTATGACGGCCCTGTACTGTGCCTGTCTGTTTCTGCTCAGCCTGCTGGAGGCCCTGATTCCCGGGCCGGAGCTGGTATCCACCTTCCTCTCCATCCTCACAACGCTGGCTGAGTGGATTTTAGCCGCCGGCTTTGCCTTCTACTGTATGGATATCCGCCGCCGGGAGCGTTCGGAATACGCGGTGCTGTTCGACGGCTTTTCCTTCACCGGCAAGATCATCGCTCTGAACATCGTCATCAACCTGTTTGTGTTCCTGTGGTCTATGCTGTTTGTGTTCCCCGGCTTCATCGCCCATTACCGTTACAGCTTCGCCCTCTATAATCTCTATGAAAATCCGGATATGGATATTATGGAGGCACTGAATTTAAGCAAGCGGCAGACGCAGGGGTATAAAATGGAGTTGTTCAAGCTGGATCTCAGCTATATGGGATGGATCCTGCTGAGTATGCTTCCCAGTCTCTTTTTCACGAGTCAGGCGATTTTGACTCTTGGGTTCAGCGGTACGGACCCCTATGCGGCCCTCGCCGCTCCCATGCCTCTGTGGCAGATCCTGACGGCCTCCGCCTTTGTCTACGCGCTGTCCATCTTCTATCTGCCCAACTACCAGTGCGTCCAGCTTGCCTATTTCGACGCCGCCAAGGAAGATATGCCGGAGTTTCGCTCCCGACGGACAGATTTCTCCGACGGCCCGGGCAGCTTCTGAGTTTTCTTTCTAATCATTCCGCCCCGGCTGGGTCACCCTTGCCGGGGCGTTTTTCCCTATTCCATTCTGGAGGTGCCGCTATGCTGACTTACCCCATGGAGGAGCGGGGTTCTCTCCCCCTCTATGAATACCTGTGCCGCCGGATCCGGGCGGACATTCTCAGCGGTGCTCTGCCCACTGGGACGCGGCTTCCCTCCAAGCGGGCGCTGGCGGAGCATCTGCGAGTCTCCGTTGTTACCGTGGAGGGCGCGTACAGCCAGTTGGAAGCGGAGGGCTATTTACAGGCCCGGCCCAAACGCGGCTTTTTCGTCTCTGCCGTGGAGCAGGCCCCACCGCCTGCTGTCCGCTCGGTTTTGATGCCGGAGACCACCACTGTTTCCTGGCGGCTGGATCTGGGCCGCAATCAGGTGGACACTGCCCGGTTCCCCGTTTCCACCTGGGCCCGCCTCACCCGGCAGGTCCTCTCGGAAGCGCCGGAGGCTCTGTTGTCCCCGGTCCCCCATCAGGGCTTGGCTGCCCTGCGGCAGGCCATTGCCGACGATCTCCGGGACTTCAAAGGTATGGCAGTCTCCCCGGAACAGATCGTCATCGGCGCCGGTGCGGAATACCTTTACTTATTGCTGGCCCAACTGCTGGGCCGGGACACGGTGTTCGCCGTGGAGGACCCCGGCTATCCCAAGATCCGTCAGGTCTATGACGCCTGCGGGGCCGCCTGCGCCCCCATCCCGCTGGATAATCAGGGCGTAGAACTGGCGGCGCTGATGAGATCCAAGGCGCGGGCGCTGCACATCTCTCCCAACCACCAGTATCCCACCGGACTGGTGACCCCCATTGTCCGGCGGCAGGCGCTTCTGCGCTGGGCGGAGGATACCGGCTCCACCATCATCGAGGATGACTATGACAGTGAGTTCCGCTACACGGGCCGTCCCATCCCCACCCTGCAAAGCATCGATGACCGGGGCCGGGTCATTTACCTGAACACCTTTTCCCAGACCATTTCCCCCTCTATGCGTCTCGGCTTTCTGGTGCTGCCGCCCCGGCTGCTGGAACGCTACCGGCAGGAGCTGGGCTTCTATGCCTGTACGGTCCCTGCGCTGGAGCAGCACGTTCTGGCCCGTTTCATCGCCGGGGGCCACTACGAGCGTCACCTCTCCCGGATGCGGAAGGAATACCGGGACCGCCGCTCCGCCACCATCAGCGCCTTCCGGGCTTCGCCGCTGGCCAGCCATGTCACCTTTTCCGAGGAGGGGGCCGGTCTGCACTTTCTGCTGCGGCTGGATACCAACCGCTCCGATGAAGAATTGCGCCGCCTGACGGCGGAGGCCGGCATCCGACTGAGCTTTCTCTCAGAGTATGCCGCCGTACCGGACCCCCGCTTCGCCCACACGCTGGTCATCAACTACGCCGGTCTGTCCCAGTCCGATCTGGAGGAGGCCCTCCAGCTGCTGACGGATGTTCTGCTGCCGCTGCTGGCGTAAGTCCATCCCCAGGATTTCTCTATTTTTGTCCAAGAGAGGTTTGTTCCTATGAAGTCCGTCAACCGTGCCAAGCTGGATCTCATCATTGCCGTCACCGCCTTCGGCACCATCGGCATCTTTGTCCGCTATATCAACCTGCCCTCCTCCGTCATTGCCTTTGTCCGCGGTGCGGTGGGCGCAGTGTTCCTGCTGCTCTTGTTGTATCTCCGCCGGACACCCTTTCGGTGGGCAAGCGTCCAGCCGCATTGGAAGCTGCTGGCTCTTTCCGGCGCGATCATCAGCTTCAACTGGATCACGCTGTTTGAAGCCTACCGTTACACCACCGTGGCCACCGCTACCCTGTGCTACTACATGGCGCCGGTGTTCGTGACGCTGGCCTCCCCCTTTCTCTTCCATGAAAAACTGACGCCCCGAAAACTCCTCTGTGTGCTGGCCGCCCTGTGCGGCATGGTGTTTGTCTCCGGAGTCCCCCAGTCCGGCCTGCCGGAAGCCGGGGAAGCCACCGGTATCCTGCTGGCCCTTCTTTCCGCCGTGCTTTATGCCAGCGATGTGTCCATCAACAAGTTTCTGGATCAGGTCCCCGCCTGTGAGCGGACCCTGGTACAGCTGGCGGTGGCAGCACTGGTGATGATCCCCTACATCCTGCTGACGGAGGATGTAGCCGCTATGGCTCTGACACCTCTGGGCGCCGTACTGCTGCTGATCGTAGGTGTTTTCCACACCGGCTGGTGCTATTCCCTGTTCTTCGGCTCCATGACCTATCTCCCCGCCCAGACGGTGGTGCTGTTCAGCTACATCGACCCCATCGTAGCCATCTTCCTCTCCGCTCTGCTGCTGAAGGAGCCTCTGGGTTGGAGCGGCATCCTTGGCGCCGTTCTGGTGCTGGGCTCCACCCTCATCAGTGAACTGCCCGTCCGGGCCGCTGCGGAAACCAAATAAACTGTCAGGCGGCAGTCAGCCCGCCGGAGGGACCATGTACGATCTGCATTCCATCTTGATCCAACTGAAAAAAGAGGACACACCGCTCCATGGCGTCATGGTGCGGTGTGTCCGTTGTTTTTATCAGTGGCTGGACCCCACCCTGTGGGAAGGTTCAGCGCTGTTTGAGCTGTGGGCGCAGGAATTGGAGCTGATCTACGGTGATCTGCGCCAACGGCTCTCTCCCAATGCAAAAACCGACGCCGGGTCCTTGGGTGATCGGTTTGGTTTTGACACACCGCCGGAATTGCCCCGGCTCCTGCAAAGCATCCAGACCTTTTACAGTGTGCTCATCAAGTTCATCGCCTGGAACACCCTCCGGGGTGCGACCCCCGAACCGCCTCTGACGGAGCTTCTCTCCGGCAGGGCCTTTGTTAACCGGGGTATCCGCAATTTCTGTGGGGATGACTGGTATATCTGGCCGCTGGACATCTGGGACCCGGCGCTGGAAACCCAGTGTGAGGAATTGCGGGCCTGTCTGGAGTCCTTTGACACCTGTCCGGAAGGCAGCACCCTTTCCCCGGACAGTCTCAGCCGCATCTACGAAACCGTGGTCCCCCCGGCCCTCCGCCATGCCCTTGGGGAATACTACACCCCCGGCTGGCTGGCGGAACGGACCCTACAAAATGCCGTCAGCGCCAGCGGACAGCAGGCCGGAGATTTGCGCTTTCTGGACCCCGCCTGCGGCTCCGGTGTTTTTTTGATCCAGGCTCTCCGCATGATCCGGGCGGATACGCCCCAAGACCCTCCCTTATCTGATCAGGTGTCAGGCTTCGACCTCCACCCATTGGCAGTCCTGACGGCGAAGGTCAATTATCTGGCCGTCATGGCCCGCCAGCCGCTGCCGGAAGCGGGTCTGTTTCTTCCCATTTACCGCTATGACGCTCTGAATATTCCCATTCTCCGTGGGGATACACTGGTGATCGACACCGGCTGTGGTCTGGCATGTGATGTTCCCCTGTCCCTCTGCCGTCAGGCAGTGGAAATGCGCCCCGATCCGGAGGAATTTCTTTCCATGCCGGAAGCACGCGGTCTGCTCACCTCTCTGTCCCCGAATGGGCGGCTTCTTTTGGCCGGTATTTTGCTGAACCGTATCTGGGCGTTCTTCCATCAAAAAGCAGATATAGTCATGGGAAATCCCCCGTGGGTAAACTGGGAGTTCCTGTCCCCCCGGTATCGGGCCGGGTCCCAGCATTTGTGGGGGGAATACGGCCTGTTGCAGGTGAAAGGCCCCCGGCTCGGTTTTTCCAAGGAGGATGTGTCTACCCTGTTCACCTGCGCCGCGTTGGACCGCTTTCTCGTCCCCGGTGGGCGCCTCAGTTTTATCTTGCGGCAGGCCACCTTCCGCTCCGCCCAGAACGGCGCCGGGTTCCGGCGGTTTCATCTGGACGGCCCCGGTCTGGATTTTCGGGTGCTTGAGGTGGAGGACCTTGGCCGCATCCGGCCCTTTGACGGGATCTGTACCCCTGTTGCGCTGGTACTCATCCAGCGGGACGCCCGCCACGTTTTCCCTGTCCCCTACCGGCACTGGCAGACAAGGCCCGGCTTCCGGCGGGCGGTCCGGTCACCGGACCCGACGATTGCCTCCGTTCTTCCCTTTGTGCGGATGGAGAACATGACCGCCGCTCCCGCCCACCGGGATGATCCCGGCTCCGTGTGGGTCAGCGCTCCCAATGGACTTGCTCCAGTACTGGACGCTCTTTTAGGCAGCAATCCCTATCAGGCCCGGACCGGCGTATTCACCGGCGGGGCCAACGCCGTCTATCAGCTTCAGATTCTGGAACGGACAGGCAATGCCCTGCGGGTCACCAATCTGGCAGAAAAGGCCCGCCGCAAGGCCCCCGCCGTTACGGCGGAGCTGGAGCCAACCTGCGTCTATCCCCTTATTCAGGGCAGCGACCTCTCCCAGTGGAGCGTCCGCAGCCGTGCCTGGCTGCTGTGCCCCCACACGGCTGAAACCAAAATCTATCCCCTTGCGGAAGCGGATTTGCGACAGGATCTGCCGCTGACCTACGCCTACCTGGCCCGGTTCCGGGATCTTCTGGAAACCCGGAAAGGCTTCGCCGGGTGGGAACGGGCCATCCAAGAGCGTTACTTCTATGCGCTGCTGCGGGTGGGACCCTATACGTTTTCCCGCTACAAGGTAGCGTGGCGCTACATCGCCCGCTCCTTCATCACGGCGGTCATCGCACCGATGCAGGACCCCTATCTGGGAGAAACGCTGCCCCTGCCCAACGAAAAGGTGGTCTATGTGGGCACTGACTGCCGGGAGGAGGCCTATTATCTCTGCGGAATTCTCAGCTCCGCTCCGGTGCGCTGCTGCGTCACCTGCTACATGAACCCCACCAGTATTTCCGCTCATGTGCTGGACAAGCTGCATATTCCGGCCTTTGACCCTGCGGACAGCCGTCATCTGTCCATCGCCGCTCTCTGCGAGGAGGGCCACCGAACCTCAGACCCCCGCTGTCAGGACGCCGTCCGGCAGCAGCTTGACCGGGCTGTAGCCGCGCTTTATGGCCTCACTTCCGCGGATCTGGACACCGTCCGGTCCATGCTGGAAAAGATTTGAAAAAACCCACCCCGGAGTACTGTGTACTCCGGGGTGGGTTCTATCTGACAGTTGATTCCGTTACTGAAGGGCAGCCTTCAGGGCGTCCACCCGGTCGGTCTTTTCCCAGGATACGCCCAGATCCTCGCGGCCCATGTGGCCGTAGGCCGCCAGCTGGCGATAGATAGGCTTTCTCAGGTCCAGATCCCGGATGATGGCGGTGGGCCGCAGGTCAAAGACCTTCTTCACAGCCTCTTCCAGCTTCTCATCCCCCACCGTACCGGTACCGAAGGTATCCACCAGCACGCTGACGGGCTGGGCCACGCCGATGGCGTAGGCCAGCTGCACCTGGCACTTCCGGGCCAGTCCTGCCGCCACGATGTTCTTGGCCACCCAGCGGGCGGCGTAAGCAGCGGAGCGGTCCACCTTGGTGGGGTCCTTGCCGGAGAAGCAGCCGCCGCCGTGAGGGGCGCTGCCGCCATAGGTATCCACGATGATTTTTCTGCCTGTCAGACCGGAGTCACCCATAGGACCGCCAATCACAAATCTGCCTGTGGGGTTGATGTAATATTTTGTGCTTTCATCCAGCAGGGAGGCAGGGATTACCTTTTTCACTACATTTTCAATAATATCCCGTTCAATCTGGCTATGCTCCACATCGGGATCATGCTGAGAGGATACAACAACGGCATCCACTCTTACGGGTGTATCGTCCTCATATTCCACTGTCACCTGTGCCTTGCCATCGGGGCGCAGATATGCCAGTGTACCGTTTTTACGCACCTCTGCCAATCTTCTTGTCAGCTTATGAGACAGGGAAATAGGCAGGGGCATCAGCTCCTCTGTTTCATCGCAGGCAAAGCCGAACATCATGCCCTGATCGCCGGCACCTGTATCAAATTCGCTGTCATCCGCGCCTGTTTTGTTTTCCAGAGAATGGTCAACGCCCAGTGCGATATCGGGGGACTGTCCGTGGATAGCGGTCAGAACGGAGCAGGTTTCGCTGTCAAAGCCGTATTTTGCTCTGGTATAGCCGATTTCTGTCAGTGTTTCTCTGACGATTTTTTCAACATCAACATAAGCCTCTGTTGTGATTTCGCCCATAACCATAATCATGCCTGTTGTGGTGCAGGTTTCGCAGGCAACACGGGAATTGGGGTCCTTTGCCAAAAGTGCGTCCAGCACGCCATCGGAAATCTGGTCACAGATTTTATCCGGATGTCCCTCTGGATGTAAATAATCTTCTGCTCATTTTTTGTTCTCCTTTTTTACACAAATGTTTAGTGACTGTGAATAAAGTTTTCTAAGGAGAGACGTGTTTGCATTGTTTTTCCGAAAGCCTTTCTTGCTTCTTCTTCAACAAAAGAAAGCCCCGCAGGGCTTTTACATCAATCTCATCTTCCGCAATGCTGCGGGGGAATTAGCACCGATGCGTTTCCGCCGGTTGCCGGGTGTCACAGGGCCCTGTCCCTCAACCACTCTTGATAAGTCCTTTATTCACTTCCTGTTGTATTTTATCGGGAAAATGGATGTCTGTCAATAAAAAATCCGCTGATTCGGGCAATTCCCACAAATTGCATAGGACACTGCCGCAAAACAGCGGAAAAACAAGACAGTTTTACATCATATCTTTTTTGCTCAGCCTGCGATTTTCTTTGCCAGAAACGCCGCCGCCACAGCTGCGGCCTTTTCCTGTGCGGCATCCGGCTGTGCCGCCCGGTCCTCGGTCAGAAAGCCCACGGCACCGGTCACATCCCCTGCCGCGATGATGGGGCAGACGCAGAGCAGAGCGCGCTGCGCCCCCTCGCAGGGCAGGAGGGCCTTTTCCGGGTCGCCACCGTTGGCGTAGAGCTTCCGGCTGTCCATCAGCTTTTCCAGCGGCTGGCTGACGCTGCGGTCCACAAGGTCCCGCCGCCCGGCACCGGACGCCGCCAGGATGCGGTCCCGGTCACAGACGAAGGCTGTCAGTGCGAAGCTCTTGCTCAGCGCGTCCACATACTGCGTCGTCACGCTGCTCAACTCCCCCACCGGCGAATACTTCTTGAAGATGACCTCGCCGTCGCCGGTCGTGAAGATCTCCAGCGGGTCTCCCCGGCGGATGCGCTGGGTGCGGCGGATCTCCTTGG
>ERZ1106951.3550-NODE-3550-length-11222-cov-2.338229_pt1 | contig 11222 bp, 10 predicted proteins | sample MGYA00403676_ERZ1106951 | MGnify/ENA primary metagenome ERZ1106951 (study PRJEB35170, sample SAMEA104062398) | human gut metagenome | biome: human gut; feature: human-associated habitat; material: faeces | place: Denmark | collected 2012-04-23 ...
CAACTCCCCGGCAGCTTTTTCACTCGTTCAATTTCTGAAGTGCGGTCTCGGATGCGCATACGTGCCTTAGCACATTAGTCCCGCTTCACGCTTTCCTCAAAGCAGCGGATCAGCTTCATCGTGCGGTAAAGCGCCGCAGCCTTTTCCTTGGAGATTTGAATTTCCGGCATGTTCAAGCATTCCTTTCTGTCCTTACCGGGCCGTTTCCGCTTTTCAGCCGATATCCAGTTCCCACGCAGGCAGGAAGAAGCCGGCGAACTCGTTGTTGAAAATATCGATCGTCTTTTGGGACTGGTATGCCTCCACGATCCGCAGATAGACAGGATTTTCCGCATCCTCTGTGCGGGCGGCGATCAGTCCGAAATAGCTGTTGTCCGTATAATCGCTTTCTTTGTACAGGGCTTCATCCGCAGTCAGACCGCTGTCCAGCGCATAGTTGCCGTTGATGACCGCCAGCGTCACGTCAGGCAGCGTGGAATACACCAGATTGGCATCTACCTCCACAAACTCGACCTGCACCTGATAGCCCGTAATGTCCGCAATGGTGGGAGATGCGCCGGCAGCGGGATCAAGCTCCAGAATTCCGGCGGATTCCAGCAGCTTCAGGGCGCGGCCCTCGTTAGTCGCATCGTTGGGGATCGCGATCTTGTCGCCGTCCTTCAGCTCAGAGAGATCGTTGATCTTATCGGAATAGACATTCATCGCCACAACATAGGTGTCGCCGATGGCAGTGATGTCATAGCCATAGTTGGCAATCTCATTTTCCAGGAAAGCGTGATGCTGGAAGGCGTTCAGATCAATATCGCCGCTGTTCAGGGCGTCATTAGGCAGAGAGAAATTCGAGAACTGGACAAATTCCAGATGGATCCCTTCCTGCGCTAGTTCCTCCGCGGCAGGCGCCCAAATGTCCTCGTTAAAGGTGCCGGTGAGACCGATGCGGACCGTAACATCCTGACTGGCTGCGGCGGAAGGATCGTCAGCAGGCGCGGCGGTGTTGTCTTTGGTCGCACCGCAGGCGGTCAGGGAAAGAGTCAGTAAAATGGCCGTAAAAGCAGAGAAAATACGATTCATAAAAAAAGTCCTCCTGATTTGTAATATGTTGTTTCGTTAGTGCGTATTGCGTTTTGCAATGGTATTGCCAATGATCTGGATAACAGAGACCATCAGGACCAGAATCACCACGGTAACGTAGATGATGTCCATCCGGTTCCGCTGCTGCCCGTAAATATAGGCGTAGTTGCCCAAGCCTCCGGCACCGACTGCACCGGCCATGGCCGTCAGCCCGATCAAGCTGATCAGCGTGATCGTTGTGCCGCGGGCGATTCCGGCAATACTTTCCCGCCAGTAGACATGGAGGATGATCTCAAAATCGCTGTTGCCCATGGCCTGTGCAGCTTCGACCAAGCCGGGGTCCACCTCCCATAGGGAGGCCTCGATCTGCCGTGCAAAGAACGGAGTTGTTCCAAACACCAGCGGCACGATCGCGCCCCGCACACCGATCGCGGTCCCCACCAGCAGCCGGGTCAGCGGCAGCAGGCAGAAAAGCAAAATGATAAACGGGATCGATCGGAACAGGTTGATGAGCTTGTCCAGCACCTGATAGACTGCCGGATTCGGCAGAATTCCATTTTGCCGGGTCACCGTCAAAACCGTACCGAGAAGCACACCCAGGAAAAAGGAAATCAGGCCCGCCGCCAGAACCATCTGCAGCGTTTCCAGAATACTCTGCTGCAATACCGGAAAGGAATCAGCCACATTGGGCAGGCAGGTCTCAAGCCACTCTTGCATCCTTCAACACCTCCACTCCTACATTCTTTTCGATCAAATATGCGATCGCCGCTGTGATCCTTTCCCGCGCACCGCTGATGATGGCAACCGTGCCGCCGATCGGCGCGCCCTGTACGCTCTCTATATTGGCAAAGATGATATTGATATCGATCTCAAACTGTCTGGAAGCGGAAGAGATCAGTGCCTCTGAGGTATTTCGCTCCGTATAGGAAAGCCGCACGATCAATTCTCCCGGCTTGAGCTGCGTGATGGGCGCATTTTCCGCAATCAGCTCTTCGATCTTTTGCAGATTGGAGGTGGTCCGGATAAAATCCTGTGTGACCGGCTGTTTTGGCGAAATGAAAATGGAAAAAATGTCGCCCTGTTCAACAACGCTGCCGTGCTCCATCACCGCGACCCGGCTGCAGATCTCCTTGACCACAGCCATCTCGTGGGTGATCAGCACGATCGTGATACCGTAATCATGGTTGATCTGCTGCAACAATTCCAAGATAGACTGTGTCGTCTGCGGATCCAAAGCACTCGTTGCCTCGTCGCAAAGCAGGATATCCGGATTATTCGCTAATGCTCTGGCAATTGCCACACGCTGCTTCTGTCCACCGGACAATTGTCCCGGATATGCTTTTGCTTTATCAGCAAGTCCCACGATCTGAAGCAATTCCACAGCTCTCTTCTTTGCCTGTTTCTTGCTTACTCCGGCGATCACAAGCGGAAAACAAATATTGTCCAACACGTTCTTCTGCATCAACAGATTAAAATGCTGAAAGATCATTGCAATCTTCTGTCTCTCTTTGCGAAGCTGTCTGCCTTTCAAAGTCGATAAATCTTTGCCATGAATCTTGACAACACCGGCGGTGGGTTTCTCTAAGTAATTAAGACATCGTACTAATGTACTCTTACCCGCACCGGACATACCGATAATTCCATAAATATCTCCACTTGCAATTTCCAAATTAATCTGGTCGAGTGCTTTGACTTGATTACCAAAATCTTTCTCCACACCCTCAACCGTGATCAATGCATCCATGGAAGTATCACCTCCTACGATTCTTTTCCTTGTTTTCATATCATTTATATATGAATTGTATGTTATAATATAGCAGTCTCATCCATTTGTCAAGAACTTTTTTCATTTTTTTACTCAAACTTTCCATAACAAAAATTATTACCCGAACCACATATTGCTTATTATGTCAAAGGCTACTAAGTCTTTTGCAACCACTACATGGCGATTTCTGCCGTCAGAGAACTAAGATAATTGCCGCAGAACGCAGAGTTTTTGTGATTTCTTATTTTTCAAAAAAGGAGCCTACACACGAATACATTCGTGCATAGGCTCCTTATTCAAATACCATTACAGTTCGTTATCAAGTTGCCGGATGCAGACAATTGTTCAATAAATATTCCACATCATCTGCTGTTACTGCCAGCAGTTTATCCGGTGCATCGCTCAGCTCCAACACCATGACAAACCGCTCCCCGCAGTCATTAAAGGTAATACGTTTCAACACATTCTCTTCCTTATATCCTACGTACTTACTCTTGTTGATCTCGATCAGCTTATCATTCAATATGCCAAATCCATAGATCACTAACATGGTAGAAAACTGAAAGGTCAAACGCTTTGCAAAGTCTGTATTGATATTAAACACAGCCTGCATCTCGGTAATACCACCACGATCTGTCATTGCGGTACCCGGTATGGTACGAAACTTGCCGGGCGTAAAATAATCAGATAACTTTACCAGTTCCAGATCATTTACTTTCTCTGTTGTCATTACACTCCCCTCCTTTATCTGGGATTCATCTCTGTAAGAGATGACTTATTTCTTCGTTGTCTTATAGAAAAAAGTATAAGCGAGACCATCTGTATAATAACCTGTCAGAGATGGATCGATCAAGTCCTGATTGGATGGGCTGAATAATGGGCAGATAACCGTATCTTCGGATACTAAAATCTTTTCTGCTTCCATCAACTGTTTCTGACGACTTGCCTCATCTAGGTTCTTGTCAGATTCCTGAATCAGTTTATCATACTTCGCATTGCTCCACTTCACATCATTCTGTGCATTGCCGGTCTGGTACATCTTGAGCCAGCTGGTCGGATCATTGTAATCAGCGTACCACTGCATTCTTGCCATCTGCAGCTTACCGTTACGACGCTCATCAACGTATACTTCATATTCCATTGCCTCTAATTTTACATCTACTCCCAGTTTCTTCCACTGTGCCTGCAATACCTGTGCTACGTTTGCCTCATAACTCATTGCCGGATAAGTATATGTGATCGTTGGAAGGCCCTTGCCATCTTTGTAACCGGCCTCTGCCAAAAGCTCTTTTGCCTTTGCGAGATCTTCATCTAACAGATTTCCCTGTGCTTCGCCCCATTTCTTGCCGTCGGCTTTGCTCTTGTAATTCTTGCCAACGAAACTGGTACCCGGCTCGCAAGCCGTACCAACGACTGCTGCAATATCTTTACGATTCAATGCCAGTGAAAATGCCTGACGTACTTTAACATCATCAAATGGTTTTTCATTAATATTGAATAAGATATAGTTTGTCTGTGGGACCTCTCGGATCGACAAGTCATCTTTGCCTTCATAAGATTCTGCGATCTCACTAGGTGCACCCTGCAGGATGTTGATCTCACCTGTCTGATATGCCGATGCTTTTGCCTGATCGTCATCCATAAACTTATCCGTAATCTTTAATACATTGGTGCTCTTTGCATCACGGTAATATTTATTCTTCTCAAAAGATACGTGATCTCCGTCCACATGCTCAGACAAATGATATGGTCCATTACCTAAGTTCTGTTCCGGATTCATATCCCAATCCTTATTATCATCTGTTGCATATTTGCAATTAGATGGCATATAGGTAGGCAATTTACAAAGATCTAAGAAGTAAGAACATGGCTCTTCTAATGTAAACTTAATCGTCTTGTCGTCGATACACTCGATGCCGACATCTTTGAAGTCGCATTTTCCATTAAAGCACTTCTCTGCATTCTTAATAACGAACAAGAAGTCAACGTACCAAGAACCATTGTCCGGCTCTAGCGCTCTCTTCATCGTATTTTCGAAGTCAGCACTTGTAACATCCGATCCATCGGACCACTTCTCATCGTCTCTAATATAGAAAGTATACTCTGTCGCATCATCATTGACATCCCAATGATCTGCTGCCGCAGGTACGATCTTTCCTTCCTTATCATAACTTACAAAACCTTCGTAACAGTTCGTCTGTACACTGAAGTACTCGTATGCAGCAGCTCCTGCAGGGTCATACTCACCACTTTCCGGCTGTACCGCATTGATCAGTTCCGCAATTTCTCCTTTGTCATTGGTACTTGTTGCACTGTTTCCTCCACCACAGCCGGTAAGACTCCCTATCACCATTGCCGCTGTAAGTAGTGCCGCCATAATTTTCTTTGTCTTTCTCATAAGCGTTCCCTCCTTGTGTCTCAAACATTGTGTCAGTTGCATTCCCATTACCCTAATCCATTCGCAGACAATGCACTTCGCACTATCTGACGCATGAGCGATGTTTCTAAAACATACTCATTATATCTAAAAGATCCTTAAAGATCTTTTAAGCAATAATTTGTTCAACAGTTTTGCCAACTGCCTTATACTGTGCCAAATTTTTGGGCGAATATAAGTTGCAGGCAACCTGTCTGTTATCATACATATATGTGTCCGGTTTTTTGGACTTACATTCCTCGGTTGCGTACTTACATCTTCCCGCAAACGGACATCCTTTTGGCGGATTGATCGGACTTGGTACCTCGCCCTCCAGGATGATTCGTTTCTTTTCTTTGGCCATCTTTGGATCAGCAATCGGTGCTGCGGAAATAAGTGCTCTCGTATACGGATGCAATGGTTTCTTGTAAACATCATCGGATGATCCAAGCTCTACCATATTTCCCAAATACATAACACCGATTTTATGACTGATATGATGTACCATTTCCAGATCATGGGCAATGAAAAGATAGCTAAATCCTTTTTCACGCTGCAGCTTTTCAAGCAAGTTGATAACCTGTGCCTGAATTGATACATCCAACGCTGAGATCGGCTCATCACAAACGATAAACTCCGGACGAAGTGCTAATGTTCTGGCAATACCGATACGCTGTCTCTGTCCACCGGAAAACTCATGTGGATATCGTCTGATGTGATCCGGTTTTAATCCAACTGTCTCGATCAACTCCTGTACGATAACTTTACGTTCGTGTGCGGTACCCATATTGTGAATGATCATTGGCTCTTCAATAATCTCTCCAACGGTAAATCTTGGATTTAAGGATGCATAAGGATCCTGAAAGATCATCTGCATCTTTTTGCGATAAGGAAACATTTTACGGTTACTAAGCCCGGTAATGTCAACTCCATCAAAAATAATCTGACCACTCGTTGGTTCATGTACCTTTAGGATCGTACGTCCCATGGAACTTTTACCGCAGCCGGATTCTCCGACAATACCGAGTGTCTCGCCACGTTCCAGCTTAAAAGAAACTCCATTCACCGCATGTACTTTTTGGCCGTGTGCTGCAGGAAAGTGCTTCGTTAAATTTTTTACCTCTAATAATGGTGTTGGTTCGTTACTCATGTGCATCCTCTCCCTTCATCACTTCCTGCCAGCGCTCCTTGCAGTGAAGCCAGCATTTGCATTTATGTGTCTCGCCAAATTCTGTCACAAGCGGTGTTGCCTTTGTACAGATTTCCATTGCCTCGCTGCATCGGGAAGCAAACGGACACTGATCACCAAGTTTTAACAGATCCGGCGGTGTACCGGGAATTGGCTTAAGTGGTTCTCTATGATCTGCATTGGAATTAGCAATACTATTTAACAGGCCTTTTGTATAAGGATGTTTTGGATCATAAAAGATTTCATCCGTCGTTCCTTCTTCCATAATATTACCACCATACATAATACTGATACGGTCACATAAGGAAGCTACTACGCCAAGATCATGTGTTATGATAATAACACCGGCATCACTTTCCTCGGTAATCTTGCGAAGCAGATCCAAAATCTGCGCCTGCACGGTTACGTCCAATGCTGTGGTCGGCTCATCCGCCACGATCAGCTTCGGATTACAGGCCAGTGCGATCGCAATAATAATACGCTGTCTCATACCACCGGAAAACTCAAACGGATACTGTTTCAATCTGGATTCCGGTGCCGGAATACCTACCATTTTCATCAGTTCTACGGCACGCTCTCTAGCTTCCTGCTTGCTGCATTTATCATGTGCCCGTATCCCCTCTGTCATCTGCTTTTCGATCGTTACGATCGGATTTAAGTATGACATAGGATCCTGAAAGATCATGCTGATGTCGTTGCCCCGAATCGCGTTCATCTTCTTTTCATATTCTTTTTTCTCTTTCTTTGTCTTATACTTAACCGGAGAAATGTCTTCTCCGTCGAAGATCATTTCTCCGGCGGTTACGGTACCATTCGGTGCCAATAATCCCATCATTGAAAGCATTCCCACACTCTTACCTGAACCGGACTCTCCTACGATTCCAAGGACTTCTCCTTTGTCAACGGTATAATCTATTCCCCGCAGTGCCTTTACTACGCCCTGCTCTGTCTGAAACTCTGTCTCTAATCCTCTGATCTCTAACAAACTCATATCCATCACCATGCCTTTCTCTCGTTTTTCTTCGCCGTCCAATGCTGTCCAAAATCTCGGACATACTATATACTATCCAACATATAGGACACCAGACAAATTGCTTAACGTTTTCTCTTAGGATCCAACGCCTTTTCTAATCCCTCACCAACGAAGTTGAACGAGAAGATCGTGATACAAATTGCAATCATTGGATATACCGTCTGCATCGGATATGTCATGATCAACTGTCTTGCATCCTGTGCTAAAGTACCCCAGCTTGCCATCGGTGCGGAAATGCCGACACCTAAGAAACTCAGCCAAGCCTCGGTAAAGATTGCCTGCGGCACCATCAAAGTTACCGTAACAATGATCTGTCCCATCGTATTGATCAGCAAATGTTTGATCAGGATACGACTTGGGCTTGCACCTAACACAAACGCTGCCATCGTAAATTCCTGTTCTTTCAAACTCTTGACCTGCTGCCTTACGATACGCGCCATATCAATCCAACAGGTGATCGATATACCAAGCATGATACTAATCACGCTTGCCCCAAAGATCAACATGATCAATACAATGTAAAGCATTGCCGGTACCGAATAAATAATATCTACGATTCTCATCATGACCATGTCGACCTTACCACCAACATATCCTGCGATACCACCATAGATCGTACCGACGATCAGATTGATCACGGCTGCCAAACAACCAACTGCTAAGCTGATCCTTGCACCGAATAAGATTCGTACAAAAATGTCTCTTCCCATTCGATCAGTACCAAACCAATGATCCATGCTGGGACTTGCATTTCTCAGTGACATATTCTGTTCGGCATAAGAATATTTACACATCATCGGTCCGAAAATCGCCATCAATACAACAATGATCAAAATGATCGCCCCGGCTACAGCTCTCTTATTTCCGGTAAAGTCATGCCATACCGACTGAAGGAACGTTCTGCTCTCTACAGCAATAAACTCGTCGTTTTTTTCATCATCATCTAATTTACGAAATAATTTTGTTTCCATGGCATCCATACGCGTTCCCTCCTTTACAATGTTTTGCGGACTCTAGGATCAACGACCGCACAGATCAGATCGGATAACAAGTTACATATAATAATGATCGCTCCGATAAAGATCGTAATTCCCATAACCACCGTATAATCATGGTTGGTGATCGCTGATACGAATTCTTTACCAATACCCGGTATTGTGTAGATCTGTTCGATAACGACGCTACCTGTTAATAAGAATGCAATCATCGGTCCCATATAGGTAATGACCGGAAGCATCGCATTTTTAAGAATGTGCCGGAACAATAATGTCCGTTTGCTGATTCCCTTCGCCTTTGCCATCGTTATGTAATCCTGCTTAACAACTTCTTCATAACTATTCTGTGTCTGTCTGGCAACTGCTGAGATCGGATACAATCCCTGGGCGATAGCCGGAAGCACATAATGCATTGGTGTTGTAAGACCAAGCACGGGGAACATCTTCAGTTCTACACCGAATATAATAAGAAGAAGCAATGCTACGATAAAGTTTGGAACACTGACACCAAAGGTCAATGCCGATAGCCAAACACCTTTTACTGCGTTACTCTTCGCTCGTGCCATCAGGATTCCCGAACTGACACCAACCACTAATACTAATACAAAAGTTACAATACCAAGCTGCAACGTTGGCATCATTGTCTGTGCGATGATCTCATTTACGGATTTACCAACCTTCTTATAAGAGGTTCCCATATCGCCATGCAGCAAGTTCTTACAATATATAATGAACTGTTCTACCGGCGGTTTGTCTAATCCATAAGTTGCTTCCATCTTTTTCAATACATCACCGGATATATTTTTGGACTGTAACGGACTTCCCGGCATAACCTTGGTCATTGCGAATGTGATCGCGATCAATACGAATAAGGTTAATATACCGAGCAGCACACGCTTTATTATGTATTTGACCATATACATCCACTCCTTTCTTTTGCAAAAAGAAAACGGCAAAGGGACTTTTTTGTCAGCGCCTTTGCCGTTATGATCTTACTATTAAATTTTTGCTTTGCATCTCTCACACAAGCACATTTTTATCATTTATCCAAAGCGGTGTCAACAAAAACTGACGTTTTTTGTAATTTTTACAAACAAACTTGTTCAGATTCCAAATTTTACGTAATTTTTTCAAATGGATTGACTTTTTTACGAACTTCTCTTATTCTTTCCCATATGATTTGCTATTGACTGAATTAATATGTTAATCAATCCAATATAATATACATTTGGATTTCACGAAAATGTATCCACTGCTCATGCAAATGGATATAAGAAATGGAGGCTTATTATGAAAGTTGTAGTTATCCCGGAGCCGGTGCTTCAGCCGGACATTACAAAAGAAGATATGGACTTAAAGTGGAACCTGTTAAAAGAATTACCAGAAGTCGATGAGCTGGTAATCAAGCATTTTGACGGCTATCCCAGCAATGAAGAACTTCATCCCGTCATCGCAGATGCCGACGCTGCTATCGGCGTGTGGGTCAACGGCAGCAATATAAATGAAGAATTCTTAAGCAAACATCCTAATCTCAAATATGTTGCAACACTTGGTCATGGTTTTGGCGAATTTGATGTTCCTATGACAAAGGAAAAGGGGATGGTGATCACCAACACCATCTATGGTGCACAGACTATTGCGGAATATGCATGGGCACTTCTTATGGAAGTATGTCATCACGTGGATCTTCATTCCAAAGATGTCAAACGTGTTGATTGGGCACATGCCACCAAAGAAGATTATGAAACCTTTGGCCGTGTATTAACACCGCAGATTGAATTGTACGATAAAACGTGTGGTATCTTTGGTCTGGGAGCGATTGGTTTTGCCTTTGCCAAGATGGCGCAGGGATTTGGCATGCGTGTGATCAGCTACTCCCGCCACAAAAAGACAGATCCGAAATATGACTTTATTGAGCAGGTTGATTTCGATACGCTGTTAGCGGAAAGTGATGTTATTTCCATTCATGCACCACTAACACCTTCCACGGAGGATACGTTTGATGCTGATGCCTTTGCCAAGATGAAGGATGGTACGATCCTGATCAATACAGCACGCGGTGGCTTGATCGTCGAGGAAGCTTTGGTCGATGCTCTGCAATCCGGCAAAGTATACGGCGCCGGTTTGGACGTAATACGGGATGAACCTCCAAAGGGAGACAATCCTCTGCTGCATCAGGACAATGCTGCAATTACAGCTCATATTGCATGGCTCACCCGCGCGTCACGCTTGCGTGCTATTGATATTGCCATTGATAATTTTAAGGCATATCTACGCGGAGAACCTGTATCCGTGATCAATAAATAAACACCCTTATCACAAAGCATAGAAACAGCTAACAGGGGATGTGGCATAAATGCCACATCCCCTGTTAAATAATCTTATTATTCCGTTTACAAGCTCATGAATTATGCTTCTGCTGTCTCTTCTGCAGCAGCTTCCTCTTCATCCTCTACAGTATCATTCCGACCTGCTACAACACTTACAACCGGTGCATCCAAACTCGTCTGAATATCAACCTTTCCGTCCTTTGCAATCGCAAGATCGCCGACAGTAAGTACATCTCCAATGTGCATACCAGTGCAGTCAATCTCAATCTTCTCAACCAGATTTTCTGGTGTGGCTTTATATGCGATCTCCTCCAGATGCTGCTCCAAAATACCTTCTGGAACTTTCTCCTTATTATGCAAAATTACCTCTGCAACAGAATGTACTTTTTCACCTTTGACCAAAGCCTGAAAATCCATTTCCAA
>ERZ1106951.3555-NODE-3555-length-11213-cov-1.948288_pt1 | contig 11213 bp, 4 predicted proteins | sample MGYA00403676_ERZ1106951 | MGnify/ENA primary metagenome ERZ1106951 (study PRJEB35170, sample SAMEA104062398) | human gut metagenome | biome: human gut; feature: human-associated habitat; material: faeces | place: Denmark | collected 2012-04-23 ...
TGATGCAGAAAATCCGGCAGGCCTTTCCCGGTGTTGTCTGGGTATCTGCAAAGCTTGAGGGAACCTGTCTGATTATTGATATCAGAGAAAATGACGAAATCCCGCAGCCAACGGATGCCTTAGCGGACACCCTTACCAGCTGGGATCTTACCGCTCCGTGGAATGGCACCGTAGTAAGTATCATCACCCGTATGGGAATGCCACAGGTAAAGCCGGGAGATGTCTGTAAAAAAGGAGATATTCTTGTATCTGGTTCGGTTGCAATTCTGGATAATGACAGTCAGATACAACGTTACGAATATGTGCGTGCGGATGCAGATATCGTTATAAAAACTCAATTTCCTTATTATGATGAATTTTCCCGGACGGTCACTGTAAAATCTTATCCCGGAGAGCAAGAAAGCTATCCTTTTTTTACATTCTTCGGAACCGATATCTCCTGGTATCATGCCCCAAAAAATAATTCTGATATTTATCGCATCGAACGCCGACTGACCCTTACCCCAAGTTTTTACCTGCCAGTCACCGTGGGAAAAATCATAACCGTTCCCTATGAAAAAAAATCCTACTGCTATTCACCGAAAGAATCTCTGGAACTTTCACAAAAACATCTGCAAAATTTCTTGAAAAATCTCGTACGCGAAGATGCCTTGATTCTTTCCCGGAATATCCGTACCAGACTCACTGCAAACAGATGCCGTTCGCAGGGCTATGTGATCATACAGATTCCCGGAAGCGAAAAAACTCCGATAGTCCGGAAAGCACTTCCGGATTCCACGTCTTCTGTTTCCGAAACAAACTGATTTTTCCTGTTGTCCACGCTGTGTTCGGTGAGATATTTCACGGTACAGGAGCGATATACAGTTACTGTTTGCTCCGTTCCCGGTAACACGCTTCGCAGGATATTACCATTGGACATTAACAATATACATACAGAAAATACAGAAAAATCATAAACTCCCACATCCCGGAGCGGCATGGTTCCATAGAGAAACTTCATCAGTATCTGTTCTTCCTCACTACACTGACCCATCTGGCAGAGAATCTCCGCCTTTCTCCGTCCAAAGTAGGGCAGCTGCCTCTGAAACCGCAATTCCGCCTCCTGACGAAGCTGTTCTGAAAACATCTTTTTTCCTCCTGATTTTGCTTGCAATCCTTTACCGGATCTCTCCACATTTCTGATTCATGATCTTCCTTGCCCGTCGCACCTGCTCCTCATCCGTCCGGTAGATCTCATACTCACTCATTCCAGGCATACCCATATTAACCTGCTCTTTCCGGTATTTCATGCCGCTGTCTATGATCTTTTTGCCAGACATATGAAAATATCTTGCTCCGATCTCATCCGTCAGACAATTGATCACCTCCGGGGTCACACCACTTCCCACTAAAATATGAACATGGTCTGCTGATTCCCGGATCAGTTCTTTTAACAGGTTTCGTCCATCCATGCAGTGATTTTTCTGTCCGGAAGTCAGAATCGTATCAATGCCAATACTCTCCGCCTCTCTCAAAGCCTGATGCGGATCACGGCATAAGTCAAAGGCCCGGTGAAGGGTCATAGTTCCATCCACGGCCATCTCCCGCAGAATCATCATCCGTTCCATATCCAGATCTCCCTCTGGATCCAGGCAGCCAACCACCACACCATCTGCCCCCATCTGGTGAAAGGCTTTTACGTCCTCAGAAATGATCTGGAACTCTGAATCGGTATACAAAAAATCTCCAAATCTTGGACGGATCAGGACGTTCACCGGAATGGACAGATTCGTCTTGATCTTCTGAAACAGATGCATCCCCGGAGTCGTTCCTCCGATCACCAGATTGGAACACAATTCCAGTCTGGTCGCACCACCTCTCACCGCTGCCTCCGCAGACTCATAGGAATCCACGCACACTTCTAATACACCGTTTAACATCTGTCATTCTCCCATCTATGTAATATCAAGTATTTCCTATTATACGATACATTTTCCCATTTGTCTACAAACAGGCGGAACGTATGTTCTTCTTTTCTGGTGTCCACTTTTGTGATATGCTGATTACTATATTTTCATATTTTAATAAGGAGAGGTTATATTTTATGCTTCATACAATTGAAACCATCACTACCGCAGTCAACTCTGCCCTGATCAATTTCCATGTGATCACCCAGGAACAGACTTCCATCACCAATCTGGCCATTGGTATCATCATTACCGTTCTGATCGCCCTGATTCTGCTTGGCGGCATCAAGCGGATCGGACAGGTAACGGAAAAGCTCGTTCCTTTTATGGCACTTCTGTACATCGTCCTGGCTCTTGGCATCGTAGTTCTTAACTGGCGTGTGGTTCCAGGTGTGTTTGTCTCCATCTTTGAAGGTGCGTTCTCTCCATCCGCAGTGACAGGAGGTGTCATCGGAAGCATGTTCCTCAGCATGAAAAAGGGCGTTTCCCGTGGTATCTTCTCCAATGAGGCAGGTCTTGGTACCGGTTCCATCGCCCATGCCTGTGCTGACACCGGAAAGCCGGTAAAACAGGGTATGTTCGGTATCTTTGAGGTATTTACCGATACCATTCTGATCTGTACGTTGACTGCTCTGGTCATTTTGTGCAGTCCGATCACCATCCCTTACGGACAGGCAGCTGGCGCAGAACTGACTATCCAGGGCTTTACCTCCGTATATGGCAACTGGGTATCCATCTTCACTGCTCTGGCGATGTGCTGCTTCGCTTTCTCCACCATCTTAGGCTGGGGACTGTACGGCGCACGGTGTATTGAGTTTTTGTTCTCCTCTAAGGTGACCAAGCCATTTATGGTGGTTTACTCCTTCGTTGCCATCCTTGGCGCTACGGCAGATCTGGGACTGATGTGGAGCATCGCCGATACCTTCAATGGTCTTATGGCGATTCCAAACCTGATCGCGCTGTTCCTGCTGAGTGGAAAAATAGTGCAGTTGGTGAGGGATTATTTCTCTGGAAATGAGTACGCTTCCTTCTAATCTCTATGTCACTTTTACCCGATCCGTTCTATCACAACAGCATCATTCTGCACGATCATGGAATCTCTCAGCGTCACATTGGTGATCGTATCGCTTCTTCCGGCCAGCGGATCGATCTTTACTGCTGTCTCACATCCATAGCAGCGAATCCGCTCCATATGGATTCCATCAAAATGCGGCACATCTTCCTCTGCCTCCTGGATGATCTCTTCATTTTTATCCAGGAGATTTAACTGGTAAGACATGGTCAGGATCACGGCTTCCTGCTTGATCTGCATCATATCGATATCCCGGATCGTGATATTCTCGATCCTGCCGCCTCTTCCAAGGGCGCTTTTCAGACGGATACCCACATCAGTTCCCAGGAAGGTACACCGCTCCACCAGAATATCCCGCACATCTCTGGACATCTCGCTTCCAATCACAAACCCGCCATGGCCTTCGTAAACTACGCAGTCATGGATATGGATATTACTGCATGGACCGTAAAAGGTTCTTGCCACGGCATTTTTACCGGCCTTCACGCAGATTCCATCGTCTCCCGTCTCGAATGTACAGTGATGGATGTGGACATTGGTACAGGACTCCACATCGATTCCATCTCCGTTCTGGGCATAGTAAGGATTTCTCACCTTTACATGATCGACGGTCAGATCTTCACAGAAAAACGGGTGCAGATTCCATGCCGGAGAATTCATAAATGTCACGCCCTGAAGCAGGATCTTCTTACAATGTTTCAGGCTTAACAGCACCGGGCGGTAAAAATCATAATAATCTGCTGCCGCTTTTAAGGCATTCTCATCCGTTCCCTGGATATTTTTCTCATTGCCTGTCAGAATCGTCTCTGTGGGCATCCAGATCTCTGTTTCCTTGGTACATAAGATGAAGGAACTTTTCTTTAACAGCGCCTCCCACTGGATATCGGTCACTTTAAACCGTTTTACCGGTCTCCATAGATCGCCGCTGCCGTCAATGCTGCCATCACCGGTAATCGCGATATTTTCCGCGCCCTCTGCCATAATTGGAGAAATGGCGCGGATACATTCCTGCCCTTCATAGTTTGTGATGACTAACGGATAATCTTCCCTGTTCTTGGTAAATTTTAAAAGAGCCTGGCTTTCCAGATGAAGCCGCACATGACTCAGTAAGCGAATCGGCGCAGATGCCCAGATACCAGCCGGAATGACCAGCGTTCCACCTCCATGTTCTGAAAGTTCCCGGATCGCGCGATTGATGATTTTGGCATTTTGTCTTCCTGCTTCATCGGAAAACGTGCCGCTTACCGCACCAAGCTCACTGATCAGAACCTGTTTATCTGAAAATTGTGGCAATTCTGTCTTAAAATTCTCTCTGTACATAATATTACTCTCCTTTTTTACTGGTCCTTCTGCTGCCGTGACTGTCTTGTTGTGACCATCTTGTTGTGACTGTTTTCCAGTATAACAAAAAGACCGCAGATTTCCAATCACCTGCGGTCTCTTTCTTTAAAAAATGTGTTACTTCTTTTTCTTTTTCCTGAAAATCAGAAGCACGGCCAGCACCGCCACGGCTGCAGCCAGGATCAGGATATCCCTCAAGATCGGGGTTTCATCTCCTGTTTTTGCAATCACCCGCAAACCGATACGATTCTCAGGTTTTTCGCTCTGATCATCAACCTGTTCCGTCTGTGCCGGTCCTGAAATCGCTCCAGGGCCATATCCTGTCGTCGTTGTATTCGCCGGGAATGGCTTTACTGGACGGTCTTTATCATCTGATGTCCGGCTATTGGTGAATTTCACTTCCGTCACAGCAAATGGCTGGATCACTCCCTGATCCGCCTCTGAAGTCGTCCGATAACGGTCCAAATTCGCTTCTTTTTCCGTTACGGTATAAGAGACCATACCAGGAAGATGATCCGCCCGGATGCTTTCTCCGCTTTTAAGCGTGATCTCCGCCTTTCCGTCACGGAAGGATACCCCTCCGTATACGCCATCCGGAAGTCTGCTTCCATCTGGTAAGGTTCCCATCGTGATCGTGAAATGGAACTCTCGGAATAGTTCTCCGCCAGAACCAGTAACTTCCTTGGTCAATGTCAGACTTCCATCTCCCACATTTTCCAGAAATACCTGGTTTCCATCTGAATCCTTGGAATCGTATACCCGATAATCCTTTGGAACCTCTTCCTCAACTTTGTACCGATATACGGCGCCGGAACCATTGGTCCGAGATATCTTTTCATATACAAAGCTCCAGGTATCATCTGAATTCCGATACCAGACAGGCATCGCTCCAGTTACCTCTTCCCAGGTACTTTCCCCATCCGCCTGACGGTATAGATGCAATTGCACAGTGGTTGGTCTTCCTGCATACTGTCCGTCATTCCAGGTCTTTCTTCCCACCAGATCCGTTTCCTTCTTCAGATAATTGGTCAGTTTTCCCTGATCGTTGGTCAGCTTCACCGGCTGATTCTCCAGACATACATAAGATGCGTCCAGAAGCCTTGCGCCTTCGGCAAGCGTCGGAGCCTGTTCTTCCACATCGTATGTGTATGGATTTCCATCCACATCCTGGACCGGCATATCTTTCCATGTATATACCCACTGATTTCCAGCAGATTTCTTCACTTCCGGAGACCGGTCTGTGATCTTCTCCCGATGTCCACCTTCCGTCTGACGGTACAAGATCAGCTCCAGATGGTCTGGACGGGTCTTATAAGCATTTCCATGATCCAGCCATCCCTTCACCACCGTCAGATCCGTCAGCTGCTGGTTGGTAACAACAGCTGTCGCATTGAATGCGGTTGCCAGACTTGCTGCTTCTGTGACAAGGAAGCCGGTGTCTGTGACAATCTCTCTTGCGTAGTACAGGTACTGCTCCGGAGCAGACAAAAGCTGTCCGTGGTCATCCTGAACCCGGTACTTGTCAAAATAAATCAGATTTCCATTTGCATCTGTGATCTGGTCACCAGACCATTTCCAGCCATTGGCTTCCTCTAAGGAAACTTCTCCAAGGAATTCGGAAGCTGCATCTCCCGCAGAGGTCTCCGGGATCTGTCCATCGGTGGTCCGGTACAGTTTCATATGAACCGGATGCTTTACCGAATCCTCTCTTACTCTCCATTTCTTTTCCACCTGGAACTGAACCTGACGAATGTTGAGCAGATCTTCCAATCCGCTGCCATCTGCATCTGCCAGAACCACATTCCGATAGCCGTCTGGTACGATTTCCTCTATCCGGTAATGGTAACGGACGCCCCTGGCATCATATCCATCCAGATTGATAAAGGTATATGTCCAGGTGTTACCTGACTTACTCCATAACAGCTGCGGATTGGCAGTGCTTCCAGCAGCTTCCAGTTCATAGCTGATCTCTGTTTCTGTGGTTTCTCCATCCAGTCTCTGCCACAATCTCAATCCCAGGGTATCTGGACGGTCAACTGCTCCATCTGCCCAGAGCTTTGTTCCGCTAAGAGAAATTCCGTGGGCAGTCAGTACATTGGTCAGACCCGCATGGCGGCTGATGTTAGTCTTACTGGTATCCGCATCCTTACTGATCTCTGTCGGATGCGCCGGATCTGTTCCCTGGCTGCACACATATTGACGTCCTCCATAAGCAGCTCCATGAAGGGTACTGCCTGGATTGACCGCTGGTACTGTCTCCCATACATAATAGGTATAAGATTTTCCATTCTGGTCCGTTGCAGGAAGATTCTTCCAGGTATAGGTCCACTGGTTCGCTTCCGCACCGGTTCCTGCAGTCTTCTCCACGGTAATCCCCGTCAGCTCGGTATCCGTCAATTTCGTAAAATCCGTATCACCTTCTGCCTTGCGGTATAAGGTCAGTTTCAGATCATCCGGCGTATCCGGTCTGGTTCTGTACTGGTTATTGTTGTCCATCCAGTTCTTGACTACTGTCAGATCCGTCAGCTGGGTGTTGGTTATGACGGTGGTCATGGAATCCGGCACTGCCTGATCCGCAGTCAGGGCAGACGGAATCATCTCCTCTTTTACCGCATAGCGATAACCATCTGCCTCCACCAGCCGTCCCGCTTTCCCAGCCGGTACACCGGTACTGCCAATCTTGAGCTCTCTTGCATAATACAGATATGGTTTTTCTTCTGCCTCTCCGTAAGTTCGCTGATCAAACGTAGTCCCATGAAGAGAATCACCGGACCATTTCCAATTGTTGCCGGAATTCAGAGTTACCCGACCAATGAATTCCGAGCTTACGGTTCCATCCTCAGAGGAATCCGCTGGTATTGTAAGCTCCGTGGTTCGGTAAATGCCAACGGTGATCTCTTTCTGCGCAGAGTTTTCCGCCTCCCACTTCTTTTCTACATGGACTGTCACCAGACCCAGGTTATGGATCTCACGGCCTAATGCATCCTTGTATTCTGTACGATAATGGGCAGGTGTTGTTTCTTCTACCTTATAGTGATAGAGCGCACCATAGCTGTCAAACTGCGGCAGATTGCTGTAGGTGTACTTCCATTCATTCGTGTTCGTCTTATCCCAGGTTAAGGTCATGGCCGGGACATTCGCCGTGGTAACCTCCTCACGGTTCACCTCAGAGCTCCGGTCTGACCATCGGTATAACGTCAGTGTGATATCTGATGGTCTGGAGGTCCGGTTCTCATCTTTCCAGATTTTGGTCCCTGTCACCTGGATCTGTCCTTTCAGAGTATTGGTGATGGTTCCTTTTCCGAATATTCCTGCAGTAGCCACGTCACCCGTTGTGACATTTCCGCTCGCATACCAGGCGCCAGCCGCCCCTGCATCTGTTGGTGTCGAAATTGGCGGAACCGTTTCCCAAACCTGATAACGGAACGATTGTCCATCGACAGGGTTATAGTAAGGAACATCTCTCCAGGTATAAACCCACTTGCCGGAGGAATCGTCTTTTTGAATCTCCGGTGTTATGAATACCTGCTCCCAATCCGTCATTCCACCCGGTTTCGTTTTTGTTTCTCTCCAAAGCTGCAGCTCCAGATTCTCAGGTCTTGTCCCATAAGCATTGTTATGGTCCATCCACACCTTTGTTACAGGAATATCCGTCAACTGAAGATTGATGAAGGATGCGGATGCCGTATCCGGATCAGTCACACCCCCCTGGGCACTGGCTGGTGAAACCATCTTCACTGTCGGTGCCACTACCTCATACCGAAATCCGTTAACCGTTACTTTTCTATCTTCCCCGATGCTCTGTCCTCCGATGGCGATCTCACGGGCATAGTAAAGATATGGTGTTCCACTGCTATTATACTTAGAAAAGAACTGCTTCGTTCCTGCTGCATCCGTACCGGTGCAGGAATAACCGGACCAGCTCCAGGTCTGCTCCTGTGCAGAGCCTGTCAAAGTCACAGTTCCCAGAAGCTCTGCTCCTGTATCACCATCCGGGATCTCAGCTGCCCCGGCAATCCGGTAAATCTGGAAAGTCAGCGGTTTTCTTGCATTATTATTTACGGTATACCAGGTTTTCTGAATGGAAAGCTTCATTAACTTTTCATTCATAATTTTATAGCTCTGATGATCCGCTGTGGTATGAGACAGCTGGCGGTATCCTGTATGATCAGAATCGTCAGAATTTAGCTCTTCCACCACATATATCGTGGAACCACTCACTGGATCCACCGCTGCCTGTGCATTCTGATCGGTAAATAATTCTGCCGGAAGTACCTTTGGCACGGTCCATACCGCTTTCCACGCGTCCTCTTCATATCCAAACTGGGCAGAGCTGTCATCCGGCTTTGTATCTTTTGTCCCATCCAGAGTTACCTTTGCCCCGCTTAAATTTCCGATCGCATGAAGGTTCCCATCTATCCCCCGATATTTTAACTGGAGCGTTACGGTTTTACCGCTACTGTCACCGGCAAGCCATGATTTCGCAGCACGGATCTCCACGGTCTGAAGCGTATTAGAAGCTTCCGTGTTCACCGTAATATCATTCGAAACATATGACACCTGATAGGTTTTCCGGTAGGCAGCATCTTCCTCTAATCCCTGATTATTCTCTGGATCCAGTTCCACTGCCCGGTATGTATATGTTTCTCCTTTTTCATTACATGCCGTCAGACCCGTGATCGTCCGGGACATCTGTGCATTCCGATTGGTTCCATAGAATGTCACCAGCAAATCCCCTTTTTCCGTTCCATTCTTATCATAGGACTTTACATTGGACCAGCTTGTTTCTCCCTCTGCCTTTCGCTGGATCAACAGCTTCAATTCCCAATGATAACCAGGTCGTTTTGTCGGCTGTCTGGTACTCCATAGGTTATTCCGGTCATTGACCCAGGTTTTCTTTACCGTCATGGTTCCCAGACTCAGCTTATTAAAATGATTATTATTATCATTTAACTTGTACTCGCGATTCGGATAATATGGCGTAATGAGCGCTGTCGCCGCTCCTGAACCGATCAAGGTGTATCCCAGCTCATTACTTTTATCTTTCTCTGTCCAGGTCACTAACGGAGTCGCGCTGCCATTCTGATAGACTGCTGTCTCTATTATTCGATAAGAGAGCGGGATGACTGTTGTGCCTGAAAGGACAAAAGCAGGAAGATCTTCCATCCAGTGATCTTTTCCCCACACATCCGAAGTCAGTGATCCGCTGATCGATGGCTCAAAATCTACCCCGTTTAAAGTTTTCGTTTCAGTAAAGTAATCTTTTGCATCGGTCCAGCCTGTCTGTCCCTGCTCTTTTACCTGAAGTTTAAAGGTAACCTTCAGATTTCCTAACCCGGCATAATCATTCTGAATTGCATTTCCATTCTCATCCACCCAGGTTTTGCTATAAGACACGTTTATCTTGGTCGTATTCGTTAGCGGCTTCAGGGTGATGGTTGTTACGTTACTTCCAGGACCTGGCGAAGAGGACTCTTTTTCTGCCGTCGCCTTTCCATCTTTTGCCTGATATGGAGAACCAGCCGGAATCGTTTCTTTTACCACATAGTTCCACAACATGCCATTGGGCGCATAGCGGTCCAGTTTTGATCCATCCGTTGTTCCTGTTACCGTATAGTGGTATGATTTGCCACCAGCTCCGGCTGTTACGATAAATTCTGCATGTTCCACCGGTTCTTCTGCAATGGCATTGTTCTGGCCAGGCTGTGATCTGGCTGAACGGTAAAGCCTCAGCCATCCGGCAAATTCTTCCTTTGTCGGACGTATATTGCTCTGGAATGTGTACTCATCCCATACCTTTGTGCCAGAAAGCTCTACAGTCTCGCCCTCTGTCTGAAGCTCATTCCGGTATGTCGCCGTAACCGGGACATTTTCACTGGTTGTTCCCCGTCCGTTATTTCCAGCCGCATCCGCCTGATTCATTGTTGGATACAGACCTGTTACAACGTATCTTCCCAGATGACTATCGGTCTTAACCTCTCCATCTGTCCAATCACCAGCATCGGCCCAGGTATGAAAGCCATACAGATAATTGTCCCTTTTCTCCTCAACCTGATACTGGTATTTCGCTCCGTTTGGTGCGTAAATATCCAGATTTTCAAACAGGAACGGATCCTTGGTCTGGTCTGTACTGCAAAGAATCACATTGCTTCCGGCTGCAGCTCCAGTCTTTTTAGCCTCAAAAGCGTTTTTCACATCGCCTGCGTTCCAGACCTGTTCCTTCTTGAATTCCTTATCTACTACCCAGGTACCATCCGCTTTTTGATAGGAACGGGTCAATATCATGGAAACTGCAGGACATCTTGACGACTCCAGGCTCTCTGGAAGGCTGAGATATTTTTTGATCCTCAATGCGCCTTTTACACTGTTATAGCTGTTGGTCACCAGAAAAGTTTGAATGGTTGTCATATAAACATCGCTGATATCTCCACGTTCCTGTCCAGCAGGCCAGCTGTCTGCCCACTTCAAGGTCTCCCGGACGCTGTAGGTATACAGATCTCCACGCTCATTATATTTTGGGAACGGCTGATCTGTCGCTGCATGGATTCCATTCCTGTCAACGGTATAATCTCCGGTATATTGAAGACTGAATTTATAAAATCCACTGCTATCTTTGATATCATCCCAGTTTTCGATCGGTAATGTTGCTACCTTCTGGGTCTTGGTTGATGTTTGATTATTCTTTTCATCAAAAACTTCGACTGTCTGATCGATAAAGAATGTCGCTGCCGGAAGCCGGTTCACAGGATCCGTCAGATATGCCGACGGAAGCCCTGTCCAGATCTTCTGACCATCGATCACAACCGTTCCCGCGATGGAACCCCTGTGCCGGATATCGGCAGCGAAGGATCTGC
>ERZ1106951.3566-NODE-3566-length-11186-cov-4.688707_pt1 | contig 11186 bp, 9 predicted proteins | sample MGYA00403676_ERZ1106951 | MGnify/ENA primary metagenome ERZ1106951 (study PRJEB35170, sample SAMEA104062398) | human gut metagenome | biome: human gut; feature: human-associated habitat; material: faeces | place: Denmark | collected 2012-04-23 ...
AGATAAAGCAGGAAACACTGAAAAATGCTTATGAAATGTATGGTGTAGATGCAGACGTCCAGGTAAAAGCGTATCTTTTGGATGCGATTGGTAAAGCAAAAAATGATAAAGAAACATTTAATATCTGAAACATGAGCCGAATTTTTTTTCGGCTCTTTTTTTGCAAAATCCTGCATACTAAGTATACAAAAAAGCTGCAAATAAGGAGAAAAAAATAATGAGAAAAAAGAGATTGGTTTCTGATACCGTATATGTTTTGTTCCAGCCGTGGCTGGTATATTTCGCATTCGGAAGCGGGAGGGGTAGTATACCTCATCAGGTAAGATTTGTGCTGATGGCATTAACTGGCCTGATGATGATTGTCAATCTCTATTTTTGCGAAGAAAACTGCTTTCAGAAAGTACAAAAAGAAGAAGCAAAAGAAAACGGTAATGCATGGGTGCTGACTTTCGCTTTGCTTGTGCAGAGTGTGCTTTTGGTTGTGCCAATGATGGCTGGGATACATATCAAAATCTGATATTGAAAAATAAACCGGAAAATAAAACAAAGAAAAAGGCGAAAAAAGAAAAAGCGCCCGGCCTTCGGCCGGACGCTTAGTTTTATAATTTATACGTTTTTTCAGTTTTCGTTTCATACGCCTGAAGTGCAATCAGGGCGTATGCCTTAATCTCAGGCTTGCTGTCCCGTTCTGATGCAGCAACGAGGTTTTCAAGTATTTTCTTTGTTGATAAATTGTATGATAAATACCTTACCAACAATTTAAATTCGCATTTTTTGTAAAGACCGTTTACAGATGCACGCTGTAAATGTTTAAATGTCTTTTCTATGTCTTTTTTAATTTCTGCATTTTCAACCGTAGGATACAATAGAATCAAAAATCTAAACAACCTTTCGTTTGTATTAATTTTTTCGTACTGTCTCCATATAACATCTGGGTTAAACGGAAGGAAACGAAAATATCTGTCAAGCTTGTCTAACTGAACATCAATGTATGGAATCAAATATGATTTTCCGTTCACGGTCAGATAAGACACAATCCTGTGCGATTCTTTTATATCATTCATATTTACATGCCCAACACAGCTTATTGAACTAAAGAATCCATTTGGCAGCATGCCAGTTTCTGTATCTATGGCTAGATTTTTCAGGTTTCCAAAACATCGACAACCAAGTTTTTTGATGGTTGATGGGAGAGCGACTGTTAAGTCGTTGCCTGGAGTAAAGCGGAATGCCTCTGTTTCGATTTCTTCAACGCCTTCTGACAAATCAAGATGAGGGTCTTTAATCCCTCTAAATGCACTTTCACCTATAACCTTGATGTGTCCAGGAATGTTGATATCATGAAGGCTAATACATTCGAAAAATGTGTATGCTTTAATACATGACATGTTTTTGCTGAATGTGATTTTCTCTAGATTATGGCAACAGCGGAACGCCCATTGTTCAACATCTGTAACGGAATCTGGAATTACTACTTCACTGATAGAACAATTATAGAATGCACATTCACTGATAACCTTTACCCCATCCGGGATAATAATTTTCCCAGTCCGACCCGCTGGACATCGTACCAACACTGTCATATCAGAATTGTAGAGTATTCCGTCGTGAGATGTAAAATATGGATTATCCGGTGAAATCTCAATTTCGAAAATAGCCTCTCGCTGCAACACATCATCTACATCGTTCATATCAATTACGCCATTATTATTCAGGATTATTTTCTGGGGTAATTTTTTTCGATTCATTTTTTTTACGACAGATATGTCTTGGACTGTGACTGGCTTGCCTGTGAAATCAATATCATAATTGAAGAGCCTGGCCTGTTTTGGAATAATAGGGCCATGATGCAGCGAGCTACGCTCGCGTGTATCAAGCCCGTTAGGGCTGACAGACGACGAAGTCGGAATGTAGGGCGCGGGCGGGCAATCCATGACGATGTTACCAAGCATACGTACCCCATCCACGACTGGAAGTTCCGAGATTTTTTCATATCCATAAAAAGCATTCTGATAAACCTCTTTAATACCGCCCGCATTAATGATATTCGAAGATTCGCAGCCGTCAAATGCGTTATCGGCAATTGTTTCAACACCGTTCAAATCAATCAGTTCGTCGGCTTTTTTGCAAAACGTATTGAACAGACATACCCCTAGCGCTTTCCTAATCAACAGATTGCCTGATTGAAAGGATTTGCTGTCAGAAATGATTTCCTTAACGTTTGGAAACATTTTATTCGGAATCCGGATTGACATTACGCTATCTGCGATATAGATGCGTTCTATCTGAGGAAATCTTTTCTTATTTTCATACATACGGACTTCCTTAATAACATAATGTTGTGCTTTGTCACCTGACAGGTACAGTTCTGTAACATCCTGGTCAATATCAATGTCGTAAACGTTTCCGGTAAAGCTGTCTGTGTAAAACGTTACTCCTTCCTGAAACTGTCTTTTTGTATAAATCATTTTTTTCATTCCTTTCTTTGTTGTTTTTACGAAATCAATATGCTGGAACGACGAGAAAGAAAAAAAATCCGCAAAAAATAATCGGCGAGGGTGTTTTTTCGGCATATTAAATATGTGACGAGAATAGTAAAAGGTTTTTGTGCAAATTGCATAACGAGGTATTTGAGATGGCTGAAATCCGCATAAACACTAAGTCTTCCCTCACTGTGTGTGAGGGTATATCGGCTTTTATGTTGCCTGCTTCGGGCTTCTTGAACTTCCCTCACTGTGTGTGAGGGTATATCGAGAAAGAGACAAGACATCGGGGGGTTACAGAACTTCCCTCACTGTGTGTGAGGGTATATCTGTTTTTAAATTCCCCACACTGCACGGCGGGTACTTTCCCGACGGCAAGCCTGGCCGCGGTTTTCCCGCCTGTCGATAATTAAATTTTTGCATACCTCGTCACAAAAAAATAAAAAAAATCGCAAAAAAAATAATATCCCTTAATCATTTTTCAGCATATTGATATAGAGCACAAAAAAAGTAGGAAAAAATTATAATAAAGGAGAGTAGTTTAATGAGTGAGATAAATAAGTTATTGTGGTTTCTTTTAACACTATCTATTAATGGTCTGATATCTATTATTATCAGTCAGATAGATTCTAAGCGTACTTTAGAGATTTTATTTGCTGTTTTCTCAGTCATAATCTGTTTAGTATGTACTTGTTGGGTTTTCTTTGACTTCTGGAAGTAAAGTAACTAGGGTAAGGTGTTAATTTTAGCATATTAAATATGTGGATGAGAGATTAGAAAGACATTTGTGCAATTTGCACAACGAAGTGTTTGAGGCGGCTGAAAGCCGCATAAATACTGAGTGTTCCCTCACTATACGTGAGGGTATATCGTTGTCAAATTTACCAGAGCCACCGCCACCAACGTTCCCTCACTATACGTGAGGGTATATCGCACTCTTTCCAGATGGCATACCAGAGGATACAAGTTCCCTCACTATACGTGAGGGTATATCGTCGTCAACGTGGGAGGACTATGGCGGCGTAGAGTTCCCTCACTATACGTGAGGGTATATCGTGAGGGTATATTGCCTACGCCAATTCCCACATTTTTTACTCTGGCGTTCCCTCACTGCAAGTGAGGGTATATCGTATTTTGGCAGCCACACGTGGCCGGTTTTGTAGGTTCCCTCACTGCAAGTGAGGGTATATCGGAGGAATTTATCATGACAGAAATTTTAATATAGTTCCCTCTGAGGGTATATCGCCGCATAAATACAGGCTTTTTTTTGCCCCTGTTCCCTCACTGCAAGTGAGGGTATATCACTGGAACGCCTGCAGGCAGAGAAAGACAGACTGTTCCCTCACTGCAAGTGAGGGTATATCATTAGGGTATATCATTTTGGTCATTGTGTTTCGGTGTAAATGCTCCGTTCCCTCACTGTATGTGAGGGTATATCGTACATAACCGAAAAAATCCCTATGCCAGATATGTTCCATCACTACATGTGAAGGTATATCGATGAAGTACTGGAACTCCACGGATGCCATCTTGTTCTCTCACTACATGTGAGGGTATATCGATATAACAGGAGATACCGAATTCTAAATATATGCAATATTTACAGCCCGGCAATTACTTTGCCGGGCTTATTTTTTTGTCTTATTTTTGACCTTTTACATGTCTTTTTTTATTGTACGATTTATATTTTTTCCTATTCGTCATTTTAAATCTGAAAAAAAATCCGCAAAAAAAATAGCTATTAGAAAATTTTACGCATAACAGCTATAGACGAAGGAGAGGTTAAATGACGATAGAAAAATACATAGAAGAAATAGATAAAGATGGGCTTGAAAATGTTTGGGATTCCATCATAAAAAACGGTTTAAGTGAAGTTCAAAATGCAGGAGAATTGTACGAAATTGGACTCGCTCATATCAACAAAAAAGAAAAAAAAGAGAGCGGAAAGTACTTTACACCGTTTGATGTTGCAGATGTAATGTCTGACTGGTTTGATGGATTAAAAGGAGAAAATGTTTGCGACGTTTGCTGTGGAACCGGAAATCTAATTTTATCATATTTAAACAAAATAGGCTACACAGCAGCACGTGATTTGATAGCCAAAGGTCACCTGTATTTATATGACAAAGATGCATTGGCTTTAAAGATATGTGTGGCTCTTATATGTAAGAAATATGGAAATGACTTGGGACCTCAAATACATAGCATTGTTTGTGATTTTCTTGATAAGAGCATATCGCTACCAGAAAGCTGTAAAGTCATCAGCAACCCACCATATTTTAAGATTTCAAAAATAGACAAAAATTGGCAGGAAACTGAAATATTGAGAAAAAGCAAAGAATTTTATGCAGCAATAATGGAGAAAATTCTAAATGAAAGCAAATCATCTGTTGTAATTACACCTTACAGCTTTCTCGGCAGTGAAAAATTCTTGCCGTTACGAAAAAAAATGAATCTCTATAACGGATTTATTGTTGCTTTTGATAACGTGCCTGGAAATATTTTCGCAGGTAAGAAACACGGAGTCTTCAATTCAAATTCAACTAATTCCGTCAGAGCCGCAATTACAGTAACGGAAAATCGTAGCAACGTATCTGGATATAGGTGTTCAAATCTTATCAGATTTAAAAACGAAGAGCGAAAAAAGCTTCTAAAAACAAACATTTTAAACAGATTTGTCGGAACTACGTATCAGATTATAGACAGCACACATGCGAAATATTGCAAGTGCGGACCAATCTTTGAGAATATTTACAAAAAATGGACAAAAAACAGCATTGAGTTAAAGACCTTGCTGAGCGTTGATGGGGAATTCAATTTATATGTTCCAAATACTTGTAGGTATTACACTGTTGCATCCGTAAAAGAATTAAATAGGACCGGAAAGATTCGCTTAGCATTTAGCGATAGCGACACATCAAAAATCGTGTACAGTTTTTTAAATTCTAGTTTCTGTTATTGGTATTGGAGGCTGTTTGATGGCGGAATCACATATACAGCATCATTGCTAAAATCGTTACCAATTATCGACCCAGCATTGCTACAACCGGAAGATAAAACACGACTTCTTAAGATTACTGACGAAATGCAGAAGTCAGAAGATAAATACCTTGTATATAAAAAAAATGCGGGAAGCATGCAAGAAAATATCAAGTTTCCTGACAAATACAGGACAGAAATAAATGACGTCTTTTTAAAAGCTATTGGAGTAGATAAGAACTCGTCTATTTTTAACGAAATACATTCAAACTCCGTATTTTCAGAGCAAGATAAATAGAAAGGCAGCAGCTTATGAATACAAAAGAGAAAGCCACAAAAGAAATTTTAAAAAAAATTTTCGAATCATCCACAAAACTTATCATGTCCAAAAAGGACATAAAAAAAATAGAAACATATTATAAAAAGAACAGCAGTAAGTTTGATAATGTTGACGACTTTATAGCTTCAAATGAAAAAATTGGATGTTTGGTGAACCGCTTAAAATCTGGAAAAGACGAAATAGGAAAGCAGTTGAAAGCTAAAAAAGCATTGCAGCCCGGAGTTTTGTATGAATGTGTTGTAGCGCAGACATGCGCGAAAGCAATGGGGCTAAGAAATTATGTTGATTTGGAGACTACCCCAATCTCAAAGACACCAAAAGAAGCTGTAAAATACATAAAAGAATCAAGGTATACGGCATGTGCTGCAAGGTATGCTTATTACAAAAAATCAGACGACTCCAATGCTGTTGTTCAATACGGAAATCCAGCTACTGGTGATATGGGTATCGCTATTAATGGACAGGAATGTAAAATTGAAATTAAAGACATGCCGGCTTTGCTTATGGACAAAGACCTTATTTATGATGAAAACGGAAAGATAATTATCACTGACGAAATCAAGAGCAATTACCCAGGATACGTTAAGTATATTCAGGAGTTTAACAGTAAGACATCTATGATTGATAAAATGGGAAGCAATTATAAACTTTTTGATGATGGTGACACAAAAGCTATTGGCTTTGTTAAATCTTTTTTGGACTCATCCGATATTGATATAATCATGACGGCAACAAACAAAGACGAACTGATTGGCTTAACGCCAGAACTGATAGACTATACTTTTTCTAACAATACTCCGCTGATTACAGTGGCAGGAAGTGAAATCCGAACTACTGGAAAAAATTCTTTAGCAAATGCATTTACACCACAATATTTAAACAAAATCCTCAATGAAAAAGATATTACTATCGAGGACGGTATGTGCCGCGTTAAAGCAAATAACAAAAAGGTGATTGGGTGGATTCATGGAAGAGGAAAAGATAAAGATACTGCGACACGTTTTAAAATCAGCAATGCATTTTTTGTAAAATCAGATGATATAATTATCGACAATGACTATGTTAAATTTCCAAAAGAAAAAATCAGACAGAGTAAAGGAGGCGTCTCTCTTCATATTAGTATTAAGCACACAAAAAAAGAAATCGGCAATGTCATCCTTCAGGCATCAAAAAATATAAATGTAGTTGACGATGGCATCCCGCAAATTGCCTAAAAGGAGGTGAGAAAAATGAGTGGAGATACCGAATTCTGAAACACAACAAAGCCACATATACAACATTTACAGCCCGGCAATCCTTTTGCCGGGCTTATTTTTACGTTTTTCGCTATTGTAAAAATCCCGCATATTAAAATCGTAAAAATATATTTAAAACTAAAACAAAGAAAAGGAGACTTAAAAAATGAGTAAAAGCAAATGGATTTACAAAAACCTCAAAAGTCCGGAATTCAACGTACTTGCAGAAAAGTTTGGTGTACATCCGGCCATCATTAAGATTCTCGCTGACCGTGGTGTGCAGGGAGAGGACGCTGTAAGGGAATACCTGGAAGCAGATATTGCAACCGTTTCTGACGGTTCAGAACTGACGGATATGCATCGCGGCGTTAATATTGTCTACGACGCAGTGCAGGCAGGAAAATATATCCGCATCATGGGTGACTATGACGTGGATGGCGTCTCCAGTACATATATCCTCTACAAAGGTCTGACCGGACTTGGTGCCAAATGCGATAAGTTCATACCGCATCGTATTACAGATGGTTATGGTCTTCATGAACCGGCAATTCGTGACGCATATGATGCCGGCGTGCAGGTTATTCTGACCTGTGATAATGGTATTGCAGCTGCGAATGAGGTTAAGCTGGCAAAAGAACTTGGAATGACAGTGGTAGTCACAGACCATCACGAAGTTCCTTATGAAATAAGGAACTTCTGTCCGACAGAAGACAACGAAGAAGCGAATGCTTCTGAGGAGAATGACGGAGGTCATGAGGTTCCTTACGAAACACCAACCGAACCCGGAGATAATGAAGGCGCTCGCCACTACATCATCCCTGACGCCGATGCGGTCATTGACCCGAAACGTCCTGAAGATGACGGCGTTTTCAAAGAAATCTGCGGCGCTGTTGTTGCCTGGAAATTTATGTGGTGCCTGTATCGAAAATTCGGAAAAGAAGATGAATTCAACAATTCCGATTTTCTGGAAGTCGCATCACTCGGCACTGTCTGTGATGTAATGGAATTACAGCATGATAATCGTGCAATCGTTAAAGAAGGGCTTAAAAAAATGCAGAACACTTCAAATATTGGCCTGCAGGCGCTGCTTGAAGTTCTTGGGCTGAGAGACAAAACTCTGACCTCTTACGATTATGGTTTCAAAATCGGCCCATGTATTAATGCCGAGGGCAGACTGGATACCGCAAATGAGGCCTTTGACCTGTTGGTTGAGCCTGATTATCAGAAAGCGCTCGAAAAAGCCGCTCAGATGCGAGACCTGAACGTAGAACGTCAGGAACTCACAAAAGAAGGCATGGAAACTGCTTTCAAAATCATTGATGCAGAAATGCAGAATGATAAGGTTTTGGTTGTCTACCTCCCGGATGTCCACGAGAGTATCGCCGGCATTATCGCCGGCAAAGTCCGTGAGAAATACTGTAAACCTGCTTTCGTCCTTACAAAAGGCGACGGTGATTTTCTGAAGGGCTCTGGCCGCTCCATTGAAGCATACAGCATGTATAACAAAATGGTTGAGGTCAAGGATTTGATGCTTGGTTTCGGCGGTCATCCACTGGCAGCCGGATTATCTTTGAAAGAAGAGAATCTGGAAAAATTCCGTCAGGAACTTAATGCCCGCAGTGGTCTGACTGATGCGGATTTTATCCCGAAGGTTATGATTGACGTGATTCTGCCGGTTGACTTCCTGACACAAAGCTTCATCAAACAGCTTGAAATTCTGGAGCCATTCGGCAAAGGGAATGAAAAGCCAGTTTTCGCCCAGAGCAATGTTAGGGCAACCCGTGCTGAGATTATCGGTAAAAACAAAAACGTGCTGAAAATCACGTTCAATAGCCGAAACTGCAAAAGCGGTGTATGCTTCCATGACATTGAAGCGAAAGAGCAGCTTTTGAATCAGAATGGAAAACTGTATGACTTCAAGATGCTGTATTACCCGACACTCAATGAGTGGAATGGTGTGACCAGCATTCAAGCGAATATTCAGGATATCTGTTAATTTTGGATTGATACCGGCGGCTTCGCCGCCGGAGAAAGGAAAAAATAATGAGAAAAGAAACAAAAACTACTGAACCTGCAAACACTGATAGAAAATGCCAGGACTGCAAACTTCTTCCATTTTTGGTTGAGTTTTTCTTTGGAGTGGAGGTAATCTTTGCAATACGTTTACGCGCTACCTGGATGGTTGATTACAAAAACAGTAACGGAGACATATACAGCGTGTATTGGCAGTTCAGCCTGAAAGACCCTTGGCTGCTTCCTAAATATGACCCTAATTTTTGTAGTGGTCCACTATATGGATGGTTGTTTTTCTACTTTGGAAAAAAGAGAGAAAAATAAATTTTCTAAAAAAGAAAGGTGGAAAAATATGATTATGAATCCTAAAATCGGAGATTACATATGGTTTATCTGTCGATGGACAGATTTGCCTGTTCTCGGACAGGTAACAAGCCTAAAAATAGACCCTGCAAATAAGAACTTTCCATATGAAAGACCTTACGCAGAGGTTGATTGGTATAATGGAGAAAATCCATCAGAGCCAGGCCCATGGTGCGGCAGTACATCTGTATTGTTAAAAGACTTGTATAAAACAAAACAGGAATTGCTTGATTCCATTAAATTCTCTACAACTCGATAAAGATATGTCGGCAGAAAATGCCGGCATTTTTTTTCTGAAGATTTTGCATATTGTATATGTAGCACAAAAAATAAACAAAAAAGAGGTGATAAATATGAAAAAGACTGTATCTCTTACATCAACAATCCTGATGACTATTTATACGGCACTGGTAACCATCCTTAATCTCGGAATATTCGCCATTGCTGCAGTTTTCGGCCATCTGTCTGGCAGCAGCCTGACGAAGGGCTGGATGGTTGATGGCACTGACCTCGGCCCGCTTGCATCCGGTACCAGCGCTATTGCGTCAGCAATGATACTTGTGGTTGCTTTTGTATTGCTGATTCTTACAATCACGCTTATTGTTGCGACGGTATTGTCTTACAAATTTATCGGCAGCGGTAAGTTTAAGAATGATGCCTGGATGAAAATCGTAATCTTTGGAATCTCACTCCTTGGATTCGTGTTCACAACAAACAGCTATGGGTTTATGGCGTTTTGTGAAGCTGTATTCCTGGCTATACCGATAGGACTGTCTGTTGTTGTTCTTTGCGATGACAGTGATGACAACGAAGAAGAGCCAAAAGCAATAAAAGAAGCTGAAAAAGAAACCATAAAAGAACCAGAAGAAAATAGCTAACTGAAAATACAAAAAATTTTGCATATTATATATGTGACAAAAAAATAAAGGAGGCGATAAATATGGAAAGAAAAAAAACATTATCTCTTGTGTCAACTATCATGATGACAATCTATGCGGCGTTAGTAACCATTTTTAATCTTTGGATGTTTGCTATGGCTGCGGTTTTGGGCCAGCTGGTTGGGAAAAACTCAACGGAAAGACTAATGATTGATGGAACTGATTTCAGCGGGATTGTATCCGGCACCGGTGCTATCGCGTCAGCGGTGATGCTTTTAATTGCCTTTGTATTGCTGATTGTGACAATCATATTAATTGTTTCAACGGTGCTGTCTTACAAATTTATCGGCAGTGGCAAATTCACGACCGATGCATGGATGAAAATTGTCATTTTCGGAATTGCGTTCCTGGTTTTTGTACTGACGACAAATAGCACCGGACTGATGGCGTTTTGCGGAGCTGTGTTCCTGGCTCTGCCGATAGGACTGTCCGTTGTTGTCATATGCGATGACAGTAAAGACTATAACAACGAAAGCGATGGCAGCGAAAGCAATGAGAAAAAAGAATCCATAAAAGAACAAGAAGAAGAACCAGAAAAAGACAGCGAAGAAAAAGAATCAGAAACCTAAGGGTATCACAAAACAGCGAAACTTTTCGCTGTTTTTTTTGCATATTGTATATGTAGAAAACAAATAACAAAAAAAGAGGAAAGAAACATTGAAAAAGAAATACAAAATCAACCTCCATATTCTGGAGGCGTGTAATTTTAGATGCCGGCAATGCTTTTCAAAATTTGGAACGGAAAAACAATACCCGCCGGCAGGATTGTGGAGCTCTGCGGGCTGATTCGGAAGTATGCGCCGGGATGCCGGATTAAGATTAACACCGTCGTTTC
>ERZ1106951.3567-NODE-3567-length-11180-cov-41.623730_pt1 | contig 11180 bp, 4 predicted proteins | sample MGYA00403676_ERZ1106951 | MGnify/ENA primary metagenome ERZ1106951 (study PRJEB35170, sample SAMEA104062398) | human gut metagenome | biome: human gut; feature: human-associated habitat; material: faeces | place: Denmark | collected 2012-04-23 ...
ACCTCTCCAAGAACCCGGACGGCAGCCTGCAGCTGGACGGCATCTGCCTGGTGGCGGGCCTCGGCGGCAAGGACCACCGTGACGGCTCTCTGGCCTACTATTTCAGCGAGCCGGTGGTCTGCAACGACGCCAAGGGCGTGGGCCCGCTGGTGCTGGCTTATACTGAGATGATTGCAAAATAAAGCGAAAACACCCTGCAGATCTTGTCACGCAGGTCTGTAACCCTCTGAAACCAGCGGCCGGTATGTCCTTACGGATGTACCGGCCGCTTTTGTTTTTTCCTTCGACGTTTTGTTTTCTTTTTGTTTACAAACTGTACCTTGACATGGAAATGTCCTTTCTGTAATCTGAAAGGGTACTTAATTTTTGTCATAGCAGCCGTGGGAAAGGAGCAACACACCGATGGATCATCTGCAGAACGTAATGGGTTATTTTGACCAGCAGCAGCCTTTGTGCGCTGAACACGACCGCATCCCCAAGGACCTCTACCGCGAGTTCGGGGTGAAGGCGGGCCTGCGCGACGAAAACGGCAAGGGCGTGCTGGCGGGCCTGACCAATATCTCCGATATCCGCGCCTTCCAATATGTGGACGGCGTCAAGAAGCCCGCCGACGGCCAGCTGCTTTACCGCGGCTACGACGTCAAGGACCTTATCCGCGGCTCGGCAGGCAGCCGCTTCGCCTTTGAGGAAGCGGGCTACCTGCTGCTGTTCGGCGAGCTGCCCACCCAGGAAAAGCTGGACGAGTTCTGCCGCGTGCTGGGCGAGTGCCGCACCATGCCCACCAACTTCACCCGCGACGTCATCATGAAGGCGCCCAGCCACGACATCATGAACTCCATGGCCCGCAGCGTGCTGACCCTGGCCTCCTACGACCCGCTGGCCGCAGACCTTTCCACCCCCAACGTGCTGCGCCAGAGCATCCAGCTGGCAGGCATCTTCCCCATGCTGGCGGTGTACGGCTACCACGCCTACAACCACTACGAAAAGGATGGCAGCATGTACATCCACCGCCCGGACCCGGAGCTTTCCACGGCCGAGAATTTCCTGCGGATGCTGCGCCCGGACATGAAGTACACCGCACTGGAAGCCCGCGTGCTGGACGTGGCATTGCTGCTGCACGCAGAGCATGGCGGCGGTAACAACTCCACCTTCACCACCCGCGTGGTCACCTCCTCCGGCACCGACACCTACTCGGCGCTGGCCGCAGCACTGTGCTCCCTGAAGGGCCCCCGCCACGGCGGCGCGAACCTGATGGTGATGCAGATGATGCAGAACATCCGCGAGAACCTCCACGACCAGGAGGACGACGAGGAGCTGGAAGCCTACCTGAAAAAGCTGCTGCACGGCGAAGCCTTTGACCGCAAGGGCCTCATCTACGGCATGGGCCACGCGGTCTACTCCCTGAGCGACCCGCGCGAGGTGGTGTTCAAGGGCTATGTGGAGCAGCTGGCCCACGAGAAGGGCCGCGACAAGGACCTTGCCCTTTACAACAAGATCGAGCGCATGGCCCCGCAGCTGATCGCGGAGGAGCGCAAAATTTTCAAGGGCGTCAGCCCCAACGTGGACTTCTACAGCGGCTTTGTCTACGACATGCTGGGCATCCCCATGGAGCTGTACACCCCGCTGTTCGCCGTGGCCCGCGTGATGGGCTGGAGCGCCCACCGCATCGAGGAGCTGCTCAGCGCCAACAAGATCATCCGCCCCGCCTACAAGAGCCTGGGCGGCACCCACGAATACGTCCGCCGCACCGAGCGGTAAAAAGGAGGCAGCACCATGCGCACAGAATGGACCCACGCACCGGAAGAATGGTTTTTCCTGCACAATTTTGACGTTGACAAGGTGTTCAGCACCATCCAGCGAGCAGATTACCTCGTGCTGTACTACATCCGGCAGCAGGCCGCGCAGCACCCGGGCAGCAAAGTTTATCTGGCCGACCTGGCCGCAGCCATGGGCCTGAAGGTGACCGAACTTTCCAAGGCCGTGGAAAAGCTGCAGGACAAGGGCTTCGTTGCCTGGAAGACCGACAAGGAAGCCGGCCGCACCTATGTGGAACTTTCCAGCAAGGCCGTGGAGCTCATGGCCGAGGAGCACGATTTCATGAAGCGCTGCTACGAACGCCTGCGCACGGAGCTGGGCGTCGACGAACTGCGCCGCACCGTGGACACCATGCAGAAGGTGACCGCCATCCTCAAAGAGGAGCGCAGCGCCGACTGAGCCGCCCCGCAAAAAACGACCCCCGCACCTGCGCTGCTGCAGGTGCGGGGGTCTTGCTTATGCTTCAGGGGTCATGCGCGGGAGATGGGGCTCACTCCTTCGGGAACGCCTGGTTCCAAACCTGGATGACGCGCCACTTCGGGGTCCAGCCGTCCGGCTCGAACTTGCCGTCCTCGGCGGTCAGCAGGCCCTGCTCCACGCACCACTGGGCCGCCTTGGCCAGCTCGGTGTCGGACACATCGGTGAAGTCGGGCTCTGCAGCGGGTTCGGGCTTGCCCTTCTGGGTCCAGATGAGCATTGCCAGTTCACCGCGGTTGGTCGGGATAGCTGCGCCCTCGGGCAGCAGCTTGCTGAGGAGGATATCGGTCACGACTTCATACCCCACAAAGGCCGCTGCGCCACCGATGGCTACGCCTGCCATCACGGTGCCGACCGTGCTGCTGCCGCCTGCGCCAGGCACATCCGGGACGTAAGCAGTGTCCGGTGCACCGCACACGCTGCAGATGCCGTCCTCAAAATCGTGCAGCTCGGGGTCGGTGAGCTTTTCGTGGCAAATGCTGCACTCCTGCCAGTGATTGATTTCATCAGACTTCCATTCTGGCGTTGCGTCATGCGGCGGATAGACTGGGGTGATAACCACCGTCTTCACAGCCTGCAGTTCATCACCTTTGCCCAGCGTGCATACCTCGTCGGCATTTGTACCCTTGAGAACCGTATCGTCCAGCTGGACATTCCAGGTCATCCCGGCAGGCGGTGTATAGTTCATTCCACTGGAGGCAGCGGCCTGTGTGCCCGCCGTGGTCAGCATCACTTTGCTGCAGTACAGGAAGTCGATGGCATCCCCTCTGAACGCCATACCTGAGCCTTCATTGATGATTTTTACCTCACCGCTGCAGTTGATACTGTGTGCGTTGTCGTAAGTGTTGAGTACGATTCCGAAACCGTTGCATTTTCCGGTGATGGACACATTTTCAGCACTCGTTACCGTGAAATTCGCCTGCACCGCCGGACCGTTGGTATTGGTAATGGAAAGATTTCCTGTGCAGTCAATGGAAGCAAGACCGCCGCCCAATGCAGGCAGCATGCTTGAATTGTTGAGAATCGTCACATTACCAGCATTTTTCACTACAAAGGACCCACCTGCTGCAATTTGCTTACCGTCAGTGGTCAATTTAACATCCGCAGCATTTTCAATCGTGAAGCTGTTTCTGCTGAAAATAGTGCCGCCGTCATGGTTGGTCACCTCCAGCGTACCGGTACAGTCGATATCCACCGTACTGACAGCGAGCATCTCCTGGTAGCCTGTGCTCGGGTAATTGCCAACAAGAGCCACGTTTTTAGCTCCTGCCACTGTAAAGCTAGTGCCGCCGACGATAGGTGCACTGCCATTGTTAGTCAGGGACAGATTTCCACCCTTTCCGGTCAGATCGACGGTGGTGCAGCTGAACATGGAGCCCCTGTCCGTTGCATTGCCCGTAATCTCCATATCGTGGGCGATAGCAGTAAAGATGTTGCCATTTACGATGGCACCCTTTGTGTTCGTGATCATTATTTTACCGGAACATTCAAGAGAGCTTCCACCGCCGCTGGCAAGGAGAGCATTTGTGGATGCACCGCTGATGGTCACATTATTGGCGTGAACAAGCTGAAAGGTCCCACCTGACGTGATGCCTCCGGTACCCGTGTTTTCCAAGATCACATTGCCGGTGCAATCAATGCTGCTCTGCCCACTAGACAGAAGGCTATAGCTGGCCGCGCCAGTAATAGTCACGTCTTTTGCTCCGGCTGCTGTAAAGCTACCTCCGCCCACAATCGTACTCGTACCGGTGTTGGTCAAGACCAAGTCACCGCCGCTGCAGGTCAAAGAAGCTTCGCCGCCGCCAATCAGGTAGAAATTACTGTTTCCGGTGATTTCAATTGCTGCCGCGCTAGCGGTAAATTTGGCACCGCCCGTAGCTGGGCCATTCGCATTTTGGATGATCAGCTTTTCGCTGCAGGTAATGCTGTTTGTGCCCCCGCTGGACACCACCGCATTTTCGGATGCACCACTAACAAACACATTCTTTGCGTTCTGCACTTCAAAGCCACCGGTGCTCACGGCCATGCCGCTACCGGAGTTCTGAATGGATACATCGTCTGCGCAGTTGATGCGAACCGCACTGCACGCAATCAAAGGGCCCGCAGACCTACCCGTTACAGACAGCTGGCGTGCATTCTGAATGATCAGAGCGGCACCGTTTTCTGCAGTTACGACCTGGCCGTTGTCACTTGTCATCACGATATCCACACCGGGTGCAGAGATCGTCAGCGTTTTTGTGAAAGGCCCAACAAGATTCAACTGCTGCTTGGAAGGCGTGTAGAACGCCTGGCCTTCACCGATATCATAGCTAATGATACCACCCGTTGCGGCAGAAGGGTCCGTTGTATAAACCTTATCATTGATGGTAATGCCTTCTACGCTGTTCGTGGCATTTTCCTCCTGCTGCAACACGGCCCCGTCCGGGGTGCTTTCTGTCGGGGCCGCCACCGCAGCGGCAGCAGGCAGCGGGGCTTCGGCCAGCGCCGGGGCGCACAGGCTCAGCGCCATGGCTCCTGCCACAAGGGCTGCCGTCAGCTGTTTTGCAGGTTTGCAAAGCTTCATTCTGTTTCCTCCTTTTGGGTCCTCTGATTTTGTATAAAAGAAAAAAAAAAGGGGGGGGGGTATTTTGTACAAGTATAGCATACCCGCCCCCACAGCGGAAGCAAAATAGCACGAAACGCCCCGAAAACTGCGTAAAAAACAGAAAACACCACAAAAACGACCCCCGCATCTGCGCTGCTGCAGGTGCGGGGGTCTTGCTTATGCTTCAGGGGTCATGCGCGGGAGATGGGGCTCACTCCTTCGGGAACGCCTGGTTCCAAACCTGGATGACGCGCCACTTCGGGGTCCAGCCGTCCGGCTCGAACTTGCCGTCCTCGGCGGTCAGCAGGCCCTGCTCCACGCACCACTGGGCCGCCTTGGCCAGCTCGGTGTCGGACACATCGGTGAAGTCGGGCTCTGCAGCGGGTTCGGGCTTGCCCTTCTGGGTCCAGATGAGCATTGCCAGTTCACCGCGGTTGGTCGGGATGGCTGCGCCCTCGGGCAGCAGGTCGTTCAGGATGACACGGGTGGTGATCTCGTAGCCGCCCCAGATGGCTGCACCGGCTGCGGCCACACCGATCACGGCACCGGAGCCGTCCGCTGCGGGAGCCTCGGGCTCAACGGGGAAGCCGGGGTCAAGAGGCTCCGCGGGGGTAACGGTGGTCGTGTCTTTCCAATGAGCGATCAGCTTCACTTCGCATTCCGGGACCTCAAAGGTGATGGTCTCGCTGTTGAGGCCGCTGGTCACATTGAGGTTTTCCGGGGTAACGATCTCCCAGTAGTCGAAGGTCATGCCGGGGAAGGTGCCGATATCGTCCTCATCGGTGCTGTTGTCCAGCACAGCGGTGATGCTCACGGTGTCGCCCACTTTCTCCCACACAATATCCTCGTGCAGGCCAACGCCTTCATCAAAGATGGCGGGGTCGTTGGAGTAGGTGATCTGTGCCTCATAGTGGGCGGTGAGCTCCACCGGTGCCTTCGCCATCTCAAAGGTAGCTTTCTCGCCGCCTTCCACGGTCACATTGTCGGAGTTGACCTCCCAGTAAGCGAACCGCAGGCCGTCCTTGGAACGGTCTTCCGCCACGATGACGATGGTCTCGCCTGCCTTGGCGGTCTCGACGGGGGTGCCGTCCATATAGTAGGCCGCGCCGCCGTTCACGGTGATGCCCTGCAGATGCTTGTACTTCGCGTCCACCACCACGGCCTCGTCCGGCATGGTGAAGGTAGCCTCGGGGTCGTTCTTGCCGACCAGAGTGCCGTTATCCGGGGTGATCACCCAGCGGTTGAACTCGTGGTCTTCGTCTTCACGGTCCTTTGCCTTGATGGTGATCACATCGCCCTGCACGGCACGGGTGATCTCCTCACCCTTTTCGTTGTAGGCAGTGCCCTTGTCGTCGGTCATGGTGATGGTGTGGTACTCATAGTACACAGCCTTCACGCTCACGTTGCCGCTGGGCATGGTGAAGTGGGCTTCGGATGCAGTCGCATTGTCCAGATGTGCATTATCGCTGACTTCCCAGCGGATGAACTTCCAGCCTTCGCGTTCGGGCGCAACGATCGTCACGTCCTCGCCGGACTTCACTTCCACCTTGCCAGACTCGCCGTTTGCCGTGGTGTCGGCATCTGCCAGTTCGACGAAGTAGAGCTGCTTGGGCTTTGCCTCAATGGTGATGTCGAAATCACGCATCTTGAAGGTCAGGTCCGGGTTGCTGCGCTGGTTTTCGTTCAGGTTGATGTCTTCACTGTACCAGCAGTCGAACTCCTGGTCATCGGGCAGATTCGGGGTGAGGGTAATCTTCTCGCCTGCAACGGCCTTGATGGTAGTCTCGCCGTTTTGTGCGGTGCCGTTGATGACGGTGACCGTGTGCAGGGTCTTGTACATAGCCGTCAGAGTCACATTGCCCTTGGGCACCTTGAGGGTGAAGCTCTCAGCGCCCTTCTGCTCCTCGGTCAATGCCCAGCCATCGGGGCCCTCGGCCTCCCAGTGGTCAAAGACCTGCTCCTCCGGGTCGTACACGGCCTTGATTTCCACGTTCTGTTCACGCAGGGCGTCAGTAATCGTAGTTTTGTCGTTCACGGTACCGCCGTTCACCGTAATGGTGCGGTACCTTCTGTAGTTTGCGGTAATGGTCACATCAGTGTCTTTGGGCATCGTGAAGGACTGGCGCTCTGCCTTGGTCAGGTTGAGCTGCTTTGCAACGTCCTCGTTGTCCACAGTCCAGCCGATGAACTCCCAGCCATCGCGGCCTGCGGCCTCAAGATAGAACGAATCGCCTGCAGCAACTTCCGTCTTCTCGCTGGGTTTCAGCTCGTTACCTTCGTCATTGACCGTAACGTAATAGCGCTGGCTGGTCGTAGCATTCAGCGTAACATTGTGGCCCGGCATGAGGAGCTTAAATTCCGCGTTCTTCTCGTTGCCTTGCAGTTCGCTCAGCAGGGTATCGGGACTGGTCCAACCTTCAAACTTCCGGTCCGCAGGGACATTGGCCTTGATCTGAACCCATTCGCCCTCAATGAAAGCACCCACGATCTCGTCGTCCACAGTGACGGTGTACAGCGCGTTATACTTTGCCGTCAGCGTAATATCGCCCTCGGGAACGGTGACGGTGATAGTCTCATCCGTCAGCTTTTTGGTACCGTCGGGGTCGGTCACTTCCCAGTAGGCGAACCGCTTGCCATCCACCTCCTCGGCGGTGACGGTGATGCTGTCGCCGTGCAGAGCCTTATCGTTCACTGTGGTGGGGCTGTTGCCATTGTTGATGGTAACGGTGCGGTACTCCATCTGGACGGCTTCCAGCGTCACATTGCCCGAAGGCATCTGGAACTGGACGGTGGACTGGCTGGTGTCAAGGGTGAAGTTCTCCGGGCCGGTGAGCTTCCACTCAATGAACTTCCAGTCGTCACCCTTGTTTTCGGCCTTGATGGTGACCCAGTCGCCAGCCTTCACGCGGGCAGTGGTGCTCTCGCCGTTGACCGTGCCGCCAGTCACCGTGATGGTGAACAGGGTCTTGGGCACTGCGGTGAGCGTGACATTCTTGTCCACCATCTTGAAGGTGAGGGTCGGGCTCTGCCTCTTATCGGTGGTCAGGCGGATGTCATTGCTTTCCCAGCTGTCGAACTCATCCGCCGGGATACCGTAGTCTGCGGCGTTGACGGTGACCGTGTCACCCTCAATGTAGGTATCCGGCAGCACGGTACTTGTACCATCTGCACCGATCACGGTAACGGTGTGCAGGGTCTTGTATTCGGCCATCAGGGTCACATTGCCTTCCGGCATAAAGAAGGTGATGTGATCACTCTGCTGCTGGGCGGGCGTCAGGGTGATGCCCTCGGCCTTCCAGCCCATGAACTTCTTACCATCAGGCACATCGGCGTCCACGGTGATCTCTTTGCCTGTGAGGGCAGAGGTCACATCGGCATGGCCGCCATCCACCGTGATGGTGTACAGCCTATTGTAGCGCGCCTTCAGCTCCACATTCTCGTTCGGCATGGTGAAGGTGGCTTCCTCGTTGTTCACACCGGTGATGGTCACATTATCGGTGACGACTTCCCACCGCACGAACTGATAGCCCGGGCGCTCGGCTGCCTTGATGTTGATCTTGTCGCCTTCCACAGCCTGCTTGTCGTCGGTGCCATTGACGGTGTAGGTGCCATTGTTCACCACGATGTTGCGCAGGGTCTTGTACTGTGCCGTGAGCTCCACGCCGTTCTTCGGCATATCGAACTCAATGGGCGAGGCGGCTTTCTGCTCGTTGGTCAGGCCATCGACACCCACGACATCCCAGCCAACAAACTTCTCACCCTCAGGTGCGGGGTTTGCGGTGGCAACGATCTTGTCACCCTTGACGGCTTCGGTGGTCGCTGCGCCGTTCACGGTATAGGTACCGTCATTCACGGTGATGGACTGCAGCGCCTTATACTTTGCTTCCACCTGAACTTCGCCTGCAGGCATGTTGAAGGTGGTAGTTCTGTTGTTCTTATCGGCCAAGGTCACGTTGGCGCTCAGCACATCCCAGTGTTCGAACTTGCGGCCCGGGATGAAGTCGGCAGTGATGGTGATCTCGGTGCCTTCCTTTGCAAAGGAAGGCGTTGCGGTGCCCTTCTTAACAGTCACATCATAGAGCTGATTGTAGCTGTTCTCCAGCTTCACGTCGCCATCCGGCATGGTGAAGGTGGCCGTGAGCTTATCTGCATCGTTCAGGGTCACGCTATCGGGGCTGATGATCCAGCCTGCAAACTCAAAGTGGTCGCCCTTGTCCGGTGCCGTCACGGTAACGGTCTGGCCTTCATGCGCGCCGGTGAGTTCAGCGCCATTCACTTTGTAGCTGCAGCCTTCCGGCACAGTGATGCTGTGCAGTTTGCTGGGCACGATGTTGAGGTAGCTTGCATCTGCGGCAGTGGAGATCGGCGTAATGCGCGGGTCGTTTTGCTCACCATCTGCGGTAGTGAAGTAAACGTAATCCTTGCCATTGTAGCTGATGCTGTGTGCGGCACCCTTGGTTGCATCCTTATTCTGGATGGTCACCTCGCCGGTATTGTTGAAAACAGCCGCACCGTTAACGGTGCCGCCATCTCTGCTCTTGCCGATCAGCTCTACGCTGGAAGCATTATTCACGGTCAGGTTGCCGTCTACTGCAAAATTTTCACCGGTAATACGCAGCTTACCGGCGCAGGTGATATTTGTTTCTCCGAAAACCGCTTTGGACGCAGTGCTGGTAAGGGTCACATCCGCTGCGGCTTCAATGACCAGCTTACCTTGGTGCGCCGAGTATTCGCCACCATTTAAATCAACGGTTGTATTCGGAGCGTAGATGGTCAAATTTCCGATATAGGATTCGGCATCCGTATTCAGGCTCAGGATCTTGGTGGCCGGGTCGTAGCGCAGGGCACCATTGAGGATCTTATCCTTGTTCAGGCTGTTGACAGCCTTGCCGTTCACCACCGGGCCATACTTTTCAATGTTGGTCTTGGTGGTGTCCTTATTTCCGTCGGCATCCAGATAGGTCAGGCTGCCTCCGAAGGTGTCTGCAACAGGTATCTCAATACCTTTGCCGCCAATTCCAATATCATCGGCGCCTGCTTTTTTCAAGGTAATATCGCCGCCGGTGATCTGAATATTTTCACCGTTGCCTCCCACACGCCCGCCGCCGATTGCTGCGGTGCCGCCGTTTCCTCCGCCGGATTCTGCATATACCGTACCGCCTTCAATGGAAATATCTGTGCCATTTCCCTTGAAGCCGCCGCCAATGCCAGCCGCTTCTGCACCGGGAATCGCTTTTACATTGCCGCCGCGGATAGTGATATTAGAACCGCCCTGTCCCTTGCCGCCGCCGATGCCTGCACCCCAGCCGTTTCCAGCCTTGCCACTGGCAGTGATTGTACCTCCGTTGATGGCAATATTATTGCCAGGCTTTCCAGATGCACCGCCAATGCCTGCACCGCCTTCGCCACCGACAGACTCCAGCGAGCCGGTACCGTCAATAGACAGCCATCCGCTATCGTCTTTTTCAATACCCGCATGCTTCGGACCACCCTGGAGCGCATTGGTGCCTTCAATCGTCAGTGCAGCATTGCCGCTTACCGTCAAGACCGCACTCGAAGCAGAACGCATCACAGCGTTGTTCAGGATTACACTGCAGCCATCCTCGATGTTGAGCGCGTTTCCGGTCTGGACACCATAACTGGTGACTACCAACTTTTCACACAGAGTCTTTACGCCGTTCTGCTCTGCATACTGTTTGCCGTCCGTGTCGATATACACCCGGATGTTACCGTTTCGGATATCCAGCGTCACGGCGTTTTCCGGGATGCTGTTTTCCTCGTTCAGCCGTGCAATGCTGCTGCGGCTGTTGATGCTCATCTGCATCAGCGCATTGGTGCTTTCGGCCAATGCCGGGGCCGACAACGTGAACATCATGCACGCTGCCAAAGCAGCGGATGCTGCGCGCTGGGCCAGTTTCTTTTGTCTCATTTGTGTTCCCCCTTTACGTTCACTGCGAGGACCGGGCTGTAGGGCCCCCGGTATTGCCTAAATTTTAGCATAATTTTTCCCGATTTTGGGGGAAAGTGCGCGAAACGCCCCGAAAGCGGCGTGAATCGCAAAATCACGTCGAAAAAGTCATTTCCTTTTTGGTGAAAACAGAAAAAAGGGCCGCCGCACCGTTTGCCGTGCAGCAGCCCTTGGGTCCCTTATTGCGGGGTGTGGTTTACTTGGTGCCGTAGATGCGGTCGCCTGCATCGCCCAGGCCGGGCACGATGTAGCCGTTCTCGTTCAGATGGTCGTCCTGTGCGCCGAGGTAGATGTCCACATCGGGGTGTGCCTCGTGCAGGGCCTTGATGCCTTCCG
>ERZ1106951.3573-NODE-3573-length-11165-cov-3.545995_pt1 | contig 11165 bp, 7 predicted proteins | sample MGYA00403676_ERZ1106951 | MGnify/ENA primary metagenome ERZ1106951 (study PRJEB35170, sample SAMEA104062398) | human gut metagenome | biome: human gut; feature: human-associated habitat; material: faeces | place: Denmark | collected 2012-04-23 ...
GCCGGTATTCATCTACGAGCCGGAGTTCGTCGAGGTCGAGGAGAAGGCCGCAACCGAGAACGACTGGACCATCGAGCGCGACGGCGACGCATACGTTGTCACCGGTGCAGGAACGTTCTGTGCGGCTTCTCTGCTTGTAACATGAATTACCCTGAAAGAAATATTGTGTTCTTTTGCCACTTCCGCCACACGGGGCACCCAGTAACAGGTAAAGGGACATTGATCTGTATAGTAAAGAACAAATCCTTCCTCTTCTACTTTCGGGTGTCTTGCACATTCTTTGAATTTTGGCGGCTCAGTATCTGTGTCAAATGGTAAATACATAAGAGTGATTCCGCAGTCCGAAGTATCTGCAACAGAAAATCCCTTAAATTTTAAATACTTCGGGTCTGCCAGAAATTCTTTCTTTCGCCCTTCTGAAGACAGAATACAGATTCCCTTTTTCCCTTGTTCTTTTGCATCACGAATGCATTCATTCAGCAAATCATTGGAATAGCCGTGTCCCTTCATGGAACCGGAAACCCATAAGCAGTTAATATATATATATCCGTCTGCATCAATGGGCACCCATGCATTTTCTGCAGGAATATATTCAATAAAACACTTTCCGCGCTCTGCACTCCGATAAAAAACCAGTCCTTCTTCAAAACGCTGTTTTAACCACTCTTTTTTTACGATACTGTTTTTTCCTGACATAGCACAGCAGATATGTTCCTTGTCAATGTTTTCTTTTGTAATTCTAATATAATGCATAATATCACCTTTCCCAGATATCATGATTGCTTAAATAACCTTGATCTGACACGCTTTCATGGCTTCCAGAGCCAGTTCATGACTCTCTGGCGTTACTCCTGCGCAACAGAGCGAATCTACAATGATTGGCACTTCCGGCAAAAATGGCTTCCAAAGGTAGGTTTATCAATGGGACCAGATTCCAGAAGCTCTGCAATCTCCTCCCGGATCTCCCAGCCGTAGGTACCGCGGATGCAGTGCTCTACAGGAAGCATTCTGCCCTCCTGGGTCTGCAGATAATCCCCGCTGTGAGTATCCCTGGTCGCCAGCACAAGACCATTGAAATTCTTCACTCTGTCCACCACATTAGGCACAATGGCTTCCGCCTCCGGTGTGCCAAGCGCTCCGTCAATAAAATCATTCTGCATATCGATCACAACTAAAATATCCATATTTTCCCCCGTACTTCACATGTTTTTTGACAGAATTTTTCTCAATTCATCCCAAACACCACATATTTTTGTAAAACTTATTTAGATTAACTATACCACTTTATTGGAATTTCGTATACCGAAACGGTCAGATTTCTGAAAGATTTTAAAAATTTTTCCAAACATTGCGGATAATAATGTTTTGATGAATCTCTTCGCATATAGTATAATACAATTAACAATCACAAAAATTTAACACCATTCACATACAAGGAGAATTACCATGACAAAGGAGAAATCCCCTGCCCGCCAGGGACCAAGATACATTTTCTATTTTCTGATGCTCGCCATTCTTGGATGGTTCATTTTCATGCAGTTTTTCGGTGCTGATGAAAGAACTGTCAGTGGAAACTCTCCGTTCCTCCTTGCAGGACATAAACATCTACATAGACGGCACCTTAAGAGAGCAGTACAGCACCAGTAAAACCCGTCTGATTGGGAAAAATTCCGCCAGCCGTTTCATTTTCTGCTCCACCTCCCATGAAGATGCCGGAAAGGAGCTCCGCATTGAACTGACCACCTACACCTCCAACTATTCCGGTGTTGTGAACCAGATTTTCTGCGGAGATAAAGCGGACATCTGGCAGCTGATCTTTAACCATTACGGACTGGCCACTTACATCGCATTTTTCACCCTGTTTGCAGGACTGACCACCATTCTTTTCAGCCTTACCCTTGGTTTTGTGTACCACACAAGCTTTGACATGGAATATCTTGGCTGGTGCATGATAATGGGAGCAACCTGGATGCTGGGCGAGTCCAAAATCCGCCAGCTGCTGATTCCAAACTCATCTGCCCTGGCTTCCTTGTGCTTCGTTATGATTCTCCTTGGACCGATTCCCCTTCTGCTTTATGCAGACAATGTACAGCACGGACTTCACCGCAGACTTTATCATATTGTGATCGGAATCTCCCTGCTGAATTTTACAGTCTGCTCTATTCTGGCCATAACAAATATTGCAGACTACATTGAAACCCTCCCCCTGGGGCAGATCATACTGATAGGTACTTTCCTGATGGTGTTTATCCATCTTTGCCTCTACATCCGAAACAGAAAAAAAGCCTCAGACCATCTTCTGCTCCTGGCTCATTTGCTCATTTTGCTTTGCGTTGCTGCTGAATGTGTCTCTGTATATTTTGTCACATCCTTGTCCGGTCTTTTTATCGGCATTGGAATGCTCATTCTGCTGTTTGTCAACATTGTCCGGACTCTTCGAAGCATCCAGCATATAGAGAATGAGCGCCAGCAACAGGAACTGGAACGCAAACAGAAGCAGACAGAGATCCTTTCTCTGCAAATGATGCAGACTTTGTCCACCACTATCGAGGCCAAGGACGAGTACTCCCGCGGACATTCCTACCGGGTTGCAGAATATGCCGCACTTATTGCAGCCGAGCTTGGATGGTCTTCAGAGGAAATCCAGCAGTTAAAGCATGCCGCTTACCTTCACGATATTGGAAAAATTGGTATTCCGGATCTGATCTTAAACAAGCCCTCCAGACTTACAGATGACGAGTATAATCTGATAAAAAAACATACCGTCATCGGTGCAGAAATACTGAAGGATATTACCTTTGTCCCTCATATTGTTGAAGTGGCCAGAAATCATCACGAACGGTATGATGGAAATGGATATCCAGACGGGCTTTCTGGTGTCGATATTCCCATTCATGCACGCATCACCGCAATGGCAGACAGCTATGATGCCATGAATTCCCGCAGAATTTACCGAAATGCACTTCCTCCGGAAATGATCCGGGAGGAAATCAGTAAGAACCGCGGGAAACAGTTTGATCCGGAAATTACAGATGTATTTTTAAAGCTATTAGATGAAAAGCGTGTTGTTCTCCACAATATCCGCACACAGGAAATAACAGCTCCACCAGAGGCTGACCACACCATTAACAAATTCATTTCAGAAGTAGTCAGCACCATAAAGAACCAGGAGGATTCAAAGAATTATGATTTCCTGACCGGTCTTCCTATGAGAAGCCTTGGAGAGCGGCTTATTGCAGAATTCATGCAGGAACATAACGGCTGTCTTATTTTCCTTGATATGGATAATCTGAAAAAAATCAATGACGTTTATGGACACATGGCCGGTGACCGCGCCTTAAGGAATCTGGGAACCCTGCTTTCACGCTATACAGCCAACGGTATTGCCTGTCGTCTTGGTGGAGATGAATTTCTTCTGTTTCTGCCAGACATAAGTGCTGAAAATGTGTCGAAACTAACGACACGGCTTTTCCACCACTTCCATTCCATCGCAGAAGCTGATCCTGAAATCAAAGATGCTGCTCTGTCTGCCGGTTTGTATATGTGCACTACCAGCGATACCTTTGCAGACTGTTATTCCAAAGCAGATAAGGCATTATACAATGTAAAGCAAAATGGTAAAAATCACTTTTCCTTTTATCATCAGATCAGTCATTCCTCTTCCGATTCACCAGGTACTGCCAGGGATCTTCAGCAGGTGGCAGACGCGCTTCGCAAAAGTGGCAGCTATGCAGGTGCTCTTGAACTGAATTACCGGGATTTTTCCAGACAGTATGAATATATGCAACAGCTCATTATCCGAAGCGGAAGCCGCTGCTACCTGGTAATGCTCACACTGGAAGCCACTTCGGACACTCCCGCTCATATTGAAGAAATTGAGCAGACACTTTCCCATATGGAACAGGCTATCCAAAACACCATCCGGCGTGTGGATATCTGTACCAGATACAGTTCCATGCAGTATCTGATCATCCTGTTTCAGCCGGTTGAATCTCAGATTCCCAATATTATGGAACGTATTTTTATGCAATACTATAGAAAGGCAAAAAGCACTAACTTTCTGCCCACATATAAATATCTGTCTATGGCAGAAAATAATATGGATACAAATCAAAAATAAAAGCTTCTGACAGATACAGGATTTTTCAGTCCTGTGTCTGATTCAGAAGCTTTTATTTTTGGGGGATGACCATATCACTTTGAATATTTCTCTACTTTTTCCTCATACTCTTCCTGACTTGTTATCTCATGCTTCACAATATGCCCATGGTTCTTTTTCTTTGCAGTCAGATTCCTGCCAGGTCTTGGTGCATACTGATCCTCCGGAATCTCCAACGCATTTGCCACTGCATGAATAACCCCATTGCTGCTGTAGGTTGCTCCACTTACTGCATCTACATTCAGACTCTGCTCAGCCTTCATCTGTTCGATTACAGCTGGTGCTGCCCTGAAAAAGTATTCCTCTGTATCACAATAGGAAAGAATGGAAATATCCGTTACCTTCTGTTTTTCAACTGTAACCTGAACCTCCACATCCCCTCGAAATGCATCGGCCGAGCCGGTATAAATGCCATCTGTCAGATTCTGAAAACGTCCAGCCTCTATAAAGGATTGCTTATCTTCAGATTCTTCCTGTTCAGGTTTCTTCCCTTCACCTTCGTCATTTCCCAGTGCTTTATTCACAGCTTCAATCAAGCCGTTACTGCTGTAAGTCGCTCCGGAAACTGCATCTACATCTGTATTCTGCCTGCTGATCATCTCCTGGAAAATCCTGTTTTTCGCTCTCTCCATATAAGACTTATCATCTGCATAATCATCCAGTACAAGCTCCGTTATCTTCCCATCGGCAACCTTTACCGTAACCGTCACCTTGCCTCTGTAGCCCTCACCGGTTCCTGTGTAAATACCATTCTGAAAGTTACCTCCAGCATCATTTTCTGCCGTTTTTTTCACTGAATCTGCCGTTTTCTCTTTAGCCAGATTTCCTGCTATAAGGAGCTGTGACACCATGATGGTAGCACAGGTAACGCCCACTCCGATCAGCACTCCATATCTGCTTCTAAAGTGCGCATTCCCTTTCGGACACCAGCTTACACACTTCTGACAGCTGATACATTCTCCTCCGGCAATCCTGTCTTTCTTCGTAAGATCCATCCCCATGGTGCATTTCGAGGTACATAAATGACACTTTCCGCACTCTTCCCGCGGCTTATCAATTTTCAGGAAAGACGCCTGTGAAATCAGTGAATAAATTGCTCCCATAGGGCAAAAATATCTGCAAAAAAATCTCTGCACAAACAGTGAGCCGATAAAGATCACAAGAAGCAGAATTCCTCCAACAGAAAGCAAAGGCTTCAGTCCCGGCCAGTGACCAAATGAAACATACTGCCCAAACACCTGCCACAGGCCGGCTGTTTTCACAGCTGTTACGCCACTCCATACGAATATTATAAAGTAAAAAAGCACTGCATACTTGGCAAATCTGAATATCCGATCAGCCTTTTTCAGATTTCTTTTTCCCGGAAATAATGCCCGCAATCTATGTGAGCCAAACCATAACAAATCCTGCACTGCCCCAAAGCTGCAGAAAAATCCGCAGAAAAACCTTCCCACAAGTACTGTTGCCGGCACAGTTGCCACCAGCATCCATACAGAATACTTCACACTTTCCCATGAAATATTTCCCTTGTATATGCAGGAAACAATATTTCCCACAGCTGCAAATTCCCCTTCAAATAAGCCCGGAATTAAAGCGAAGGACAATATCTGGATAACCACTTTGATCCAGTTGATTTTCTTATTTTTCAGAAAGTTTTTTCTGTTCATTCTTTATACTCCTTAGAGCGGGTCTGAAAAAGACTCTAATACAAGTCTTCGATTGTAAGCAGCACCGCATTTTCTCGCGCCGCCCTTTCCTTTACTGACTCTGTGAAACCAGATTTGCTGAAAAACATAAGATACTTTTCCTCTGCATTTTTAAACATTTCTGCAGCCATAACCAGGTCATCATACTCTTCCATAGGCATTGGTTTATTTCGAAACTTACATTCACAGAGCAACACTTTCTTTCCCGTTTTATCAAACGCAAGTATATCAACATCATCCTGCGCTTTTATCAATAGATTATTCCCCCACCATTTTCCCATTTTATATGGAATAAACGGAAGTTTCTTCGCAGGAAAGCTCCAGGCCCAGCATGGAATAATAATTCTGATTTGTAAAAAGGAATCTGTACCAGAACTTATAATAATTATCTGTTATCTCATAAATCCCTTTTTTACTTGTTTCTGGCTCGGTACAGGGAACACACTTCTCAATTAATCGCAGAGTCTGCAATGTAAGCATATATTTGCTGCACTTGCTTTTCTCTTCATGAATTCGATCTGCAATCTCACGAATCTTATTACATCCATTGGAAATCGCCTCTAAAATGGAATTGTATACCGAAGGCTCTCTCAATTCAATCCTCAAAAGTGTCTGGGGTTCATCATTCAAAAAAGTCCCTTCCGTAAGCAGATTATTTTTTATATTTTCCTCCAGTGAAATCTCAGAGGAAAACGCCTCCAGATGTCATTGAAGGATTCGGTTCTGCCAGAAAAGGAAGTTCATCAATAATCAATACCAATTTTTCGTCTGAAATTTTTCCTGTAATATATTCAAATGCAGCTTCCCAATTTTGAAAAGAAGATATAAAAGAGCCTTCGAAAAATGTTTGCACCATCTTGGAAAAGTTCAGAAGATTCAAAGAATCATTCTTCTCTGTGCAGAAAAAAACAGGGCTTTATGTCTGCCGGCAAATTCTCTTAAGCAGCCTCCTCGTTGTCAAATCATAAGCGCCGTAAACAAAATATACTACTTGCAGTAGTATACTTATAAATAGTATATTTTATTCTGTGATATTTTCAATCGATTTTCCATATTATTTTAAGAAAATATGTTCGCCAGTTTCCATATCCTCTACATCCAGGTAAATTGCCCTGCACTTTTGGGGCAATTCTTCCATGTGCATAAGCTCAAGCCAGTTTTTGTTCCAGTCGGTGTGCCAGTGACCGAAATACCAGTGTTTGAAAGATCTGCCCTTCTTGTCGCCGCTGCCATCTGCAAGCATCTCATTAGTCTGGTTCAACTTGTCACATACCCATTGAAAATAGTTCTGAAGGGGTTCTTCTTCCCTGGCTACGTGGTAGTAGCCAAGCGTTTTCACTCGGTATAATGGGCAGGTGTGTGTGATCGCATAGTCTACTTCATAATCTTCTGCTTCCAGATTCTTATTGGAATTGGCGTAATCAGAGTCTGTAGGAAGCTTTTTGGCCATCATCGCAATGTAGTCTCCATTTTTTTCTGCAGCTGGTAATAATTACTCTCTTTTCTTCATATACATTGTTTTGCGTCCTGCGCCAGTTCGTATTATAGCACCCTCATCAACCAGTTTTTTTAATGCTGATTCTACTGAGGAACTTCCAAGACTAGGACATGCAACCAGTGCATCATGTTTCGAAAACTTTCCGAGCGTGTTTTCTGAATATGTCTTTACAACATCATATGCCTTGCTTTTTTTTCCTGTTTTTTCAGCTAATACTATTCTTGCCTCAAACTCTCTATAGCACGATAGAATAATTCCTAACATATATTTAATAAATGGCTTGGGATCATTCTCTCCCTCATACCAGTTTTGATCCGCATTTTGCAAAACTTCATAATATGTTTCTTTTGTATCCGCAATAGCTTTTTCTATACTGATATACTGTCCAACAATATATCCACTTCGATATAGGAGCAATAATGTTAATAGTCTGCTCATTCGTCCATTTCCGTCATTGAAAGGATGAATACATAGAAAATCTAATATAAAATTAGGTATCAGAATGAGCGGATCTACAATACCATCCCCTATAGCTTTGTTATACTCATTGCAAAGTCGTTCTACTGCATCTGGGGTTTCGTAAGGTTCTAATGGCTTAAACAACACCACTTTCTCTCCATTTTCAAGCATCATATCAATCTCATTTGGAGTGGTCTTATATTTACCAGCATAAGAAAATGCAGTATGTTTTAACATCTCACCGTGAAGCTGCAAAATATAATTACTTCGAACAGGAATTGCTTCGTAAGCTTCATGGACAATATTTAGGACATTACGATATCCAAGTATTTCTTCTTCATCTCTATTCCTGGGCGTTGTTTTATCTTCCACAAGCTGTTTTAATCTTGCATTTGTTGTCACAATACCTTCTATCTGATTCGAACTTTCTGTACTCTGTATTTTCGCAATTTCAATCAGGCGATTAAGTTCAACGGGCTTTTGTCTTAGATACAGATCTTGTTTTCCTTTATACTCATGGATTTGTGCAACATATGCCAGAATCTCATTATCCCAGGTCCTTTCCTTAAGTTTGGAATAATCAAATACTCTCATTCCAACTCCTTTCTCCCAAGCTTCTTTTCTTTCTCCCAATATTGGCGCATTTTTGGGAGATATTCAAATATGTTGGGATAATAATATTATTGTCCTTTTTTCTTATCCTTTCAGCAACTGCACTGCCCCGCCACAGACCTTTTCGTGCACATATGCATCTCTGAATTTAATTTAAAGCTTATACTCTTCAATCATGCATTCATGTACTTTCGTTCTCTTATTATAATTCACTCCAACCAGAAGTGCATTTCCAGCATATTCTTCCAGACTTCTGCAATATTCTTTTCTTTTAATCTGGCTGATTGCCCCATCTGCACTCTTGTCCCATTTCAGCTCTACCACAAGTGCCGGTTTATCCTGAAATTTCTTACGTGGAATAAATACAATATCCGCAAATCCCTTTCCGCCAGCCAATTCCCTGTGCATTGTATAAAAATTCCTTGCAGCATATAAAGCAAGAGAAATCGTATAACTCAAGGCGTTTTCATCATTATACTGAATATGAGACGTTTCAAAATGAGCCAGTTGTATTCCTTCCGCAACCTGTTGTGGCCGTCTCTGCCAGATTGCATTTAACGTGTCAGCAGATTGCTTCAGCGCAATTGATACCTCGCCCCAGTCCGATGCAGCTACACTGTTAACATACTCATTTCGCACTTCATTATTCGGAATCTTCACCACCTTATTCTCCGAATCATAAGCCAGATACCCCAGATGAATCAACAATGTCAATACATCATCCTCTGTTCGGAAGGTTGTCATATCGTTGGTAAAGCTTCCCGTATTAACCGGAATCCTTTCCCCTGCAATCATGCTCAAAACATCATCCTTCAGGCCATCAAAATTCATATCAATATAAACCTGCAGGGCCTCGAATGTTTCCGTCTGATTCCAGTAATTCTCTATTTTTCCGAAGAGCATACTGTTTACAACAGAACGCGGACTATAAACAGATGCCGCCATAGAAAATGAATATCCATCATACCAGGCTTTTACTTCTTCCATATCCATCCTGTATTTATGGCACAGATATTCCACTTCCACCTCAGTAAAACCCACATACGGTGCAAGAGGGCCTGGATTTATCATGGAAAATTCATCAAACATATTTAATGCAGAATGGGTTCCATATTTCTTTATTGGCAAAATACCCGTCATATACGCTAAGTGAATACATGCCTTATCCTTCAGCAAGTCTCTCAGGAAATCCAGGTATTTCTCCTGTGCTTCCTTATTCTGCCTGAACTCCCTGAAAATACAGTCCCACTCATCTATAATAACAACAAATGGACACTTCTCAGTCTCATAAATATCCTGCATGGATTCCACCAGATCCGTATCGTCAAAATAATCCACATCCGGATATTCTCGCTTCAGATCCCGCAAAACAAGTTTTTTTACCCGGTCAACCAATGCTTCAACACTATCGCTTCTACTCAGAAACTCCTGCATATTCAAAAAAATGGTATTATACTTATTTCTGTACTTTTCAAAATCAGGACTCTCGGATATTTCAAATTTGGAAAATATTTCTCTGGAATCACAGCCTCTGCTGTAATATGCCGTAAGCATATTCGCAGCCATGGATTTTCCAAACCTCCGCGGGCGGCTGACGCAGACATATCCCTGCACTGTATTCATTACCCGATTCGTGTATCCGACCAAACCAGTTTTATCTACGTAGATTTCAGAATTTACGCTTTTTTCAAAGCTCTCCATTCCCGGATTCAGATATCTGCCCATGGTTACCTCCTGTGTCCTTATCCGTTTCCATATTCTTATAGCGTAAGTATATAACATTTTTTTGCTTTTGACTACCTTAGAGCCTGTTTGAAAAGGATTTTCGCAAGATGTGCGCCACACTTTGATCTCCATTCTCTTTTTAGAATATGTTTGAGAAAGGGTTCGTCTATAAACTTCATTTCGCAAAGTTTAATTACACCATCTTTTCTGATATCTTGTTGCCGTAAACATTAAAACAATATTACAATTATTCTTTCACACTATTCTTGCCAACCGGCGACAGCACTATTAAAGAAGCCAAAAATACAGGCGGTACTCACCTTTCCTGAATACCAGCCTGCATTTTCCGAGGTTTTTTCAAAATTTTATAGCAATTTCTATCTTCAACTTAATTTATTAACCGCTTCTGCCAGTTTCAGATACTCCTGGTAATGTTTCTTATACCAGTCTTTCTTCTCAGAATCCGGTTTGTAAATCTTAATACATTTCGCAGCCATATGCTCTGCTGCCACTTCCAATGTCTCGTAAATTCCAGCTCCCACAGCAGCATACATAGCGGCTCCCTGTGCACATGTCTGGTCACTGTCCAGAATGTGTATCTCACGTCCGCTTAGGTCAGACAACATCTGCATAACATAAGGTGATTTCTTAGAAATTCCACCTACCGCGATCATCTTTTCAATATCAATTTCCTGTTTCTCGAAGCCCTCAATCAGACGGTACAGACCACATACAGCTCCAAACACAAGACTGCGGTAGAGATACGGCGCATCCATTCCCAGCGATAATCCGGAAATGGCAGATCTCTGGAAATCGTCTGTATTTGGATAACGGCGTCCATTAAACCAGTCCAGTGCAATTGGGAATGGCTCTTCCGGAAGTTCTTCCGCCTTCTTCTGCAGCATAACCAAAATCCGATCTTCGACTTTTTTGTATAGTTCATCTGAAATACCAGAATTCTCATCAGCTGCAAGTTCTGTCAGCGGCCACTCCAACAGCCTCTTAA
>ERZ1106951.3580-NODE-3580-length-11149-cov-9.237245_pt1 | contig 11149 bp, 8 predicted proteins | sample MGYA00403676_ERZ1106951 | MGnify/ENA primary metagenome ERZ1106951 (study PRJEB35170, sample SAMEA104062398) | human gut metagenome | biome: human gut; feature: human-associated habitat; material: faeces | place: Denmark | collected 2012-04-23 ...
TTCCTCGTAAAAGAAATCCTGTCCATATAAAACATCCGTGCCTTCATTCGTCACGGTATCTGCCACATTGTCATTTCTCGTATGCAGAATACCTGTCATGATACCTTTGTAATCTGCTGCAAGAAGAGCAGCTTTCCAGCCCTCTAATAATTCCTCTTCCGTTCCTGCAAATGCGTTTTCCTGTGCATTGTTCAACGTACTTTTAACTTCATCCATCTGTGCTCCGGCAATTCCCTGAAAATCCGTCTGCGTTGTAGTCACCAGATCTACTAATATTTCCCCTGTTTTGACTGCCTTACGGACAAGCAGATGTCTTAAATATCCGGTGTGACGCAGTTTATGGTAATAGGTGATATTTTTTTCACGAAAATAAGCAAGTGTGACAGACAGGATCTTTCTGAAATCCTCATCCACGATCTGGCAGTTTTCCACCGTCACAATATCATAAAAGCTTCCACGCTTATGCATTCCAAGTGCTAACGGTCCATCCTTAAATTCATCCCCAAAGGAAAATTCCATTTTATTGCGGTATGCAGTCTGCCTTGGACTTTCCTTGATTCCCAGAAACTGGTAATCCCGGTTTTCCTGATCGATCACATCATCCATTAATTTTTTTACCTGTTCTGCTTTCATCTCAAGCTGCCTGTCGTATGGAAGTGTCTGGTAAGTACATCCTCCACATTCCCCGGCATGGACACATCCTGTTTTGTCCCCTTCCAGCGGTGACTTTTCCAATACCTCTAAAAGTCTGCCCTCTGCCTTTCCTTTGCGGATTTTATTGATGGAAGCAGACACTTTCTGTCCCGGTATCGTATTTTTTACAATAACCTGTCTTCCATCCTCTGTTCTGATAATTCCCTTATTTGGAAAGTCTACGCGCTCGATCACGCCTTCTATGATTTGTCCTTTTTTCATAAATTCCTCGCATTTTTATTTCATCAACTATAAAATTGTCCATGATTCCATTGACATTTTATTAACTTCACAGTTTTCTATTTCTTTTATCTGTTACACAAGAAAAAAGGGCTGCATCCGCAGCCCTCCAGATTATTTTTATTCTTCTTCTTTTTTCTCTGCTGGTTTTGCCGGCTCTTCTTCGTCCTCTTCATCTTCGAAGAAATCGTCATCATAATCATCTTCAAAATCGTCTTCAAAATCTTCCAGATAATCTGGTGTAAAGAAACGATATACGCCATATACTGCTGCTGCAACTGCTGCAATAATACCGATGATTGCAAAAATCCATACAACCTTTGATGTTTTCTTTTCTTCTGCTTCTTTTTTGTTTAATAATTCATTCAACTTTGTCATATTGATCAGATCCTCTTTCTTATTGAGTAAGTCGTTTAACTTTGTCGCATTGATGAAATCTTCCACCTTGTTCATAGTGTTCCGCTCCTTCTCTTATTTATACTTTTATAGGATATGCAAAACCTAAACGCAATACACACCAGAAAAATCTATGTGCACTGCTCATTGCTTACGCCCATTATACCATATCCTTTACTTTTCGAATATAAAAAATTTATATTTTTCAAAAATTTTATATATTTTTTAGAGTTTCGGATACACAAACGTCCCTGCTCCCAAATAGAATCAGATACGCTTTAATTTTGCAAAAGAGGCAAACATTTTTTTCACACCATATCCTTCGAAATCCACGGTCACCTCGTAATCTCTTCCGCCATCCATGATATTTTTCACAACTCCTCTGCCAAACTTGATATGCGATACGGTGTCCCCGACACCATAGTCAAGCTCTGACTTTACAACACCCTTTGTGACAAGTGCCTTTGCCTGCATACTCTGTCCGGAAGGCTGCTGGCGCAGTGTTGTTCTTTTCGGTCTTGCTGTTGTCTGGTTCTGTAAAAAAGATGGGAAACTGCTCTCTTTTCCAAAAGAAGATTCTCTTGCAGATGCCGGCTTTCTCAGTTCACTGTCCAACAGTTCAGACGGAATCTCCCGAACAAACCGCGATACTTTATTATATTGCGTTTCGCCACGAATCATACGTTGTCTTGCACAGGTAATTGTAAGTTCTTCTTTGGCTCTCGTGATCCCCACATAAGCCAGGCGTCGCTCCTCTTCTAGATCCTCAGAAGAACTGTCCGAAGTGATGGACATATAACTTGGGAACAATCCATCCTCCATTCCGGCAAGGTAAACTTTCGGGAACTCCAGACCTTTTGCACTATGTAATGTCATTAAAACAACATAATCACTGCCCTCATCGAGACTGTCGATGTCTGCAACCAGTGCCACTTCCTCTAAAAAACCACTGAGTGTCGGATGTTCCTCGCCTTCCTCGTAAGCAACCACTTTGCTGATCAGTTCATCGATATTCTCAATACGCGCCTTTGCCTCTTCGGTATCTTCCGCTTCCAATTCTTTCACATATCCGGTTTCGTCTATAATCTCCTGCAAAAGTTCAGAAACGCTGATAATCTCTACTTTACTGCGCATCACCTGAATAAAATTCACAAATGGCTTGATCTTTGCAGCACTCTTGCCGAGTGTCGGAATATCGTCTGCCATTTTCAATGCATTATAAAAACTGATGTCTGCCGCAGCCGCATAATCTGCCACACGGTTTAAGGTTGTTGCACCGATTCCACGTTTTGGCACGTTGATGATCCTGCGGACAGCAAGATCATCTCTTGCATTATCGATCGTTTTCAAATAGGCAAGCAGGTCTTTGATCTCTTTTCTTGCATAGAAGTTCACGCCGCCGACAATCTTATATGGAATATTGGATACGATAAATTTTTCCTCAAAAAGACGGGACTGTGCGTTTGTGCGGTAGAGAACAGCGCAGTCACCGTAATGATATCTGCCGTCCTTCACACAGGCATTGATGTCCTTTGCGACATACTCTGCCTCTTCATAGCCTGTCTCAAACTGCTTGAAACCGATCTTTTTCCCCTCTTCATTGTCTGTCCAGAGTGTCTTTCTTTTTCGTCCCATATTGTTGGAGATCACTCCGTTTGCAGCATTTAAAATATTCTGCGTAGAACGGTAATTCTGTTCCAGTTTTATCGTCACTGCCTCCGGAAAATGTTTTTCAAAGTTCAGGATATTATAAATATTCGCACCGCGGAACTTATAGATAGACTGGTCATCATCACCAACGACACACAGGTTCTTATACTTTCTGGCAAGAATACTGATCAGTTCAAACTGTGCCGTATTCGTATCCTGATACTCGTCCACCATAATATAGCGGAAGCGTTCCTGATAGTAGTCTAACACCTGATCATCCGTTTTAAACAATTCAACCGTCTTTACGATCAGATCGTCAAAATCAAGTGCATTATTCCGCCGCAGTGCATCCTGATACTCTCTGTAGATCTCTGCCTGTTTCCGTTTCGCAAAATCCCCGGAAGCAACCGCACGGAGAGAAAATTCCTGTGGATCTACCAGTTCATCTTTTGCTTTGGAAATCGCAGCAAGCAGACTTCGCTCTTTGTAAATCTTAGTATCCACATTCAGACGTTTACAGATATCCTTCATCAGTGTCTTCTGATCATCGGAATCATAGATTGTAAAATTAGTGTCAAACCCGATGCGGTCAATATGACGTCTTAAAATGCGCACACAGGTAGAATGGAACGTTGATACCCAGATGCTCTCAGAGCCATATCCCACAAGCTGGTCGATCCTCTCACGCATCTCACCTGCCGCTTTATTCGTAAAGGTGATCGCCATAATATTGTATGGATTCACGCCCTTTTCTTCGATCAGATAAGCGGTTCGATGTGTCAGAACCCTCGTTTTTCCGGAACCTGCACCCGCCAAGATCAGAACCGGTCCCTCCGTGTGAAATACCGCTTCTCTCTGCTGTTCGTTCAATGTATCATAAATGCTCATAGACATCTCCATTTCCGTTGTTGTTTGTAATATTCAATCCCTTTTTTATTACAATATCATATTCCCATCTATTGTAACACATTATCCCTGCTTATGAACAGTAAAATCGAACATATTTTCTTTTTTTAACAATAAAAAATAACCGTCCAGCTCCTGAGAAAAGTTGACGGTTATTTTAACATTGATTTTTCGCCGGAGTAGATAGCTCACACCTATCTATCGGCTTTCCTGTTAAGTGCATTATATGACAAACATATATTTTTGTCAAATACACCCGTCTCTTTTTTTACCTTTGCGTCAGAAAAAATCTACGACCGTCCACATTCAAATTCATACAATTAAATTCAATTGTATCTTGTCATCTAGTTTTCAATACTATATAATCTGATGTAGAGAATACGATTGAACCAGTAAGAGTAAAAGCAGGTAAAAAAATGAATACAAAACAATTTTTAAGTGATATATTAGATGAATTTAACAAAATCGACTATGTAAAACCGGAAGATATCCCAAATATCGATCTTTACATGGATCAGGTGACAACATTTATGGATTCCCAGCTTGCCACATCCAAGCGGCATGAGGACGATAAGATCCTGACTAAGACCATGATTAACAATTATGCAAAAAACGATCTTCTTCCTCCACCGGAAAAGAAAAAATATTCCAAAGAACATGTGCTGACTTTGATCTTTATCTACTATTTTAAAAGTATCTTAAGCATCAGTGACATCCAAAGTATCTTAAATCCGATCACGGACAGATATTTCGGAAAAGGCAGCTCCGAGATGAGTCTTGAGGATATCTATAAAGAAGTGTTCGGTCTGGAGCATCAGGAAACCTTAAATATCATGAAAGACCTTGCAAAGAAGTTTAACACCTCCATGAAAACTTTTGAGGGAATGGAAGGTGAGGATGCAGAGCTTTTACGGACATTCAGTTTTATCTGCATGTTAAGCTATGATGTCTACCTGAAAAAAACAATTATCGAACGCATTGTGGATCAGATGCTGCACGAAGAAAAAGATCCTTCCAAAAAAGAAAAATAAAACCCGGTGCTGAATGGAACACTGTCTATACCAGACATGATCCGTGCAGCTCCGGGTTTTTCTTTTTTTCCGGGTTTTTCTATTCTGTTTTACGCTTCGTTTGTCTCTGATGCAGCCATTCTGGCAAATACCATGTCATATCCGTCATTCCCATAATTCAAAGAACGGTTTACACGGCTGATGGTCGCTGTGGAAGCACCTGTTTTCTCTGCAATATCAAGATATGTTTTCTGGTCGCGCAGCATCTTGGCAACCTCAAATCGCTGTGATAAGGAAAGCAGTTCATTCACAGTGCAGACATCTTCAAAAAAAGTATAACATTCTTCTCTGTTTTCCAGGCTTAAAATCGCATCAAAAAGATGGTCTACTGCCTCGGTCCTTAGTTTCTTGCTCATTTTACCTTCTCCTTCTCATAAATCAAAATGATATCATCTTTTACTATAATCAGAAACTTCCAATCTACGCACATTTTATCATAGTAAAGTTTTAAAGTAAATATCTGTTTTACACACTAAAGTGTTACAGATGCAAATTCTATAATAGTCGAATCCAGTCGAAAAAGCAACACTTATTTTCATATTAACTATAACTTTAATTTATACCTGACGGCATCCTGTTATTCTCCCAGAAAAACAGCCAGAAAAGCGGTCAGACGCTCCATCTCCTGCTGGGTTCCGATGCTGATACGCAGATAATTGCTAATTCTCGGCTTGGAAAAATAGCGCACGAAAATGTTATGCTCCCGGAGTACTTCAAATATTTCTTTTGCAGGAACTCTTTCATGTGTTGCAAAAATAAAGTTGCTCATGGAATCCCCAAAGGAAAATCCAAGCTTTTTCAGTTCGCACTTCGTCCATTCCCTTGTAGCGATGACTTTCGCACAGGTTTCCTCAAAATACTCCCTGTCCCTGATTGCCTGCACACCAAGTACAAGCGCTGTCTGATTGAGCGTGTAGGAATTGAAAGAATATTTCACATCATTGATATACCGGATCAGCTTTTCATTTCCCATCGCAAACCCAAGCCGCATACCTGCCAGGGAACGCGATTTTGAAAAGGTCTGTACCACGAGAAGATTGTCATATTTTTCGATCAGAGGCAGCGCAGACTCCCCGCCAAAATCAATGTATGCCTCATCCACAACTACGATTACATCGCGGTTGTGTGCAATGATATCCTCGATCTCTGAAAGCGGCATAAGAATTCCGGTCGGTGCATTCGGATTTGGGAACACCACGCCACCGTTTTCCCCATAATAGTCCTCTTTTTTGATCTGGAAATCATCATCCAACGCTTTTGTCTCATACGGAATCCGAAGCATATTTGCCCACACATCATAAAAAGAATAGGTGATATCCGGAAACAGGATCGGCTTTTTGCTGTTAAAAAATGTCATAAATATCATGGCAAGCACATCATCCGAACCGACACCGGTAAACACCTGACTGCTCCTGATTCCATAATAATCTGCGATCGCATCGACTAACACTTTACAGGTCGGTTCCGGATAAAGTCTCAATTTGTCCGTATCAAAGTTCTTCAAAGCCTCTACTACGCCCGGTGCAGGCGGATATGGGTTTTCGTTGGTATTCAATTTGATCATGTCCGGCTGGTTTGGCTGCTCTCCCGGAACATACGGTTCCACTGTCCTTACATATTCTTCCCAGTTACTCATAAATTTTACTCTCTCCACTCTCTCGATTTTCCTGATACATTTCACAAATTCATTACAATCTGCTCATTTTATTCTGTATACAATCCGTAATCTTCTGCCAGTTTTTCAAACGCAGTCAGGGCATTTTTCACCGTCTCATGGGAAACACAGTAAGCAAGACGGACATAGCCTGCACATCCGAATGCGCTGCCCTTTACCATGATGATATTGTATTTTTTACCTGCTGCAACAAATTTTTCTTCGTCTGTATCCGGAGATTTTACCCACATATAAAAAGCGCCTTCCGGTTTGATGCAGTGAAAACCTAGCTTTTGCAGTCCTTCGTATAACATCTTTCTGTTTTCATCATAAAATGCCAGATTGGTTTTCTCATCCAGACATTTTGCTACCGCTTTCTGAAGCAGAGACGGTGCATTTACAAAACCAAGGGTACGGTTGGATACAACAATGCCGTCAATGACCTGATCTGCATTTTCCACCTCATCCGGAACAACCACATATCCAATACGCTCACCCGGAAGGGAAAGGGATTTGCTGAAGGAATAACCTACAATTGTATTCCTATAGTATTTCGTCAGGAAATCCTCTTGATTTCCATCGTAGACAAGTTCACGGTAAGGCTCATCGGAAATCAGATAAATTTCGTGTCCAATCTCTTTTTCCTTCTTTTCCAGAATCTCAGCCATCTTTTTCATGGTTTCTTCATGATAGATCACACCTGTCGGATTGTTTGGTGTGTTCACGATCACTGCCTTGGTCTTTTCATTGATCGCTTTTTCAAATGCCATCAGATCTGGCTGGAATGTTTCAAAATCCGGTGCCACTTCCACGACTTCCGCATCAAAATTGGCTGCATAACTCTTGTACTCTCCGAAATATGGGGCAAACACGATCACCTCGTCACCCGGATCTAAGATTGTTTTAAAAATAATGTTCAATCCTCCCGCTGCTCCCACTGTCATCACAATATTATGGGAAGTAAATGCAGTTCCAAAACGCTTGTTTAAGTTCTCTGCAACCGCCTGACGGACATCCGGGTAACCGGCGTTGTCCATATATCCATGTAAAACCAGCGGATCGGTCTCATCCACCAGTTGCTTAATTGCCTCGTTCAATGCTGCCGGAGCCGGTGTTGCAGGATTCCCCAATGAAAAATCATACACGTTCTCTCTTCCCACCCTGGCGGCAAGTTCATTTCCCTCTACAAACATTGCACGGATTGCAGAACTTCCCTGCAATGCCTTCTGTATTTTCTGTGAAATCATATTCTCTTCCTCACTGTTTTCTTACTCTCGAATGTTTTTCCTGCTGTCTGCACCATATATGTACAGATCTACGGAACAATTATTACTTTACAACAATACTGTATGAAAGTAAATAGATAAAAAAAGAAAACTGCCACTGGACATTTTCCTTACGGATACTGCCCGGACAGTTTCTCTTCTATTTAAAAATACTCCCCTGTATTTTTATGCATTAACGGTATCTACAAACTTACGGAATGCCTTTCTGCCTTCCTCTGTGCACTTGTAAACACCTGCGTCCAATAAAACTTCCTTGAACACAAGACCGATTTCTGTCTGAATGATCTCATGTAATTTTTCCGGTGTGATCTCACCTTCCAGGCCGCTTCCTGCCGTAAATCCATACTTCGGCAGAAATTCCTCCACCCAGTCTGCATGTTTTGCAAGAACTTCATCCTCACGGATTTCTGCGCCGTCTAAGATTGCCTGCTCTAATGCAGCCATCTCATCTTTTAATCTGGCTGGAAGCACTGCAAGTCCCATAACCTCGATCAGACCAATGTTTTCTTTTTTGATATGATGAAGTTTTGCATGTGGATGGTAAACACCCAGCGGATGCTCCTCTGTCGTGATATTATTGCGGAGTACAAGATCTAACTCATAATCATTGCCGCGTTTTCTTGCGATAGGAGTGATCGTGTTATGTGGTTCGCCCTCTGTCTCTGCAAAAATAAATGCATCTTCATCCGTATAACCTCTCCATGCAAGTAAAATCTTATCTGCGAGCTCGATCAGGCGCTCTTTTTGTGGTGCGCTGATACGGATCACGGACATTGGCCATTTTACGATTCCGGCTTTCACATCCTCAAATCCCTTGAAGACCAGCTCTTTTTCCACCGGTGCTTTTGCCATAGCGAACTCATAATGTCCACCCTGAAAATGATCGTGGCTCAAAATAGATCCACCAACGATCGGAAGGTCAGCATTCGATCCGACAAAGTAATGTGGGAACTGCTCTACAAAATCCAACAGTTTTCCAAAGGTTGCTTTCTCGATTTTCATCGGTGTATGCTCTGCGTTAAAAACGATACAGTGCTCATTGTAGTAAACATATGGTGAATACTGGAAAAACCAGTCACTGTGGTTGATCGTTACCGGAATGATCCTGTGGTTCTGTCTTGCCGGATGGTTCACACGTCCTGCATATCCCTCGTTTTCTTTGCACAGAAGGCATTTTGGATAACCGCTCTGTTTTGCAAGCTTGGCTGCTGCGATCGCCTTCGGATCTTTTTCCGGTTTGGAGAGATTGATGGTGATATCCAATGTTCCAAACTCGGTATCTGCAGTCCATTTCTGGTCTTTTTTGATACGATATCTACGAATGTAGTTTGTATCCCTGCTTAATTTGTAAAAATAGTCAGTTGCCTCCTTTGGGCTGATCTGATAGAGTGCCTGGAATTTTTTGATCACTTCACTTGGTCTTGGTACAAGCATGCCCATGATCTTTGTATCAAATAAATCTCTGTATGTGATCGTGTCTTCCGGCATCAGTCCATCTTCTGCCGCATAATCGAGCATCTCATTTAAGATGTCTTCCAATGCTGCCTCTGCACTCTCCTGCGTCATCGGAGTTCTCTTTGCATAGGCTGCTGCCACTTCATCTTCTAATTCATCCAGATGAAAAAGTTCTAACAGGCGGTTAATGGTAAATCTCCTGTCTTCCGGCTCTACCAGCCCGGTCACAAGACCATATTCTGTCAATTCTAAAATTCTTTCCTGAATCATTGTGTTATCCTCTTTATTTAAGAATTATTTAGATAATTGCGAAACTCTGATTTAGGTTGTAACAATTGTGAAGAATTAACAAAATTTTCGAAGACACGCTTCCGCTACGTGTCGCTCGCAACGGTACTAAGAACTCATCTCCTGTATTTCAATTCTGATAAATCAGAATGAAATACAGAATCTGACTTCTAAGAACCGGCGGCTCCCCAGTGTCTTCTCAAGCTTTTGTCAATTTTTCACAATTTAAATCTACTTATTTATGAGTTTCGCAATTATCTATAAGAATTATTAATCCAATTTTACTGGACCGTCACCGATCTCAACTACATAGAAATCAGCAGCGTAACCGATTTTATCTTTGTAAGCAGCACCTACTTTTTCAATAAAGGAATCCACTGCCTCATCCTTTACGATGCTGACGGTACATCCACCGAATCCTGCACCTGTCATGCGGGAACCGATCACTCCGTCTACTTTCCATGCTTCTTCCACCAATGTGTCAAGCTCGATACCGGTTACTTCGTAATCATCACGAAGGGACACATGGGAGGCGTTCATCAACTCGCCAAACAGAGTAACATCGTTATTCTTTAATGCTTCCACTGCCTTGATGGTTCTCTGGTTCTCATAGACAGCATGTTTTGCACGTTTTACTCTGACAGGATCCTTGATCGCATCTTTGTACTGTTCAAACTGTTCCTCTGTAAGATCACCGAGGGAATCAATTTTAACGACTTTCTGGAGTTCTGCTAATGCAGTCTCGCACTCACTTCTTCTCTCATTGTATTTGGAATCTCCAAGCCCACGTTTTTTGTTGCTGCAGGAGATCACGATCTTTGCATTTTCCAGTTTGATCGGTGCATACTCATATTTTAAAGTTGCTGTGTCAAGGAAAATCGCATGACCTGCTTTTCCCATTGCAATCGCAAACTGATCCATGATACCACAGTTTACGCCGTTGAATTTATTTTCAGAGAACTGTCCGATCAGCGCAAGATCCTGATTTGTCACGTCGAATCCAAACATATCTTTTAAAATATATCCGGTCAGAACTTCAACTGATGCAGAAGAAGAAAGTCCGGAGCCGTTTGGAATATTGCCAAATAAAACAAGATCCATGCCCTGCTCTACTTTCATTCCCTTCTCGCCAAACGCCCACATAACTCCCTTTGGATAGTTCGTCCAGTCAGCTTCTTTTTCCGGCTTTAATCCTTCTACTGAGGACTCAATCACACCGAGCTGCTCAAAATTCATGGAATAGAAACGAAGTTTCTTATCATCTCTTTTTCTTGCCACACCATATGTACCAATAGTGAGTGCACAAGGGAAAACGTGTCCTCCGTTGTAATCGGTATGCTCACCGATCATGTTCACACGTCCCGGTGCAAAATAAACACCGATTTCACCCTCATCCCCGAATAACTCTTTAAATTTTGCTAATACATCTTCCCAGATCATAAAATCCTCCTTGTTTTGCGCATCTTCCGTTTCCTGTTACTATCACATTATCATGTTCGTTTTTACATTGC
>ERZ1106951.3581-NODE-3581-length-11148-cov-3.214730_pt1 | contig 11148 bp, 7 predicted proteins | sample MGYA00403676_ERZ1106951 | MGnify/ENA primary metagenome ERZ1106951 (study PRJEB35170, sample SAMEA104062398) | human gut metagenome | biome: human gut; feature: human-associated habitat; material: faeces | place: Denmark | collected 2012-04-23 ...
TACCATCATGAAGATGCTGGTCTATTCCAGACTTCTTTTCCCTGCTTCAAAGAAATCTTCCTATGATGATCGGGAACATTTCTTTGAGAAAACAGACTACTCTTTAGACGATGTTTACCGCTGTCTGTCTTTCCTTGACAAACATAAAGAAAACTTGCAGATCTGGCTAAATGACCATATCAAAGAGAATTATGGCAGGGATACCAGCCTCATCTATTATGATGTTACAAACTACTATTTTGAGACAGATGAGCAAACCGATTTTCTCCGTAAAGGAGTTTCAAAAGAACATCGTCCAAATCCAATTGTGCAGATGGGACTTTTCATGGATAATCAGGGAATTCCTATTACTTATGAACTTTTTCCCGGAAATACCAATGACTGTCTGACCTACAGACCTAACTTTGGACGCATCAAAAAGCAGTTTGATCTTGGCAGAGTCATTTCCGTTGCTGACAAAGGAATGACAACAGGTGATAACATCTGGTACACGATCAACACGCCCACTCATGACGGATATGTTTTCAGTATGTCCATCCGGGGCGCAGAAAAAAGCATCAAGGACTATGTTCTGGAACAGGAAGGTTATGAATGGCTTGGTACAGAATACAAGCGGAAATCCCGCAAGTCTCCAAGAACAATCCAAGTATCCTCTGTTTCGGGCAAAAAAATAAAAAAGCAGGTAAATGAGAAACAGGTTGTCTTCTGGAGTGAAAAATATGCCAAACGAGCAAAAGCAGAGCGTGAAGCTGCACTGACAAAAGCAAGAGACCTGGCAAAAAATCCAGGGAATTATATAAGAGCCACGTCTTATGGTGCTGCAAAATATGTCAAAAAATAGACTATGACAAAGAAACCGGAGAAATCCTTACCGCCTCTTCTGGGCTGGACATTGATGAGGACAAAATCCGGGAGGAAGAATCACTGGATGGTTACTACATGCTCTTAACCAGCGAAATGGAGACATCTGACGACGAGATTATCGATATGTACCGAGGTTTATGGAGAATTGAGGAATCTTTTAAAGTAACCAAAAGTGAACTGGAAGCCAGACCCGTGTATGTCTGGACAAAAGAACATATCGAAGCACATTTCCTTACCTGTTTTGTAGCTTTGACAATCGCAAGAATACTGGAAAATAAACTGGAGCGAAAATACAGCATCGGAACTATTTTGGAATCTCTGTCAAAAGCCAAATGCAGCCTAATCCAGCAAAACTATTATCTGTTTGATTATTACGATGAAGTTTTAAAAGATATCGAAAGAGTTACAGATATTGATTTTGGAAAACGTATCCGTACGCTAGGGGAAATAAAAAAAGTTTTAGCAAAGACCCAAAAATAGAAAAAACACCATGAAAATCTGACAAAGCAGAAAGCCCGCCAAGCCCTGTATTTACTGGGTTTGACGGGTGTTTTATATCCATTTAGCTGCAAAAGTCAGGGTCTTTCGCAACTGTTAGAATATGAAAAGAGTATGCGAACTACGGCATTTTTGCCATTTATTCCGTGCGAAAAATAAGATAAACAAATTTCTCCATTCCTTTTCCCCTTGAAATCCCCCTGTCGAACTGGTACTATTATAGGTAAAAGATTGACGAAATAACTGCAATTTTGACTTGAAATATCGGAATTAGGAATGGGGTAGAGAGTTTTTGATGAAGTCTTTTAAAGTCAGCATCATTTTACCGGTGTATAACGTGGAAAAATACCTGAGCGCGTGCCTGGACAGCTTATTGGCACAGACACTTGAGGAAATAGAGATCGTAGCTGTCAATGATGGCAGTACAGATGGAAGCCTGCAGATTCTGCAGGCTTATCAGTCGTTAAATCCGGAGAAGCTTTTTATATTTTCCACAGAGAACCACGGCGTCAGCAGGGCACGAAATTACGGTTTTGCCCATTCCCATGGAGAATATGTCTGGTTTGTAGACAGCGATGACTTCGTAGAGCCTGACGCCTGCAGACTTCTTTATGAAAAAGCTACCGCTGACGGAAACGACCTGGTTCTTTTCCGTTACTATAATGTAGACTCTGAGACCGGAGTCCGTAAGGAATACATTGCATCCTGCCATAATCAGAACTTCCGCGTTGCAGACAAGCCTTATGAATTACCTGCGATTTCTCCATACCCATGGATCAAGTTCATTCACAAAGATCTGTTTAACGGACTTTGTTTCCCGGAAGGAATCCGGTTCGAAGATCTTCCGGTGGCCTATCTTCTGGCTGTGAAAGCCCGTTCCATCGGATACGTGGATCAGTGCTTCTATAATTACAGAAAAAATGTAGGATTCCTCAGCCGTCTCACGCCTTCCACCCTTCACATCCGGAATGCCATTATTTTTATGAAGGAAGAAATGGAGAAGCTGGGGCTGTTTGAGCAGTATCAGGCAGAACTGGATTTCATTGCTGTGCGCCATTTTTTCTACCGTTTCTGGAAGCTTCTCACCAACTATGAGACTGACCAGAAAGAACTGAAGCTGCAATTGATCAATGAGCTTTTCGATTATATGGAGTCCAATATTCCGGACTGGGAGAACAATCATTATGTCCGATATTCACTTCCGCCACATATTGGGCGGTTGCTCTGTCTTTATGGTTCCAGACAGGAAATGATTTCTTTCATAGAGGCCTGCAACGGAATGACCGTACAGCAGCAGAAAGCCTGGATAAAGGATTACAAGCTTTCTCACAAAACATCTCCCAGCTATCAGCCTGCTGAGATGATCCACCGGGAAAAAACTTCCTCCCAGTTTTATGGCTTTGCCTATACCGGAAGCCTTGCTCCTGATCCGGAGCAGATTCTTCTGGAAGCCAGCCGTGGAAAAGAAATTCCTACCTGGATATTGAAATTACTTGTGCATCTTCTGAGGAATTTTGGAGAGCACCAGATCATTGTCTCCCTGACTCAGGAGAAGCATGCCTTGTTTCAGGCTCTTCTGAACCGCTATCTTTCTGACAGCACTGCACTGTCTGAGAATATTACTCTGGTGTGCCCGGACAGCGAAGAATACGGCAAGGCACTTGCACTCTCCGGCTACGTGATCACAGACGGACCTTTACCCTACTATTTCCGGAAGGAAGAGGGGCAGTTTGTGTTGCTTTACTGCGGACACAATCTGTATCCGGAAACCGTTCTGAACACACCGGATTCCACCGCTGATACAGGGCTTTGGCAGCATACTATGTTTATGGCAGACTGCCTGTATTTTAACAATGTACAGAACCGGGATATTTACCTGCAGGAATGTATGACAGCTAATATCTGCAAAACGCCTTACATTATCGGTTCTTCCACCCACATTCCGGTGATTCCCAATGAATCACACAGGGAAAAGCTCCGCCGCAGCTTGCAGATGGATTCCATGCAGACTATTTTGTATGCGCCGCTGCTTCCAGGGTCCTATATTGCGGACACCGAGCAGACATTCCGGAATTTCATGGCAGCCCTCTACATATTTGACTGTGAACTTTCCGATCATCAGGTTTTGTATCTGCATCTGGATCATGAGAGGGAAATTGATTTTTCTGAATTTAGACATATAAAAGAAATGCCAAAAGATTTCGATGTACCGGATTTCGCTGCGGCGTGTGATATTTTTATATCGGATTATCACAATGCACTTTCTGCCAGATTCACCACAGGCACACAGATTCTGCGATTTCTGTGCGGTACATTTCTTCGACACGAAAATGCAACCAGTGACCATCAGACTGTACCAGCTGCTCCTGTCCTGCTGGAAACCACTTCCTGTCTGCCCGAGAGCTCTGGAGCCTGTTTGAAAAATCATTCCTGCAATCTGCACTCCACACTTTGTGATATATTTCACCCGGAATATCCTGCATTTGATAATGTACCGGAGTTAGTACGATATATCGGACAGTTAGAACTGATGTCTGAGAAGATGGCCACAAATGAAGCTTTACATTCAGCACCTTTTGACCAGTTTACTTCTGATACAGACCGTGTGTTCGATTCCCAGGAGCACAATTGGAATTCTTCGAAAAAAAGCTCTCTGCAAATGGAAAATAATCATAATTTACAGGCCACAAAGAATTCCTCCGGAGAAGCCACTACTTTCGAGGAATCCCCACAATATCTTCTCACAGATATTGCAGATTCTCTCTTAAACGGACGACCGCTGCCCTATTATGCTCCAGCTTCTTCCGATGATGTACCGGCACCGCGCACACGCGTCCTGTTCTTTACAGGGCGGAAGCTTTCCCAGAATCTGGTTCGGGATTTTAATGCCCTGGCAGCACAGGCACCAGAAAAAGAATTCTGGCTTGCATACAATGATTTCCGCAATACAGACTCTGCCAAATATCTGGCACAGTTATCACCTGACTGTTCCAGCCTGCCATTGAAGCCGGATCCCGAGAAAGGTAACCGCTGGAAGCTGGCAAGTGTGCTCACCAGCCGGATGGGACTTTTCTCATTCTATCCATTGTCCCATATTTTGGACTTGGGGAAGGAAGAATATAAGAAGTGCATGGGAGAGACAAGATTCGATGAAGTCGTAATCACTTCCACAGATAGTATAAAAACGGTTGCTACGCTTCTGGCTGCTGCGCCAAAAGCGTCCTATACTTTTGACACCTTTAACCCAGAGCGCTACAGTACCTCAAGACCTTACAGACACCAGATTGCATTTCTTTGCAGAATGTTAAAGGATACAGGAAGTCTGGAATTGCCTGCCGAGCTTACCGGATTGAAGCTGACGCAAAGCTCTGGCAAAAATAAAGATAAGGGAATGCTCTAGAGCGTGTTTGAAAAAGGCTTTCTGCAAGATGTGCGTCACAATTTGTGGGAATGCTTTTTTATAACCCATTCCTTACGAAAGGATTTACCTATGAAATTAACCACTATCATCCCGGTTCACAATGCTGAGAAATACATCACAGCCACTTTGGACAGTGTATTGCAGCAGGATCTGGGAAATCCAGAGGAGCTGGAGGTGATCTGTGTGGATGACGCATCCACCGACGCTTCTGTTGCCCTCATAAAAGATTATCAGCAAAAAGACTCCCGCATCCGCCTTTTCCTCAATGAAAAGACCCGGTTTGCAGGAGCCTGTCGAAATAAGGGAATCGAAGAAGCCCATGGTGATTACCTTCACTTTCTTGATGCAGATGACCTTGTAGAAAAAGGTGTCTACCAGAAATACCTGTCCATTGCTGAACAGGCGGATGCCGACATGGTAAAGGGCTGCGCCGTCTGCTTTGACAATGAGACCGGCGAGCTTTCCGATACCCCGCTTTTTGCACTGTCTGACGTGCCCGCTGAGTGCTTCGATAAAGTTCTGAATTTCCACCAGGCTCCTGAAATTTTCAGCCACATCAGTGTAGTTCCATGGAATGCCATTTACAAACGGAAATTCATTTTGGAAAATGGGCTTCGCTTTAACAATCTGATCTGTGTCAACGACCGCTCCTTCTACAGCGAAGCCGTATTCACTGCCAACAGGATCTGGCTCACTCACGAGCAGATTGTCCGTTACCGTGTGAATAACAGCGCATCCCTTGTAGGAAACCGTGCCAGAAACTTCCATTGTGAATTTGATTCCTGGCAATTGATCATGAACCAATGTACCAAATACAATATTCAGGGCCGTGAGCTGGCCATCGTAATGGAGCGTGAGCTGATTGACATTTTTATCTGGTATCGCAAATACAAGAAAATCCCGGAGATTTCAGAAGAGATTACTGCGCAGACCCAGGCGTTTGCGCAGAAGCTTGATATTTCGCCTCTTGAAGCATTCCCGCCTTCTTTCAAGTGGTACTACGATTATCTCACTTTTCTTCCGGAATTTGAGACCCTTACAAAAAATTATAACAATATTACCCAATTCAAAAAACAAGCCAAACTAATCATGCCCCAGTGCACCACCCTGGCTGACTTCTGCCACCGCATCCAGGAAGCCCCCGCCACAGACAGTACCTCTAAACGGTCAGGTGTATTAAAAAAACTGCTCTCCCATTTTAAGCATTGATTCGTCAGAAACCACCAGTTAGTTCAACTGGTGGTTTCTCTTTGATTTGGCAAAGGGGCTGGAGATACCGCTCCAGCCCCTTTGCCTCACGCACCTTCGTTATTCATCCTGCTCACCGACTTCTTCCTATGCTTCTTCGCCTCATAAAGCTGCTGGTCAGCCAGGGAAATCACCTGCTGGATGTCTGTTGAAATATTTGGACGGAACTCGGCAATTCCAAGGGAAATCTCCACCAGGAAGGGCTTGCCGGATTTTTCATTAAACAGCTTACATGCCATCTTCACACGCTCCCGGAACTTCTCCCCGAAGTCGGCTTCCTCGCATTCCAGCATGATAATATATTCATCACCGCCCACACGGCCCAGAATATCATTGCTGCGCAGACATCCCTTTAATATTTCAGCCACACTCCTAAGGGCAAAGTTCCCTGCCGGATGCCCCCAGGTGTCGTTAATCTCTTTTAAGTGATCCAGATCACCGTAGATCATATATGCCCTCTGGCCATTCCCAGCCTGGCAAACCCGCTTGGTGTGCTCCATAAACCCGCGCAGATTCAGAAGCCCGGTCAGCTCATCATACTCGGAAATAATACCAAGAACCCGGTTTTTCTCCTTAATCTCTTCCATATCCCTGGACATCTCCAGCCGTCTGGCCGCCTCTGCCTTGCTGATCTCCAGATAATGCAGGGACAAACCAATCTGCAGGCTGATCACATAGAAGAACGGGAAATCCTCCTGGTCAATGTCACAGGCCAGAAGTCCATACTGCTTCTCCCCGGAAAAAAGAAGAAAAACCATAAACTGGTGGCGCTCTTCGTCCTCCATCAGATCACAGATTCCGTTTTCCTTCATAACCAGAGGTCTTTCATAAGCCGCCTTGGTAATGATCCTGCCATTCTCATAGCTGGCAGCAAGATGAAGGTTATAAGGGCAGGTCCACTTCCGTTTGCCATCGTAAACAATCGGTTCATCCAGAAGAAAAAGATGAGTACATCTTGTATGAAGCTCCCGCATTTTCTCCATAATTTCCTTCAGAAAAGCCTGCTCGTCATCCATGCAGTCGTTTAAATCCCGGGCAAGAACCGGAATAAACCAGGATTTCCTCTGAAAACTGATCAGCTCCAGCTTCATTCCGGTAATGGTCTTATTCAACCTGTGCACCTGGGTGCCAAGTCCCACGGGTGTCTCTTTCTTCGAAACATCCTCTGACACACAGCCGCAGGACTCTCTTTTTACAAAAGAAACCGGCACGCGTCTGGATACAGCTTCTTTTCCGGGATCTTTTCCATCCAGGCGGTTTACCAGATCGTAGACTGCCATTTTACCCATAAGCTCTCCGTCCTGCTGAATTGTAGTAAGGGGCGGTTCCATCCCGGATGCACGCTCGCAGTCATCAAATCCGGTAATCATAATATCCTTGCCAACCACAAGCCCACGCTTCTCGCAGACACGATAGCCGGCAAAAGCCATCTCATCATTGGCAAATACAATGGCCTGGGCATCCGGGTTGCTATCCAGAAGGCGTTCCACCTGTTTGTCCACAAACTCTGAATAATCCCCCTGGGCAATCATTCCAGGGGTTACAGGAAGCCCGTATTTCTTCATGGTTTCCAGATAAGCTTCCTTACGCTCAATGGCATCTGTGTTATGCTCCGGTCCTGCCACGAACAGGATTCTGGACAGATGATGCTCTTCCACCAGATGAGAAATGACCATCGCAATACCACCTTTGTTGTCACAGATCAGGGAGTGACAATTGGGCACATCCACGACTTCTGTAAGAAAAACCGTGGTGATCCCATTATATTTCCGGGCAAATTCGTTGGGATCATCCTCCCGCAGCTGGATTCCCAGTGTTCCATAATTAATGATCAGACCATCCAGTCCGCCGATCAGGCTGTAGTCATGTATGGTATTAAATTGATAGTCATAGGAATTTTTCTGTTTGCTGCCCAGGACATCTTCAAAAAAGTCCTTAGTCCGGGTTCCCAGAAAAAAACAGACATTTACATCCAGCTCTGCCGCCGCCTCAGAAATCCCCTTGATATGCTCTTTTGGAAAATAGGTATGCACTCCTCCGATGAGGACTCCAAGATTATACCTCTTTTTTTCTTCCATCTTCACACCTCTTGCTGCAAAAATTTGATATTTTTTCTTTCTCCTTCATATCGCACTTCATCTGTTTTTCACGTTCTTTTTTATCCAAAATCAGCTTTTTGCTTTCGTCTATTATAACAATGTTTCCTATAGTATGTAAAGTCGCTTTGTGAATTTTCGCTAAATATATGAATCTTTTCCTCTCTCATTGCAGTGCAGATTTTTTTCTGGTATACTTTAGGCATCAAGCGCGGATCTGCAAATTAAAGCAGTAAAGAATTGGACTTTATCGGTTATAGAGGCAGCTTGCGGGAACAATTTTCCAAACACACTCTGGCGCTTGATAGGAAGGATAAAAAAATGGCAATTAACCCCATGAAATTACTTGAACTTAAGAACCTGTGGAGCGCTTTTACAAGGCGTCACCCGAAATTCCCACAATTTATTTCCGCCGTACAGCAGGCCGGCATTTCCGAAGGAACCGTGATCGAGGTTCAGATCACCACACCAGATGGCAGAACTTTCACTTCCAACCTGAAAGTACAGCAGGAAGACATCGAAGCTGTGAAAAGTCTACAGAATTACCAGTAAATATTTAGCTAAATTTCATCCGGATTTTACAATGTTTTTGCACAAAAAAATTGTATTTTTATCGAAAATATTGTATAATATGGCTTAAAGCATTCCTGTTTGCAGATACAGTTCCGCGAACAGCAGCCTTAAAGAAATGAAAGTGAGGGTTCACCATGAAACAGAACAGTATGTTAGCAATGATTCTGGCAGGCGGCCGTGGCAGCCGTCTTCACGATCTTACCAACAAAGTGGCTAAACCGGCAGTTTCCTACGGCGGTAAATACCGTATCATTGATTTCCCCCTCAGTAACTGTGCCAACAGTGGCATCGATGTAGTAGGCGTACTGACACAGTATGAGTCAGTTGAGCTGAACAGTTATGTTGCAGCCGGCGGACGTTGGGGACTGGATTCCAAGGACAGCGGTGTATATGTACTTCCGCCTCGTGAGAAAGCAGACACCGGACTCGACGTATATCGCGGAACAGCCGACGCGATTTCCCAGAACATTGATTTTATAGATCAGTATGATCCGGAATACCTTCTGGTACTTTCCGGTGACCACATTTATAAAATGAATTATGACAAGATGCTTGCCTTCCATAAAGAGAGACAGGCCGATGCTACCATCGCCGTTATCGAGGTTCCTCTTAAGGAAGCCAGCCGTTTCGGTATTATGAACACTGACGGCGAGACAGACCGTATCACCGAGTTTGTTGAGAAGCCGCCAGTACCTGAGAGCAATCTTGCCTCTATGGGTATCTATATTTTTAACTGGAAGCTTCTTCGCAAGCTGCTTCTTGCAGATATGAAGAACCCGGATTCCAACCATGACTTTGGCAAGGACATCATCCCTACTCTTCTTGGCGATGAGAAACGTCTTTTCGCTTACCGTTTCAAGGGCTACTGGAAGGATGTTGGAACCATAGATTCTCTCTGGGAAGCAAATATGGATCTTCTCAGCCCGGATAATGAGCTGGATTTAAGCGACCTTACCTGGAAAATTTACACCGAAGATGTAACCGCACTTCCGCAGTATATTGGCACAGAGGCCAGGATCCAGAACGCTTACATAACCCAGGGCTGTGTAATTGAAGGCGAGGTTACCAATTCCGTAGTCTTTACCGGAGCCAGGGTGAGACCAGGTGCAAAGGTAATTGACAGTGTACTTATGCCAGGTGCTATTGTGGAGGATGGTGCTGTCGTAATACGTGCCCTTGTTGCCAATGGCGTAAACATCGGCAAGGGTGCTCTTGTAGGAAGTGCTGACAGTGAGCACATCGAGCTGATCGCGAAACGAGTAAAGGGGGCCGAATAATATGTATAAAGCATTTGGAATTGTAAACTCATCATCCAGAAACATCCGTGTAGAGGGACTTGAGGACTACCGTCCAATCGGAGCTTTCTCATTCCTGGGCAGATACCGTATGGTCGACTTCCCGATTTCCAACCTGAGCAACAGCGGCATTGACCGCATTCAGGTCTACGTGAAAGAGAAACCAAGAACTCTGGTTTCTCATATCGGCACCGGACGTCATTATAACATTAACTCAAAGAGCGGACGGCTGCAGGTTCTTTTCACTGACAGCGACCAGAGAAACAATATCTACAACACCGATATTGCTTCCTATTACGAAAATATGGAATGTATCAAAGAAATGCATCATCCGTATGTAGTAATCACACCAGATTACATGGTTTATACCGCTGATTTTTCCAAGCTGATCGAGCAGCATATCCAGTCTGAGGCTGACATTACCTTGCTTTATCACGCAGTAGACAATGCGAAGGATGCTTATCTGAACTGTAATATCCTGAATTTGAACAAGCAGAAGGGTGTGCTCTCCATTGAGCCAAACCACGGAAATGCCAAGAACCGCAATATTTTCATGGACACCTACATTATGAAAAAGGATCTGTTTATCGAGCTGATCCGCAAGGCAAAGGCAATTTCTTCAGCCTTTACTCTTGCAGACATTATCAATGAGCTGCATAATGAGCTGGATGTAAGAGGAGTTTCCCACCGCGGCTTCTTCGCTTCCATCACAGATTTCCAGAGCTATTACAACGCCAATATGGATCTGATCGATATCAAGGCTGCGCAGACACTTTTCGATCCGGAATGGCCAATTTATACCCGTACCAATGATTCCTGTCCAACTCACTATTATGAGACCGCCCAGATCCGCAACTCTGTCGTTTCCAACGGCTGTCAGGTGGAGGGAACCATTGAGAATTCCATTCTCGGTCGTGGCTGCATCATTCACAAGGATGCCGTGATCAAAAACAGTGTAGTTCTTTCCGGTGCTGAAATTGGTGAGGGCGTACATGTAGAGAATCAGGTAGTAGACAAGATGGTCAAAATCCTTCATGTGAAGGAGGTTGTCTCAGATCCGGCACTTCCTGGCTACATTAAGAGAAGAGATATTCTGTAAATATTGTATTCCAGAGCCTGTTTGGAAAATCAAACACACTTAGGAAAAACAAAA